>Ga0307994_1000121_pt1 | contig 61746 bp, 64 predicted proteins | sample EllFjometagen261_FD_203171 | JGI IMG/M metagenome (GOLD analysis project Ga0307994, IMG submission 203171) | Marine microbial communities from Ellis Fjord, Antarctic Ocean - #261 | ecosystem: Environmental > Aquatic > Marine > Unclassified | place: Southern Ocean | collected 2014-11-02
CCAGGCGACGATGAGCACGATGCAGACGCTGCGCAGCATCGTCCATGCGCTGCGCGGCTGGCTGACTCCGATGGGGGCGACGATCCGCACCTTTCCCGGGCTGTTTTCGGTCGATGGCGAATGCCTTGACGACCGCGCGCGGCTGCAGCTCGAGCTGGTCGGCCAGCAGGTGGTGCACGGTGCGATGAGCCTCTCGGCGATGGCAAAGGCTGGCGCATGAGCGGGGTGCAACCTGCGCTGGACGCGCTGGCCCGGGGCGAGGTGATCATCGTTACCGGCGATCGCTTCCGCCGCGGCGACATGGATTTCTGCGTCGCAGCCCATCACGCCAGCGCCGATGCGATCAACTTCCTCGCCACCCATGGCCGCGGGCTGATCTGCCTCGCGATGCGGCAGGATCGCGCCGAGCAACTGGGGATCAGCCTGATGAACCCCGGCACCGAGCGCCAGTCGGGCAGGCCGCTGGGCCGGTCGATCGAGGCCGCAGAAGGCGTCACCACCGGCATTTCCGCCGCCGACCGCGCGCAGACCGTCAAGGTCGCGATCCAGCCCGATGCGACCTCTGAGCACATCGTCTCGCCCGGGCATGTCTTTCCGCTGATCACCGCGCCGGGCGGGGTGCGGGAACGCGCCGCAGCCGCTGAAGCGGCGGTCGATCTATGCCAGCGCGCTGGCGTCGGCGATGCGGCGGTGATCTGCGCGATCATGCGCGACGATGGCGAGATGGCCCGGCCTGCCGACATTGCCGATCTGGTGGCGCGGTTCGGCCTTGCGGTCGCCAACATTGACGATCTGCTGGAAATCGCGGAACCGGGCGCGGAACGATAAAACAACCGGGGATGGGGCCTGAAGCATGACTGACAACCGTTTCCTGCTGGTGCTCGACGAAGGCACCACGTCGACGCGCGCGATCCTGTATTCGCTGACCGGTGACATGATCGCGACGTCGCAGCAGGACATCACCCAGCATTATCCCGCGCCGGGCCTGGTCGAGCACGATGCCGCCGAGATATGGGACAAGACGCTGCAGTGCGCGCGGGCGATGGTCGAGCGGGCAGGGGGTGCGAACACGATCGAGGCGATCGGCGTCACCAACCAGCGCGAGACCGTGGTGGCGTGGGACCGCAGCACCGGCAAGCCCTTGTGCCGCGCGATCGTCTGGCAGGACCGCCGCACCGAGGAGCAATGCCGCCGCCTGCGCGATGCGGGGCACGAGCCTGCGATCCAGTCCGCCACCGGGCTGCTGCTTGATCCGTATTTCTCCGCCACCAAGATGGCCTGGGTGCTCAAGAACGTTGAAGGCGCCGCGGCGCTGGGCGACCGGCTGGCGTTCGGCACCGTCGAAAGCTGGCTGGTGTGGAACCTCACCGGCGGGCTGCACATCACCGATGTCTCCAATGCCAGCCGCACCTCGCTGTTCCCGCTGACCGCAAGCTCGTGGGACGAGGGGCTGTGCGACCTGTTCGGCGTCCCGCGCGCTGCGCTGCCCGAGATCGTGCCGAGTGCCGGCGAATTTGGGACGACGAAACCTGAATTGCTGGGCGCGGCGATCCCGATCACCGGGCTTGCCGGCGACCAGCAGGCCGCGACCATCGGCCAGGGCTGCTTCGCGCACGGCCAGACCAAGGCAACGCTCGGCACCGGCGCGTTCGTGCTCGCCAACATGGGCCAGACCCCGCCGAAATCCGAGCACCGGCTGCTCGGCACCGTGCTGTGCGAAGTCGGTGGCACGCGGACGTTTGCGCTCGAGGGATCGGTGTTCGTCGCGGGAAGCCTGGTCAAATGGCTGCGCGACAGCATCGGCATGCTGGGCAATGCAGCGGAAAGCGAAGCACTGGCCCGGTCGGTGCCCGACAGCGGCGGCGTGGTCGTGGTTCCTGCGCTGTCAGGCCTCGGCGCGCCCTACTGGCTGCCCGATGCGCGCGGCAGCATCACCGGGCTGTCGTTCGCGACCACGCGCGCGCACATCATCCGCGCTTCGCTCGAATCGGTCGCCAATGTGTTCCACGACCTAGCACGCGCCTTTGCTGCCGATGGCGCGGGCTGGTCGGTGCTACGGCTGGATGGCGGCATGAGTGCCAACGACTGGCTGGCGCAGGATATCGCCGATGTGCTGGCGATCCCGTGCGAGCGCCCCGCCGATGTCGAGACCACCGCGCGTGGTGCCGCGATCCTCGCTGCGGTGGGCGCAGGGCATTATGCTTCGCTCGAGGATGCCAAGGTCATGGTGTCGAGCACCCAGGTGTTCGAACCCCGGATGGAGGCGCAAGCGCGCGATACCCGGCTCAAGCATTGGAAAACCGCGCTGGGGATCTGACTAGCGGCTGGGCATCCCGATCTCGGCCAGCAGCCGCGGCATCTGCTGCTTGAACGGGAAAAACCCTTTCCTGGCGTGCGGCCAGAAGATGTCGTCCCATTCGCGGCGGACCTGCACCAGCGGAACACCCTCGGCGGCCAGAACGGGCGCTGCTTGCGCGAGTGCGTCGGCCACCGGCCCTACCGGTGCAGAGGCCGTGACGATCTCGCGCGCGCCTGACTGGTGCGCAACATCGAGCAGCGTTGCGGCATCGACGCGATGGGCGAGGTCCGCCCGGCATCCGAAATGCTCTGACACCCGCACACCCACATCGCCGCATGCAGCGCGCACGAATTCGCGCGCGCCATCGCCCCACAACAGGCTGGCATCGTTGACGATCAGCGCCGCGCGCCAGTCGGCATCGCGCGGCAAGGCCGATTCCGGGTGCATATCCTCCGGCGTCACCAGCAGCAGCGCTGGCGTGGGCGGGTTGAGGGGCGCCAGCTGCGGCACCGGCTGCGCTGGCTCCACAGCAGCCTCGCTCAGCGGCTCGGCCTGCTCTGCCAGCCCCTTGGGTGCAAAGCGGCCGTTGGTGTAGCGCGCGATATTGTCGGCGGTGGCAAGATAGGTCTTGCCCGCTGTCTGCAGCCCCGCGACCCAGCGCCACGACAGGGTGTTGCTCGCCGCATCCGCATCGATCAGATGCCGCAGGAAGAAGTCCGCGCCCAGCGCCCAGGGCAGCCTCAGCGTGAAAATCCAGATCGAGGCGAACCACATCCGCGCATGGTTGTGCAGATATCCGGTGGCGACGAGCTCTCGCGCCCAGTCGTCGAAACCCTCGATACCGGTGCGCCCCGCCTCGGCATCCTCGATCGCGCGCGTGTTACGGAAAGTCTCGCGCTGCCGGTCGCGCTCGGCCAAAAACCGCGCCCACACCTGCGGCCGCATCTCGAGCCAGCCCTTCCAGTAGGTGCGCCACAGCACCTCCTGCACGTATTTCTCGCAAGCGTGCAGCGAATGCTTCGCCAGCACCGCGCCTGTGGTCTCCTGCTCGGTGACCATCCGGTAGCGCAGATAGGGCGAGAGGCGGGAGACCGCCGCAGGCGCGTCGGGGCCGGGGTCGGTGTTGCGACCCATCGCATAGTCGGCCCCGGCGTGGGGCACGAAGGCAGCCAGCCGGTCGAGCCCGGCAGCGCGGGTCGGCGGGAACAGCGGTGGCTCGCTCATCGCCTGGCGAGCAGCCTTTGCAGCCGTGGCCGCACCACCAGAAACCGCAGATACAGCCATTCGAGCCCCTTGAGGATCACTGGATTGCGCGCAGCCACTCCCAGCGGTCTGAGCACCGGGATCGCGCGCCACATCGCGGCAAACGCCGCTGCGCCAGATAGCAGCACGCCATTTTCGCGCGCGTGGAACCGGGCGAGCAGTTCGCGCTGATCGATAGGGCAGACGGCGTCGGGCGATGCCACATCGACAAAGGCAATCGCCCCGCGCCGGTCCAGCCGCCGCATCAGCGCGATCTCGCGCAGGCACAGGGCGCAGGCGCCATCGAACCACACGGTCACCGCCGCTGCATCGGCGTCGATCGGGATCGGATGGGCAAGGGGTGCGGTCATCCCAAGCATATAGGGCGGACATCTCGACATGCCATAGCCTTGCCCTGATCCCAAGCTGCCCTATAACCTGCGGCATGTTGACCCGTACCCTAGTTCTCGCCGCAGCTTTGTGCGCCGTCCCCTTCACCAGCGTCCTTGCGCAGCCGGCGATGACGGTCGATCCCGACCGGCTGACCGAGACTGTGCGCACGCTCGCCTCCGATGTGTTCGAAGGCCGCGCGCCCGGAACGCGCGGAGAGGAGCGGACGCTCGGCTATCTGATCGCGCGGTTCGAGGCGTTGGGGCTCGAGCCTGCGGGGACCGATGGCGGCTGGCTGCAAAAGGTGCCGCTGCTCCACACCCGGCTGGGCACGCCTGAAAGGCTCGGCTTTGCGAGCCCCAAGGGCGCGATCGATCCGGTGCTGGCGCAGGACATCTATCTCTCCACCATCCGCCCGGACGATGCCGCGCGCATCGCCGACGCGCCTGTCGTGTTCGTCGGCTATGGCGTGAAGGCGCCCGAGCGCGGCTGGGATGATTTCAAGGGTGCCGATCTCAAGGGCAAGGTCGCGGTGTTCCTGATCAACGATCCCGATTTTGCCGCCAAGCCTGGCGAGCCTGCCGCAGGCAAGTTCGGCGACCGGACGATGACCTATTATGGCCGCTGGACCTACAAGTTCGAGGAAGCCGCGCGCCAGGGCGCGGTTGCCGCGCTGATCGTCCATAATGCTGCAGGTGTCGGCTATGGCTGGAACGTCGTGATCAGCCCGGGCGGCGAGAATTACGACATCGTCCGCCCGGCCGAGCAACTGACCAGCCTCAAGCTGCAGGGCTGGCTGTCGGCCGAGATGTCGGCAAGGCTGTTTTCCGCCGCCGGTCAGGATCTGGCGACGCTGGAAGTCGCCGCACGTGCGCCGGGCTTCCGCCCGGTCGAGCTCAAGGGCGTGACGCTGGGCGCGGACATTCCGGTCGTGCAGGAGGTGGTCGCCAGCCACAATGTGTTGGCCAGGATCCCGGGCACCACCCGGCCCGACGAGATCGTGATGTATGGCGCGCACTGGGATGCCTATGGCGCGGGCAAGCCCGATGCTGAAGGTCGCATCTATCGCGCCGGGGCCAATGACGATGCGCTGGGCATCGCCGGCATGTTCGAGATCGCGCGCGCGATGAAGGCAGGACCCGCCCCGCAGCGCAGCGTCGTCTTCGGCGCGTGGACGGCGGAAGAGCGCGGGCTGCTGGGCTCCGAATATTATGCCGCCAATCCGCTGTTCCCGATGGTCAAGACCGTCGCCAATCTGGGGCTGGACATCCTGCAGACTGCAGGCGCTGCCAACGATGTCGTGCTGGTCGGCCGGGGACAGAACACGCTGGAGGATGACATGGCGCGGGTTGCCGCCACCCAGGGCCGCACCGTGACGCCCGAGAGCCTTCCCGAGCGCGGGCTGTTCTATCGCGCCGACCATTTCTCGTTCGCCAAGCGCGGCGTCCCGGTGATGCTGCTGATGGGGATTGCGGGCGCGGCGAACCTCAAGCAGGGCGGGGCGGCCGCGGGGCAGGCGTGGATCGATGCCTATACCGGCCAGTGCTATCATCAGGCGTGCGATGCCTGGGGGCCTGACTGGAACCTCGACGGCGCGGTGCAGGATATCGAGCTGATCGGCGTGATCGGTGCGGAGCTCGCCAACTCCGGCCGTTGGCCGCAATGGAAGTCAGGGTCTGAATTCAAGGCCATCCGCGACAAGGCGGGCGTGCCCAGGCAATAACTCAGGCGAGGCGGTCTGCGGAGATGACGTGGCGCCCCGGTGGTGCGGCCACCGCTGCCTCGATCAGCGCGCTGGCGATATTCTCGGCCGGGCTGATCCGCCAGCCGCGCGGCAGCACCGGGCCGAACACGCGCAGGATCGCCTCGGACACGCGCTCTGCCGGCCGGAACTCGTCGCGGTCCCCGCCGATCAGGCCGGGGCGCACGATCGTGTAGCTGGGAAAATCGAGCGCGGCGATGCTGGCTTCGACCTCGCCCTTGGTGCGGTTGTACAGCAGCCGCGAGCCTGCATTCGCGCCGATCGCGGACACCAGCGCAAAGGCCTGTGCGCCGTGTGCTCGCGCAGCCTGTGCGACGGCCAGCGGATAGTCATGGTCGACACGGAAGAATGCCGAATCCGACCCCGCCTTGGCCCGCGTGGTCCCGAGCGCGCAGATCACCGCGTCGCAGTGCCACCAGTCGGCATCCTGCGGCAGTGCATCGTAATCGACGACCGGGTTGGTGAGCCTGGGGTGTGGCGCCAGCGCGCTGCGGGTAGGAGCGATGACATGGCCAATGCGCGGATCGTCCAGCGCCTTGGCAAGGACGATGCGGCCCACGAGCCCGGTGGCGCCTGCGATGAGGAGGGTGGTCATGTGGCTATCCAATCAGCAAAACGGCCAGCGTGGCAAGCGTTACCGGTAATAGCAGGCCGCCATCGCCGCTACCCGCTGCGGCCCTGCGGGATGGGCCCTATCGCCGGGGTGCCGCCGCATGGAAGCCGACAGTGTCTCGAAATCATCCGGTGACATCCATCCCTGGATCCGCCCCTGCTCCACCGCCCAGCAATCCGCCCGCATCTCGCCAGCGCCAAATATGAAGTGCCCGCATTCATGGGTGTACCAGAACATTTGCTCGGCGCGTGGACGGTCGAGCAGCGCGGGGTTCAGATAGATCCGGCCATGTTGCGCGGCGGCAATGTCGGCCATCGCCATCATGACGGTCTGCACCGGTCCGCATGTCGCCTGATATCCCGACAGGGTGAGATCGCCTGCCAGAACGACCTGCTGTGCCGAGGCCGCATGAAAAGGCAAGCTCGCCGACATCAGAAAACAGGAAATACAGATGAGCGTCTTCATCTCGTCTTGCCCTCAAATCGCGTCACAATGAATTAACTTCAGTAGCGATTGAGCCGACATCATCCGGGAAATTTCGTATGAGGTTGCATCAGAAATGATCCAGTCTCTATTTAGAAACACCAAGAAGAGTTTTATTGCGTGACAATATTGCGGAATTCGATCGGCGATATTCATGCTACATGCCGAAGTGCATAACGTTCCCGACATCTGCGGGTTTAATTGCGGTGGCGATCAGGCGGATAGCTGGCGGCGCGGCGAATGCCCGCTCGCGCTGATGCCGACCATGCGCACACGCCGGATACGGCACAGCCCCAGCCGCTCGGACGCTGGGGTTCGGATGATATCGACAAGGAAAATGGTGGAGCCTAGCGGGATCGAACCGCTGACCTCTACACTGCCAGTGTAGCGCTCTCCCAGCTGAGCTAAGGCCCCATATGCGCCGGGGAAAAGTCACTCCGGCGCTGAGAAGGACAGCCCTTTAGTCGAGCCATCCGATGGTGGCAAGGGGCAAAACGCTGCCCCCGCCACCTAAAATTCGCGAACCGGAAATCTCAGCTTTCTTCGTCCTTGTCGTCGGCTGCAGCGACGCCCAGGTCGTCATCGCCGCCCAGGTCAACATCGTTGTCGGGCGAATCGCCGTCCTCGTCGATGTCCAGATCCTCGTCGGCGAGATCCACGTCCTCCTTCTCGATGACCTTCTTCTTTTCTTCCTCGAAGGGCAGCGGCTGCTTGGACTTGAGCACGGGCTCGGGCGTCCAGCTGTTGCCGCAGTTGATGCAGGATACAGGGTCGTCCTTGCCAAGGTCATAAAAGCGGGTGCCGCATTTCGGGCAGCTGTGCTTGGCGCCCCATTCAGGCTTGATCATGAATAATGCCTCAGGTTCAATAACATCATAGATGTAAGGAGAAGGTTGCATATTTCCAGCCCGCAGCGCGGGTGCGCCGCAACAGGAAAATCGGCGTGCGCCTTGCCATAGCTTTATGCCGCTGTCAAAAGCTGCGTCGCAATTCACCTCTGGCAGCCCCATGCCCAACCGGAATTTGTTTCATCCCATGGCCCATTCAGCAGACCAGGCACCGGTCCCGCGCCGTTTCGCGCGATCCGGGCCGCTCACCGGCACCATTCGCGTGCCCGGCGACAAGTCGATCTCCCACCGCGCGCTGATGCTATCGGCGCTGTGCGTCGGCCAGAGCCGGATCTCGGGGCTGCTCGAGGGAGAGGACGTGCTTGCCACGGCGGCTGCAATGCGCGCGATGGGCGCGCAGATCGAGCGCGGCGCAGATGGCATCTGGACGGTGCACGGCGTGGGCGTGGGTGGATTGATGCAACCGGCCCAGGCGCTCGACATGGGCAACAGCGGCACCTCGACCCGGCTGCTGATGGGGTTGGTCGCGAGCCACCCGATCACCGCGATGTTTACCGGCGATGCGTCGCTCAGCCGCCGTCCGATGGCGCGGGTCACCGATCCGCTTGCGCAAATGGGGGCGGAATTCAATGCGAGCCCCGGCGGCACGCTGCCGCTGATGGTGCGCGGGATCAGCCCTGCGGTGCCGGTCAGCTACCGGCTGCCGGTCGCGTCGGCGCAGGTGAAATCCGCGATCCTGCTCGCCGCGCTCAACACGCCGGGCACCACGACGGTGATCGAGCCGGTGGCGACGCGCGACCATAGCGAGAAGATGCTCAAGGGGTTCGGCGCGGACCTGACCGTGGAGACCGATGCCGATGGCGTGCGGCACATCCATGTCACCGGGCCATGCGACCTGACCGCGCAGGATATCGAAGTGCCGGGCGATCCCTCGTCCGCCGCGTTCTTCGTCGTCGCAGCATTGATCGTGCCGGGATCGGACCTGACGATCGAGAATGTCGGCATGAACGTCACCCGCACCGGGATCATCACCGTGCTCGAGCAGATGGGCGGGCGGATCGAGCGATTGAACGAACGCACCGTTGGCGGCGAGCCGGTCGCCGACCTGCGCGTGCGCGCGAGCGCGCTCAGCGGGATCACCGTCGATCCTGCGATCGTGCCCAGCATGGTCGACGAGTTTCCGGTGTTCTTCATCGCCGCCGCCATGGCCAGTGGCACCACGGTCACCAGTGGCCTCGACGAGCTGCGCGTCAAGGAATCGGACCGGCTGGCGACGATGGCGCGCGGGCTCGAGGCGATCGGCGTGGATGTCGAGGAGCGCGAGGATGGCCTAGTGATCACCGGCAGCAGCGGCGCACCCCTGCGGGGCGGCGGTCCGGTCGCGACGTTGCTCGACCACCGCATCGCGATGAGCTTTGCCGTGGCGGGGCTGGTCAGCGAGCAAGGCGTGGACGTGGATGACACCGCGCCGATCGCCACCAGCTTCCCCGATTTTCTCAACCTGCTCGGCCGCAGCACGGGCGCGGCATGAGCCCGCTGGTGGCCGATATCATCGGCGTGATGGGCAGCGTGCTGTTCATCGGCGCCTTTGCCTATGCCAACAAGGTCGAGAAGATCGACAAATTGCTGTTCAACGCCGTCAATCTGGCAGGCGCGATCCTGTTGCTGACGTCGCTGTCGGTGCATTTCAATCTGGCAGCGACGATTCTCGAAACCGCATGGGCCGGGATCGCGCTGGTCGGCCTTATCAAGGCGATCAGGGATCGGCGGGCAGGGGTGGACCGGGAGGTGACCAAGGGATGAAGCGCATGTTGATCACAGCGATGCTCGCCGTCGTGGCTACGGCGGGTGTGGCACTGCAGCCGGAAGCGTCCTCATCGCGCCTGGCCAAGGATGCCGAGATCGATGCAGCCCAGGCCGCGCCAATCGAAGGCTTTGCCAAGGAGGGCCGCTGGAATGAACCGTTCGATCCGTTCACCATTGCTGGCAACCTGCATTATGTCGGCACCGAGACGGTCAGCGCCTTTCTGATCACCACGCCAGAGGGGCATGTGCTGATCGATGGCGTGCTGGCGCAATCGGTCCCGCAGATCATCGCCAACATCAAGACGCTGGGCTTCGACATCGACGATGTGAAGTACCTGCTCAACACCCACGCACACATCGATCACGCCGGCGGCCTTGCCGGGCTGCAGCGGGCGAGCGGCGCGCAGATGCTCGCCAGTGCCGCCGACAGGCCGTTTCTGGAGGCAGGCGCGATCGATCACGGACCTAGCCAGGGCATGCGCTTTCCGCCGGTGCGGGTCGATCGTGTGATCGGCGATGGCGAGGCCATTACGCTGGGTGGCACGACGCTGACCGCGCATATGACGCCGGGGCACTCGCCGGGGTGCACCTCGTGGTCAACCACGGTGAACGATGCGAACACGACACGCAGCGTGTTCGTGCACTGCAGCGCCACGGTTGCAGGGCAGTCGCTGGTGCCCGAAGCCTATCCCGGGATGGTTGCCGCGTATCGCAGCACCTTCGCCAAGGTGAAGGCAATGAAGGCCGACATCTTTCTGGCCAACCACGACAATTTCTTTGCCTTGCACGACAAGCGCAAACGGCAGATCGCCGGGGATGCAAGCGCGTTCGTGAACGGGCAAGAGCTGCAAAGCTTCAACACTCGCATGGCAGCACAGTTCGAGGCTGATCTGGCCAAGCAGCAGGCGGCGCAGAAGGGGCAGCAGCCATGATCATCGCCGTGGATGGACCCACCGCCAGCGGCAAGGGGACGATTGCGAAGGCTCTCGCCGCGCATTTCGGACTGCCGCATCTCGATACCGGGCTGCTCTATCGCGCGGTCGGGGTGAACGCGGTGCGGCTGGGGGGTGATCCCGACAATCCGGACGAGGCGCTGGCAGGCTGCGCGTTCGATGACGCGCTGCTCGCCGACGCGCATCTGCGCTCTGAAACCGCAGGCGGGCTTGCCAGCCGCGCCTCGCGTCATCCTGCGGTGCGCGCTGCATTGCTCGAGCGGCAGCGCAGCTTTGCGCGCCAGCCGGGCGGCGCGGTGCTCGACGGACGCGACATCGGCACGGTGATCGCGCCCGAGGCGGACGCCAAATTGTTCGTCACCGCCAGCGTCGCTGCGCGGGCCGGGAGGCGGTGCAACGAGATGCTGGGCCGGGGCGAAGATGTGACGCTGGAAGAGATCGTCGCCGACCTTGCCGCGCGCGATGCGAGGGACTCCGGACGGTCGATCGCCCCGCTCAAGCCCGCCTGTGACGCGCTCTTGCTTGATACCAGCGATTTGACTATAGGGCAGGCCGTTCAAAGAGCCATAGAGCTGGTGAACGGCAGGACGCAGGGCGGACATTCGCCCCAGTCTTAGATGTTTCGATCATCGTGAACATCGCCCGCGCCGATATCGGCCCGCGCGATCGTTCGCGCTTTTCGCAAATCTGTCTGCCGCCGCCGGAACACACGGTTTTTGGGCGCTTTCCGGTGCATTCGGCCCGGGGGGCAGGTTAGGCCAAGACCGCCGGAGACAACCGGCTGGCCGGACAAAACAGTTTAAGGAATACAGGATTTATGGCCTCTACGGCATTTCCCAGCCGCGATGATTTTGCGGCACTTCTCGACGAATCGCTTGGTGGCGGCGCAGCTGCCGATGGCGGTTTTGAAGGCCGCGTCGTCAAGGGCACGGTTACCGCGATCGAAAACGACAAGGCGGTCATCGATGTTGGCCTGAAGTCGGAAGGCCGCGTGGCCCTGCGTGAATTCGCAGCGCCCGGCCAGGACCACGGCCTCAAGGTTGGCGATGAAGTCGAAGTCTATGTCGACCGCATCGAAAATGCCGATGGCGAAGCGATGCTGTCGCGCGACCGCGCACGCCGCGAAGCTGCATGGGACAAGCTGGAAAGCGAATTTGGCGAAGGCAAGCGCGTCGAAGGCGTGATCTTCGGTCGCGTCAAGGGTGGCTTCACCGTCGATCTCGACGGCGCCGTGGCCTTCCTGCCCGGCAGCCAGGTCGATATCCGCCCCGTGCGCGATGTCACCCCGCTGATGGACATTCCGCAGCCGTTCCAGATCCTCAAGATGGACCGTCGCCGTGGCAACATCGTTGTCTCGCGTCGCGCCGTTCTGGAAGAAACCCGCGCAGAACAGCGCACCGGCCTGATCCAGTCGCTGGCCGAAGGCCAGATCATCGACGGTATCGTCAAGAACATCACCGATTACGGAGCGTTCGTCGATCTGGGCGGCATCGATGGCCTGCTGCATGTCACCGACATCAGCTACAAGCGCATCAACCACCCGAGCGAAGCGATCACCATCGGTGAGACCGTCAAGGTGCAGATCATCCGCATCAACTCGGAAACGCAGCGTATCTCGCTGGGCATGAAGCAGCTCGAAAGCGATCCGTGGGAAGGCGCCAGCGTCAAGTATCCCATCGGTGCCAAGCTCAGCGGTGCTGTCACCAACATCACCGAATATGGTGCATTCGTCGAACTGGAACCCGGCATCGAAGGCCTGGTCCACGTTTCGGAAATGTCCTGGACCAAGAAGAACGTCCACCCCGGCAAGATCGTTTCGACCAGCCAGGAAGTCGATGTCATTGTTCTGGAAGTCGACGCCGAAAAGCGCCGCATCTCGCTGGGCCTCAAGCAGGCGCAGTCGAACCCCTGGGACGCTTTCGCAGACAAGCACCCGGTTGGCAGCGTCGTCGAAGGCGAAGTCAAGAACGCGACCGAATTCGGTCTGTTCATCGGCCTGGATGGCGATGTCGACGGCATGGTCCACATGTCGGACATCGCATGGGGCATTTCGGGTGAAGACGCGCTCAACCTCCACCTCAAGGGTGAGCAGGTCAAGGCGATCGTTCTGGACGTCGATGTCGAAAAGGAGCGCATCTCGCTCGGCATGAAGCAGCTCGAAAAGGGCGCTCCGGCCGTTGGCGGATCGGACAGCTCGACCCTGCGCAAGAACGAAGTCGTCACCGTCACCGTGCTCGAAGTGCGCGACGGTGGTCTGGAAGTCCAGGTTGGCGAAGACGGAGCCACCGGCTTCATCAAGCGCAACGATCTGGGCCGCGACCGCGACGAACAGCGTCCCGACCGCTTCCAGGTTGGCCAGAAGCTCGATGCGATGGTCACCGGTTTCGATCGTTCGCGCAAGCCGACCTTCTCGGTCAAGGCGCATCAGCTGGCTGAAGAAAAGCAGGCTGTGGCGCAGTATGGCTCGTCCGACTCGGGCGCGTCGCTGGGTGACATTCTGGGTGCGGCTCTCAAGCAGCGCGAAGATTGATCAGCCAGGCGGCCAGCCTTCAAGGCTGGCACCGTTTCAAAAAGGGGCACCGGCACACCGCCGGTGCCCTTTTTTGTGCACCATCTGTCGCTTGCCAGCACCGTCGGGCAAGAACGGCGTTGAAACGGCAAACAATTTCTGACAGCATTACTGCGCTGGATTTCCGCTTCGCCGGTGTTCGGCACACACATACGCGCCTGCTTGTCAGCCGGCGCTTTGGCTTGTCGGGGGGCTAGTCAATTCGATAATGTTGGGGGGAACCGCACGCGGCGATTTTCCTTGGTGCGCGTCCCGTCGCATATTGAATTGCAGGAGATTGGCCCGTGATACGATCGGAACTGCTACAACATCTGGCAGAGGAAAACCCCGGTCTTCGTCCTGACGAGATCGAAAAGATCCTGGATATCTTTTTCAACAACATCATTCAGCGGCTGGCCGAGGGTGGCCGGGTGGAACTGCGCGGTTTCGGCGCGTTCTCGACCCGCTCGCGCGAGCCGCGCAAGGGCCGCAACCCGCGCACCGGCGAGGCGGTTGATGTGCCCGGCAAGCGCGTGCCCTATTTCAAGCCCGGCAAGGAAATGCGCGCGCGCCTCAATACCGATTGAGACACAGGCCCGGCACCGTCCGGGGTTTTTCTAAGCTTGTCGGCTAAAACCTTCTCGGCCTATAGACGCCTGCGGTTGGCGGGCGTGGCGGAATGGTAGACGCAACGGACTTAAAATCCGTCGGGCTTTGCCCGTGGGGGTTCGAGTCCCCCCGCCCGCACCACACAGATCCATCACATTCGCCAGAGCCGCGAGGCCATGCCAGGCAAACAAGGCAGGGCCGCCAAACCGGCCCGGCGCATCGCCCGCATCACGCCGCGCTGCGCTCTGCCCCCGGCGCATGGCGGCTGGTGATCGCGCAATTGCGGCCTGCGGTCTTGGCCTGGTACAGCGCGCCATCGGCCCGCGCGTACAGTGCCCGCGCGGTGTCGCCCGGATGCCAGTTGGCCACCCCGATGCTGACTGTGATGCTGAGCGCCAGATTGCCGTGCACCTCGAAGCTGTTGCGGGCGATCGCGGCGCGGATGCGTTCGGCAATGGCATCAGCGATCACCGGTCGCGCGCGATCGAGGATGATCACGAACTCCTCGCCGCCCATCCGGCCCAGCGCGTCGCCCGGGCGCAGCAGCGACTGCATCAGCTGCGCCAGCACGCGCAGCGCATCGTCGCCGGCAACATGGCCATGGCGGTCGTTGATCGCCTTGAAGTTGTCGACATCCACCACCAGCACCGCCATCGCGCTGCCCGCGCGCACGCGGGTCAGCCGGTCATCCAGCTCGGCCAGAATCTTGCGCCGGTTGGCGATGCCGGTCAGCGGATCGATCTCGGACAGCAGACGCAGCTTGTCGTTGGCCTGGTTGAGCGCCGCGGTGCGTTCCGCCACCCGCTCTTCCAGCAGGCTGTGCGACTGGCGGATGGCGCTTGCCATGGTTTCGAACCAGCGGACCAGCCGGGTGACCTCGTTGCTGCTCCTGTCGCGATCGGGCAGCACCAGGATCGCATCGTTGGCCAGCTCGCGGGTGATCCGCTGCGCATCGCGCGTCAGCCGCCGCAGGGGCTTGCCGACCAGGCTGCGCAAGGCCAGCGTCACCGCCAGGATGCACACGAACAAGGCAATCACCGCCATCGCTGCGATCCGCGGAATGGGGCGCAGCGCCTCTGCCAGGATCAGCCTTTCGGGCTTCACGGTCAGTGCATACCAGCCCGCGCCCGGGATCGCCTGCAGCGAGACATAGGCGTCGAGATCGTCGGCCTTGCCGGTGAATCCGGACTTGCCGTGCTTGCGCACCAGTGCCCACAGCGCCCGCAGCTCGGGCTTGTCGCTGGTGGTGATATCGAGATACTGGCCGGTCCTGCTGCTGTGTTGCAGCGTGTATTCGGGGTGATAGATCAGCCGCCCCTCGCGCGAGATCAGGATGACGTTGTCATCGCTGTCTTCGGCGAAATGTCCTGCGGGGACAACCTGATCGAGCGGCATCGAGGTGCCGAAGGTGCCTATATGCCGCCCGTCGCGATCAACCGGGGTCATGCAACCGGTCGTCCAGACCTGCCGGTTCTGCAGCGATATCAGCGATTGCAGGCCGGTGCACAACATGGATCGGGCCGGGTTGGCCGTCTGGGTCGAAATGGTCGCGAACTCGGCGTCCTGGAAGCCGAAGCTGGCAGGCGCGGTCCTGCGGTAGTATTCCAGCCGGTCTGGGCGGTCGGGAGCGAAGATCACCATGGCGTTGGCGGGGGTGAAGAAATACAGGCTCTCGATCTCGAACCGGCTGCCTTCGCCCAGCGCGCGGACCGCATGGGTGGCCGCGACCATGTCGCGCACCGCCTCGGGATCGCTGGCGACGAAGCCGGGAACAAAGGCCGCCATGCCCTCGACATGACCGATCGCGGTGCGTCCGCCGTCGAACATCACATCGGTGCTGCGCCGGGTGCCATCGGCGCCGATCGGATAGAGTGCATCGAACTCGCGCTGCGCCTGTGCAGGCGTCAGCGTCGCGCGCTCGGCGCGGAACAGATCGATGGCGCGGGCCTGGGTCCGGGCGATGCGATCGAAACGCTGGGCCAGCTCGTCGACGATCTTTGCGTTGCGCTGATCCAGCCGCACCAGAGACTCATCGATGGCGGTGGTCTGCTCCTGCCCAAAGGCCACCAGAGCGGTCGCGGCAATGACGAGCGTCAGGCCGACGGCCATGCTCCACGCCGTCCGCGCGCTGATCGACAGCGAATTGTGCCAAAGTCGGAGCCGGACGAACATGCGCCTTTGTCCGTCATTTTGGTTAATGAACTGCAAATACAAGCGTCTGGATCGCGCCAGGGCGGATATATCCTATCCCCTGTGGCGGCTTTCGGGCCATCGGTGCAGCTGTGATCCGGGTCATGGTTTGACCGCTCACGGACGCTACGGTACGATGCGTCAGGGTCGATTGCAGTTCCTGTCAGGAGAAGCTTGGGATGGGTGCGAATGTCTTGAACATCACGATGCGGTCCGCAGCGTTGGCGGCGATGGTCGCCATGGCGCTTCCGGCGCCGGCGACGGCGCAATTTGGCGGCCTGTTGCGCAGCAAGCCCAGGGCCAGCGGCAAGACCGCCACCGGGTGCGATGACAGCGCGGGCAAGTCCGTCGGGCGCTCGGTCATCGGCGGCATGCTGGGCAGCGTCACCGGGCGGATGGGCGGCCTCGCCAGTTTCCTGCCGGTGCCGGAAGTCGCTGGCCTGCTCACCGATGCGATTGCCTGCAAGCTTGAGCCCGAGGAGCAGAAAAAGGCTGCCGATGCCACGCTGGAGGCGACGCGCGGCGAGGAAGTGGGGAGCACCTCGACCTGGTCCAGCGAGACCCGCAAGGACGTGTCGGGGACTTCCACCGTGGTGGGCAAGACCCAGCTCGCGGATGGCTCGACCTGCATGAACGTCAACGATGTCATCATCGTCGAGGGCGAGGAGACCACGGTGTCGAAGAAGATGTGCAAGAAGCCCGGCGCCGCGCGCTATGAAATCGCGCAGGCCTGACAGGATGCGTACTGCTCGCCGATCCCTGCTGCTGGCGCTGTCGGCGGCGCTGCTGTGCGCGCAGAGCCCGGCACAGATGGACCCGGCCAATCCCAGCTGCCCCCGGTCGCCCGACTGGTCGGCCAACAAGACCATGACGCTCAAGGTCGTCAAGAAGGGCGGCGCGCAGGTGCTGCTCGCCGAGGGACCGATCGACCAGACTTTGCCCGACCGGCTCAAAAAGGCGCTGAGCGACAATCCCGACATCGCCGAGATCTGGCTGCGCTCGCCCGGCGGCAACGCGCGCGCAGGCAACGCGGCGGGTCGGCTGATCCGCGGCAATCCCGGGCTGGTGACGCGGATCCCTGCGGGCTGGACCTGCTTTTCGGCGTGCAACTTCGTGTTCATGGGCGGCCAGCTGCGCGTGGTCGAGCCCGGCGGCAACTTCATGGTGCACATGTTCACGATGACCAACGATCGCGCCGCTATCGATCAATCGGTGGCTCTGGGCACCGACACCACGGTCGAGCTGATCGGCGATATCGAGCAGGAAAGCGCGCTGCTCGCCAGCGAGGACAATGATTTCCTCATCCGCATGGGCGTCTCGCGCAAGCTGCTGACCGACATCATGTACAAGCAGAAGGCCGTGGCGAGCGGTGGCGGCGACCAGTCCACCCGCCGCTGCCTGACGCAGGACGAGGTGTTTCAGTACAACGTGGCCAACGTGCGCGAATGACCGCGTGTGTCCGGGCTCGCACCCGGACACCGTGTCGGCTCGCGCAGGCGTTCAGAACAGCGGTGGCTGGCCGTTGGATGCGCCCACGCCGCCATCGATCGGCAGATTGACCCCCGTGATGAACCGCGCGTCGTCGCTCGCCAGAAAGGCCATTGCGGCGGCGACCTCGTCGGGTTCTCCGACCCGGCCCAGCGGGATGCGCTGCATCAGATTGCCGTACACCGTCTTGTTCTCGATGACGTCTGCGGTCATCGCCGTGCGAATGACGCTGGGGTTGACCGCGTTGATCCGTACCCCCTCCTTGCCGTGATCGATCGCCAGCGATCGCACCAGGTTGGTCACCGCGCCCTTGGAGGTGTTGTATGCGGTCATCCCCCAATCGCCGCCCAGGCCCGATACGCTCGATGTCATCACCACCGATCCCCCGCTGGCCTTCAGATGCGGCAGCGCGGCGCGGATGAAATGGACCGGGCCGTTGACGTTGACGTCCATAATCTTGTTCCAGGTCTCCTGGTCGGTCTCGGGCAGGGTGCCGAAATCGGCGATCCCTGCGTTGAGGATCAGGACATCGATGCTGCCGAACCGCTCGGCGGCATCCGCGACGATGCCGTTGACGGTGTCCACATCGGTGGTGTCGCCGACCTTGACCATCAGCCGCTCGCCGAGATCCGCAAGGTCTTCCGCCATGGACCCGGGCTCGAGATCGAACGCGACCACGTTGGCGCCCTCATCGGCAAAGCGCCGCGCGGCTGCCGCGCCGATTCCCGATTTGGCGCCGGTCACGATCACGGTCTTGTCGGCAAAGCGCGTCAGGGGGGATGTCATGGAGGTATCTCCTTTGGGGGTAAAGGAGACGTACGGGGCGCGAGAAGGAATGGTTGCGTGCCGCACCCGCCCGATCGGTCGGGGCGGGGCCGATCGAGGATGCGCGGGTCAAGCCGTCGCGGTGAGCAGCCACACCTTGTTGGCCATCATCACGCCCTTGCCGGGCACATGGCGCTTTTCGAACAGCGTGACGAGGTCGGCGCGGGCGCGGGCGAGCACGTCTTCGCCGGCTTCTGCCAGCGCGCGACCGATCGCCATCGAGGCGAGTGCGAAGTCCGCCGCCTCCTCGGGCGAGGCACCGGGGCCGCCGATCGCCTGCTCTCCTTGATACGCCTCGATGTCAGGCGCGGAAAACCCAGCGTGCGCCAGGATGTCGCGGATATAATCGAGATCGGCAAAGGCGAACGGGCCCGGCGCACGCGGATCGGGCGAGGGGATGTCGATATGCGATCGGGCGACGCCCATCAGCTCCATCATCCACGGATTGTCGCGCGGCGCCGCCCAGATCGCGAGATCAATCTGCCCGCCGGGCTTGAGCAGCGCGTGCAGGTTGGTGAAGGCGGCGTAGGGGTCGGCAAAGAACATCGACCCGAAGCGCGAGATCAGCCGGTCATAGGGGGCATCAAGCGCGACAGTGGCGGCATCGGCGCAGATGAAAGTGACGTTGGACATGCCCTCGGCGCGGCGGCGGGCCTCGTCGATCAGATCGGGCGAGATATCCAGCCCCAGCACCGCACCCTCCGGCCCGGTCGCGCGGGCGGCGACGAGCGAGGTCAACCCCCCGCCACACCCCAGATCGATCACCCGCTCCCCCGGTGCGATGCCTGCGCGCGCCAGCAGCGCATCGCCAATCGGCGCGATCATGCCCTCGAACCGGTCGATATGGGTGAGCCACTTGCGCCCCATCTCCCCCGCCCAGTCCTCGCCCTTGAGTTCGTTGGGGTCGGCGGCGGTGGCGGTCATGGCGGGCTCTCCTGTGGTTGCGAGAAGAGGGTAGGGGGTGGCGGGGGGAGGTCAATGGGGATTGCGCGCCCCCAGAGCGTCGGGCCGCCCTCAACGCCTCGCGCGGGGCATCGGCCAGGAGGCGTTGCGGAAGGGAGAGCCTCGATCTTCAGCATTTGCGAATTTCTTTAATACTCACCTGTCGCGCGGCTAAATAATCACCTACTGTATGTTCCCCTTGTGTGCTCGAAAAGGAAGCGCAATAATGGCTGGCAATGGAGGTTGCTCACGATGTTTAAAATTGCCGGTCTCGACAAAATCACTCGCGAGTTAGACGAGGCGCAGAAAGCTTTGGCTGAGATCGACGGTGAGCTGGGGGCAGTAAATTTCGATCCGCATGATCCAGTCAGCATCGAAGCCGCAATTCAGGAAATGGAGGCGATGATTGACACCAAGATCGGTAGCTACGCAAGCAACAGCATAGTTGGTCCGATGGTCGAAGAGATGAAAGAGAAATATCGTGAGGCCATTGTTGAAAAGGCTGCTGAGGTGCGCTTGGCGGACGGTGAGGTCTGATGCCAGGAGACCTGTTTGACCAGATCAATAATGCCGTCCTTGATCTCCAAGCGGCTGACTATCAAGGTGTGCAACGCCCTTTACGGCAACTCTCGAAATTACTTGAACATCCAGATCTTGAGGAAATTAATCGAACACTGACTGAGGGCGTTGATGTCGACGCCTTTCTACAAGAAAGTGAGCAAGCTAACAATGGCTTGCAATGGCCAGAGGATGCTCGTGAAGATTTGGCGTTACGGCTTTTGATTGTCCGGAGACTGGGAGAGCCTGACGGAGATTTTGCGCTACAGTTTAGTCATTCATACTATGCCGGTGGAAGCAGAAAGTTTATCGCGGGCTTCCAAGGTATGAACCGCTCACTGATTATGCCTTTTGTTCGTGACTATAAGTCGTACGTTTTTAATCAAGGCGACAATCATCCAAAGTTGGTGCGGCCAACGTCACGAAAGGTTTTTATTGTTCACGGTCATGACGGCGAAGCACGGGAAACGGTTGCTCGCTTTCTGAGCACTATCGGTTTTGAGCCAGTCATACTGCACGAGCAGGCAAACAGGGGGCGAACTGTCATCGAGAAGGTTGAGGCGCACAGCGATGTTGGCTTTGCGGTCGTCCTGCTAACGCCAGATGATGTTGGAAGCGCCAAAGGTGCTGCGGAGCTTGAACCGCGCGCCCGACAGAACGTACTACTTGAGCTTGGCTATTTCATTGCCAGACTTGGGAGGGCGCGAGTCTGTGCTCTTAAGCGGGGAGAGGTTTTAATTCCAAGCGATTTCGCTGGCGTGGTTTGGGAGGACATGGATGCAGCCGGAGGGTGGAAATCTCGGCTAGGTAGGGAGCTGGAGGCAGCTGGTCAGGTGATCGACTGGAATAAGGTAATGCGCCCATGACAGGATTGTGGCGGTACATTAAAAATGGTTGGGAACGTATACTCTTTGGATGTGTTGGTGCAGCTTGTTTAGGATTCACATTCGTGTTCCTTTGGAATGGGCAGATTACTTCGGCATCGGCTGTTTTCGCTATGTCATTTTTCAGCTTTTTTTACTCCAACCTCGCTAGATTTAAGAAATTCAAAGGCTTAGGCTTCGAGGCTGAACTTTGGGAAGATAAGCAGAAGGAAGCAGCAGATTTAATTGACCGCTTAAAGAACGTGGTCACGGTTTATACCCGCGAAATTGTTATGAATAATGTAATGCGAGGAAGACTGGGCGCGGAGAGCTGGCAAAAGCGATTGGATTTAATTGATGAGTTAGAAGGGCGGCATAGTGAGTTGGGTCAACAGATCGATTTTTCGAGCTTGAAGCGCGACGTTGAAAGTGTTTTTATTTTTGACCTTTGCTCACCCCTCGCCTCATCGGTGAGGCAGTCGATCGAGTCAACCAAAGCTGAAGCGGGAAAGATTGCAAGCGCTCGATTTGGTAATCCGGTTAAAGATCTAGAAGGGTGGAATAAATTTCACGAAAATTTGCGCTCAATCGCCAGTAAATACGAAAACGTTTTTGAACGCGCCAAAACAGAAAATGTCGCAAAGGGCATATTGTTAAATGCTCAAAATGCGAAGGAGCAGTTCAAGGATAATTTCTCGATAGATTTAAAATTCAAGGATGGCGTTATTGATAGATTGGAAGTATTGGCCGCTTTGATAGATAATCGACCTATCACTATAACGCCCGAACTGGTGAAATGGGCGGATGATCACGATGCATTTTTAATTTAGTTAATCCTAATGAAAATCCCGCGACTTCGGTAGCACTCTCGCATCCCGCGGATGGCGTGAGGGCACCGGCCTCGCCACCTCATCCCCCCGCGCCAGCGGCGGCGTGATCGCGCCATCGCCGCGCGTCGCGGTCAGCGTAGCCAGCAGATCGCTCCGATCCACCACGCGGTTCGCCATCAGATGCACCACGCCTTCGCGGCTGCGTTGCAGGACCCCTTCGACCTGCATCAGGCGGCTGGCCATCACCGCGCGGCGGTAGCGTTCGAACAGGCGGGCCCACAGGACGATGTTGGTGATCCCGGTCTCGTCCTCAATCGTGACGAAGATCGCGTTGCCCTTGCCGGGGCGTTGGCGGACGAGGACGATGCCGGCGGTGCGCACCGTCTTGCCCGCTTTGCTATTGTTGGTGTCCTCGCACGACAGCACGCCGTCTTCGCGCAACCCTGCACGCAGGAAGGTCATCGGGTGGTCCTTGAGCGAGAGCCGCAGCGTCTGGTAATCGGTCACCACCTCCTCCGAGGCGGGCATGATCGGCAGCTGCATGTCGGGCTCGTCGCCCAGTTCACTGACGAGGGGCTCGCGCGCGCGGGCGGCGGCAAACAGCGGCAGCTCGCCCGAAGGGGTACGCCGCACCTCCCACAAGGCCTGCCGCCGCGACAGCCCGAGCGAGCCGAACGCATCGGCATCGGCGAGCAGGCGCAACGCGGCGGACGGCAGGTCGGCGCGGCGCGCGAGCATCTCGACCGAGGTGAAGCGGCCTATTTCGGCGCGCGCGGCGACCAGCGCCTCGGCCCAGGCATTGCGGAAGCTGTCCATCTGGCGATAGCCCAGCCGCAGCGCCAGCCGCCCGTGGCCATCGCGCTCGAGCGCATTGTCCCAGCCGCTGGCGTTAATATCGATCGGGCGCACCTCGACCTGATGCTCGCGCACATCGCGCACGATCTGCGCGGGCGCGTAGAACCCCATCGGCTGCGAATTGAGCAAGGCGCAGGCGAAGACCGCAGGCTGGTGGCACTTGATCCACGACGAGACGTAGACCAATCGCGCGAACGACAGCGCGTGGCTCTCTGGAAAGCCATAGCTCCCGAAGCCTTCGATCTGCTTGAAGCAGCGCTCGGCGAACTCGGCGGTATAGCCGCGCGCGGTCATGCCCTTGACCAGTTTCTCGCGGAAGTTGTGCATCGTGCCGACATTGCGGAAGGTCGCCATCGCGCGGCGCAGATGGTTGGCCTCGCCGGGGGTGAAATCCGCGGCGACGATCGCCAGCTTCATCGCCTGTTCCTGGAACAGCGGCACGCCATAGGTTTGCCCGAGCAGCGTCTTCAGCTCATCGGGGTCGTGCGGCGGGGCAGGCGAGGGGTATTCGACCGGATCGATGCCGGAGCGGCGGCGGAGGTACGGGTGGACCATGTCGCCCTCGATCGGGCCGGGGCGCACGATCGCGACCTGCACGGTGAGGTCGTAGAGCGTGCGCGGGCGCAGGCGCGGCAGCATGTTCATCTGCGCGCGGCTTTCCACCTGGAACACGCCGATGCTGTCGCCCCGGCACAGCATGTCGTACACCGCCGGATCGTCGGCCTCGAGATCGACGGTGAGGTCGTGTTCGCCCAGATCATGCTGGCGCATCAGCGCGAACGCCTTGCGGATGCAGGTGAGCATGCCCAATGCCAGCACATCGACCTTCATCAGCCCGAGCGCATCGATATCGTCCTTGTCCCATTCGATGAAGGTGCGGTCCTCCATCGCGGCGTTGTGGATCGGCACGGTCTCGTCGAGCCGGTCCTCGGTGAGCACGAAACCGCCGACATGCTGCGACAGATGGCGCGGGAAGTGCAGGATCTGGTCGACCAGATCGCGCAGCCGCACGATATCGGGGTTGTCGGGATCGAACCCGGCCTCGGCATAGCGCTGTTCGGCCATCGAGGACGAGAAACTGCCCCAGATGGTGCTGGTCAGCCGCGCGGTGACATCCTCGGAAAAGCCCAGCACCTTGCCGACCTCGCGCACCGCGCTGCGCGGGCGATAGTGGATCACGGTCGCGGCGATCCCGGCGCGGTGGCGGCCGTAGCGCTGGTAGATGTATTGTATCACCTCCTCGCGCCGCTCGTGCTCGAAATCGACGTCGATATCGGGCGGCTCGGCGCGTTCTTCGGAGACGAAGCGCGAGAACAAAAGGTCGTGGGTCACCGGATCGACCGAGGTGACGCCGAGCAGGAAGCAGACGATCGAGTTGGCCGCCGACCCGCGCCCCTGGCACAGGATCGGCGGATCGCGGGTGCGGGCAAAGCGCACCAGATCGTGCACGGTGAGGAAATAGCAGGCGTATTTCTGCTTGGCGATCAGCGCGAATTCGTCGTCGAGCATCTTGCGCACCTTCGCGGGCAGCTCCCTGCCATAGCGATCGCGCGCCGCCTCGGTCACCATATGCTCGAGCCAGGCCTGCGCCTCCCAGCCTTCGGGAACGGGCTCGAGCGGGTACTGGTAGCGCAGGTCGTCGAGCGTGAAGGCGATGCGGGCGAGGAGGGCGGTGGTTTGCGCGATCGCTTGCGGAAAGTCGGCGAACAGGCGGGCCATTTCGGCGGGCGGTTTGATATGGCGCTCGGCATTCGCCTCGAGCCTGCGCCCGGCGTTGGCGATGGTACAGCCTGCGCCGATGCAGGTCAGCACATCGTGCAGCGGGCGCTGCTCGGGCGCGGCATAGAGCACATCGTTGGTGGCGAGCAGCGGAACGCCGGTGGCTTCGGCGAGCCGCATCATCCGCGCGAGGCGGCGGCGGTCCGCGCCCTGGCGTGGCATGGTCGCTCCGATCCAGACGCGGTTTGGTGCGGCGGCGTGGAGGGTGTGCAGGACGGGGGCGTCGGTGGGCGCGGCCATCACGATCAGCAGCAGGTCATCGAGATGCTCGAGCAGGTCGGCAAGGTGCAATGTGCAATCGCCCTTGTTGGCGCGCAGGTTGCCCAAGGTCAGCAGCCGGGTCAGCCGTCCCCAGCCGTGCCGCGTCGCGGGATAGGCGATGATGTCGGGGGTCCCGTCGGCGAACACGAGCCGCGCGCCGACCACCAGCCTGAGCGCGGGCGGAGGCACGCCGATCTCTGCCGCCGCCTTGTGCGCATCGCGCAGCGCGATATGCGCGCGGACCACGCCCGCCACCGTGTTGCGGTCGGCGATGCCGATGCCGGCGAGCCCGAGTTCGAGCGCGCGCGCGACCAGATCCGCCGGGTGCGATGCCCCGCGCAGGAACGAGTAATTGCTCGCGGCGACCAGCTCGGCGAAAGGCTCAGTCACGCGAACAGCGTCTTGTTTGTGGGCCTTTTCGTCATGCGAAAAGGCCGTGGACATACCAGCGCGGATCGGGCCTTTCGGTCTCGTACAATCCGTGGCGGAAGATCCAGAAGCGCCGTCCGCGCGCGTCTTCCACCCGGTAATAGTCGCGCGTCAGGCCGGGGCTCTTGCCCGGCGCGTGCTTCCACCATTGCGCGGCGATCCGCTCAGGCCCCTCGAAGCGCACGACATGGTGCTGGCTGCGCCGCCAGCGGAAGCGGTGCGGCGGGCCATCGGGAACCTCGGCGATCACCTCGATCGGCTGTGGTGGGTCGAACAGGTGGATCGGGCGGCTTGGCGGTTCACCCTGCTGCGGGGCATCCCAGGCGGCAGGCGCGGGCAGGTCGACCGCGGGCAGGGTCAGCGCCGCCTGTTCGGGCACATGGCTGTCGTGCGGCTGGAACCGGCGGATCGCGCCGCGACCCAGCCGGGTGCTCAAGCGGTCGACCAGTTCGGCCATCGCCTCCTGCGCGATCGTCCCGCCCTCCAGCTGCAGCTGCGCCGGGGTCAGCGGCTCGATGCGCGGCACCGCCAGCCGGATCATGTCGAAGCCGAAGCCCGGATCGACCGGGTCGGCGAGCGCCGCCAGCCGCTCGTTGAGCAGCCGCATCAGCACGTCCGGGTCGCGCATCGGCAGGCTGCTTTCGGTGGCGAGATCATAGGTGCGGCCATCGCTGCGGAAGAAGCGCGCGATGAACCGCCGTCCGCCCATGCCGCGCTGTTCGAGCTCGACGGCCGCTTCCTCGGCAAGTTCGCCGATCGCCGCCATCGCCGCCTCGGTGCGCGCGATCGGCTCGGCAAAGCGCCGCTCGAAGCGCAAGGCTGGCGCTGCGCGGCGCGGGGTGATGCGGCTGTCGGCGCTGCCCAGCAGCCGGTCGAGACTGTCGACCAGATCGGCCCCGAAGCGCGCGGCGAGCGGCGCGCTGGGCCGCATCGCCAAGTCGCCGATGGTCTTGAGGCCTGCGCGGATCAGCGCGGTCTGCGTCTCTTCCTCGATCCGCAAAGCGGCAACCGGCAGCCGGCGCAATGTCGCGTCCTCGCTTTCGAACGAAACCCCTGCGGGCACGAACCGGGCGAGCGCCTGCGCTGCCTCGGGGGTGTCGCCGCACGCCAGCCGCACGTCATCGCTCCACCGTGCCAGGAAGCGCGAAACCTCCGCGAGCAGCCGAGCCTCGCCACCGAACAGATGCGCGCAGCCGGTGATGTCGAGCGCCAGCGCGTCGGGCGCATCGATCGCCACCAGAGGCGTGAAGCGGTCGCACAGATCGGCCAGCCGCTCGAGCCAGGCGAGATCGGCCGCCGGGTCATGATCGGTCACGCTGAGCACCGGCACCTGCGCGCGCGCATCGGCGAGCGCCAGCCCCGCGCTCAGCCCGAGCGAGGCCGCCTGCCGGCAGGTCGCCGCAATCCGCATCGCGCCGCGCACCTTCTCGACCAGCACCAAGGGGGTGTCGGCGGGGGCGTCATCCCGCCCGGCGGAGTTCTGCTCTCCTGTTGTCTTTTGGCGCACCAGCCGGTCGACCGGCAGAAAAGGGAAGAACAGCGCCAGATGGCGCCGCTGCGATGGCTGCGAATCCTCCGGCATCGGGGCCGAAATCGGCGACCCCATCGGCGTCTGCAAAACAGGCTTGTTCACGGTTCCACTCCACGCGCCAGTCGCCGCCGGATGGGCGGCCGCGCTGGCGCAACAATTCCACTCTCCAGGCAGGATAGCCCGGCGCATTGGCCTCCATCGGCAACGATGGCGCGGCGGCTACCTGCCAGCGGGTCTGCGCGGCGCTGGGCGAGGGCACTGCGGCGATCCGCAAGCCGATCACGGTCACCCCCGATGCTTCCGCCGCCAGCGCCAGCCGCCGGCTCGCGGTCAGGTCGAGCAGCCTCGGCTCGCGCCACAGTTCGACCACCGCCACGCCGACCTCCGGGCAGCGCACCACATCGGCCGCCGCGCGCAGCACCGCGAGCGGATCTGGCAGCACGCCGATGATCACCCGCGCCGGATCGAGCCCGATCTCGACCAGTCCCGGCGCGTGCAGCCTGCCGCCCTGCCTTTCGGCCTGTGCCTCGCGCAGCCACACCAAAGTGCCGCCCGATCCTGTCCCCAGGCCGACCCCCAAGCCTACCCCCAGTCTCATCGCCAGCCCTGCGACAACACCCGCCGCGCAGCCCGCATCGTCGGCCTGCGCCGCGAACACCTCGTGCACCCGCCCGCGCGCCAACCCGCCGCCCAGCGCGGCGTCGATACCCAGATGCCCGGTCCCCGCCACCGCCGCCGTCTCGACGGAACGTGCGCGTTCGATCCCGGCAATCCGGGTTTTGAGAGACTCGAGAGATTCGGATCGGGGCATGTGTTCACCTTATGTTCCATATATCCTCTTGCCCCGGAACAGAGTCAAGGAGCACCGTGAGGGCCAGAAAACCCGGAACGGGAATCCGTGCCTGTGGCCTCCGCAAAAGTGCCCCTGACAACCGAAGTCGATGCCGTCAAATTAGCGGTTGCGTCGGCTTGCGAGGTCGGGATATATTCATTGAATGATCAATGAAAATCCTGACGCCCCGCCGATGGCCGCTGGGCCATCCGCCCCGCCGCCAACGCTCGAATATGTCTTTTCGCTGCGCGGAATGATCGATGCGCCGCAGGAACAGGGGGAGATCGACGGCAAGCGCAAGCGCTTCATTCCCGTCAACAGCGGCATCGTCTACGGTCCCCGCCTCACCGGCAAGGGGCTTGGGGGAGGTGGCGACTGGCAGGCGATCGGCACCGACGGGCGCACGGATGTGTGGGCGCGCTATCAGATCCAGGCCAGCGACGGCACGGTGATCGGCGTCGTCAACAGCGGCGTCCGCACCGCCACGCCTGAAGTGACCAGGATGCTGACCGAGGGCGAAGATGTGGACCCTTCGCTCTATTATTTCCGTACCACCCCGCGTTTCGAGGTGGTTGCGGGCCCCCATGACTGGCTCAACCGTCACGTCTTCATCGCGCGCGGAATCCGCAAACCCGACCATGTGGTCATTGATTTCTACATGGTGCTTTAAGGGCCAGACCGACCCTCGCACCCCCGCGGCCTGGTCGGTTACGCTTTGTTAACCCTGCTCGTTAATAGTCCGGCAAATTGTCTTAACGCCGCTTTACGGGGGGATTATGCCGGATACCGCACACGAGATCGTCAGCGCTCGGACCCTGTTGCAAGAGGCAATGCAGCTCCAGGAGGCGGGCAATCTCGCGGCGGCCGAACCGCGCTATCGCATGGTGGTGGAGCAGGGCTATCGCACGATCGAGGTGCTTCCGATTCTCGCCGGGATCCTCGGCCATCGCGGCGCGACCGACGAGGCGCTGGAGGCATGGGACATGCTGCTCGCGCTCGACCCCGATCATGCGGTGGCGCATCACGAAAAGGGGCTGATCTACAGCCGCACCGGGCGCCCGAACGAGGCGATCATCGCGCTGCAGGCAAGCTGCGTGGCGGACCCGGCCAACCCCATCGCCGCCAACAATCTCGCGGTCATGCTCTCCGATGCGGGACGCAAAGGCGAGGCGCTCGACCAGTTCCGCCGCGCGCTGGCGCTGCAGCCGGGCAACATCCATATCGAACACCAGATCCGCCGCCTGAGCGCCGATCTCGTGCCGTTCTGGCATATCCCGATGCTCAACGACGTCCGCCGCAACGATGCGTTCGAGGCCGCGATCCGCGCCGCAATTGCTCAGGCCGGGCCCGATGCGCGCGTGCTCGATATCGGCACCGGCAGCGGGCTGCTCTCGATGATGGCCGCGCGCGCGGGCGCCCGGTCGGTCACCGCGTGCGAGGTGGTTCCGGTGATCGCCGACATGGCGCGCCAGATCATCGCCGACAACGGCTATTCGGACGCGATAACCGTCCACACCGCGCCCTCGACCGAGCTCAAGGTCGGCGAGCATCTGGACGAACGCGCCGACATCCTGGTCTCCGAAATCCTCTCGTCCGACCTGCTCACCGAGCATGTCATCGACACCTTCGAGGATGCGCACGCGCGGCTGCTCAAGCCCGATGCCATCGTCATCCCGCGCGCCGCGTCGGCGATCGGTTGCCTGGTCGAAAGCCCGGTGCTTGCGGACTATGTCTTCGTCGATCAGGTCTCGGGTTTCGACCTCTCGCGCTTCGCCGCGCTCGCCTCGCCCAAATTGCCGATCCACGGCACGATGACCGACTGGCGCAGGCTCTCGGCGGACGTCGAACTGGTCAGCATCGACCTCACCCGTACGCAGCACGCCAGCGACTTGCACCTGCTCGAGATCGACGTGCTCGCCGACGGCATCGCTACCGGCATCGTCCAGTGGATGCATGTCGATCTGGCCGACGGCGTGACCTTCGACAACCACCCCGACGGCTATACCGACGGCGGCTGGCTGCAGGTGCTGCACAACTTCCCCGAGCCGATCGTGGTCCACGCGGGCGATGTGCTCAATGTCGCGGTGGGGCATGACCGGGTGACGCTGATCGTGCGTCCGCTCGAGGTGGTGGTTGCGGCGTCGCAGGCGCAGGTGGCGTAACGCATAAGTGGGAATGCGCACTCCTAAACTCCCCTCCCTGAAAGGGAGGGGCTGGGGGTGGGTCAGCAACGCTGGCGATTTCACGCAACGCCGCTCGCTGCCGCTCGCACCCACCCCTAACCCCTCCCTTGCAGGGAGGGGAACGCGTTCCGTTTCTTTGTTGTGATCCGGCCATTCAGCGGACAAGGCCACCAACCATCCCCGCTCAGGCTGAGCGGACGGGGGCAATGCAAAGCCTTCTGCCGCAACACATGCACCAGCCCGGTCCCCTGCGAAGGCAGGGGCCCATCACCCGACCGCGGCCCGGGTGCGAGAGCAGGAGATGGATGCCTGCCTTCGCAGGCAGACGGGGAGGCAGAAGGTCGCCGGTGATGGCAGGCTACAGGTCTGCTAACCACAATTTGTAACTGACCGTCTTTAGCGAATAACCTCGTTGCGGACATTGACTGAATGACGCATACCATTTGATATGCTTCCCGTGACGAAAATTATGACCGTGCTGGCGTGGCTAATTTTTATCTCGGGCTGCATCTATATCGGTTTTGTGGGCGAAATGCTAAAAAGCTCACTGCCTGCTTTTCATCGAGTAATCCTATCAATCGGATTTATTCTTGGGGCAGCCGCTGTTTCTCGTTGGGTTACGACCCTCAATATCAGTCGGAACATGAAGAAAAATCGTCGCGGTCGCTCACAGCGCCGGAATATCGGCTAATCACCTGTTTGCCGTTGCGCCTGAGCGCAATCACCCCCCCCCCCTCAAGCCTCCAGCTCGACATCCCAATACAGCCAGTCATGCCAACTATCGTGCAGATAGTTCGGCGGAAATGCGCGCCCGCGTTCCTGCAGCTGCCAGCTGGTCGGGCGGATCGGGGGGACCATCAGGCGCATGTTCGCCTGCGCCGGTGTGCGCCCGCCCTTTCGCATGTTGCACGGGGCACACGCGGTGGCGACATTTTGCCAGGTGGTCTTGCCGCCCAGGCGGCGCGGGACGACGTGGTCGAAAGTGAGCTGGTGCGGCGATCCGCAATACTGGCAGTGGAAGCGGTCGCGCAGGAACAGGTTGAAGCGGGTGAAGGCGGGATATTCGGACGGCTTCACATATTGCTTCAATGCGATGACCGACGGAATCTTCATCTGGATCGTCGGCGAATGCACCTCGCGCTCATAGGTCTCGATGACATCGACCCGGTCGAGGAAGATCGCCTTGATCGCGGTCTGCCACGGCCACAGGCTGAGCGGATAATAGCTCAAGGGGGTGTAATCGGCATTGAGAACGAGGGCGGGGCAGCTATCCGGGTGCCGGATAAAGTCGGGGTGCGGGTCCCGAAGGGCCCGTTCGATCAAATCGGGATGAAACATGGTCGGCTTAAACCCTCTCCCATTCGTCCGCGCTGCTTCCTATAAACCGTGTTGCGTGACAGCCCCATGACAAAAACGTGATAACCGGATTTACGGTTAATCAGCATGAGGCGACCGCACAGGTCAAGAGGGCGCTGCCACAATATATGGTGATAAGTTGGCGCATTACACCCAAGGGAAAGATGGCCCCGAAGCGGACGTTAGCGAGGTGACCGCTAAGGCGCGTGTCCGCACCCGCTTTGCGCCCAGCCCCAATGGCGCGCTGCACCTGGGGCATGCCTATGCCGCGATGCGCGCGCATGATTTCGCGCGCGAACAGGGCGGCGAATTTCTGTTGAGGATCGAGGATATCGACGGGGTGCGTTCGCGCCCCGAGCTGGTCGAGGGGATCTTCGCCGACCTCACCTGGCTGGGGCTGGATTGGGACGGCGATGTGCTGATCCAGTCCTCGCGGCTTGCCGCCTATGACGCGGCGCTGGAGCGGTTGAAGGCGCGCGGGCTGGTCTACCCCTGCTTCTGCACCCGCAGCCAGATTGCAGCCGCAGGCGCGCAGCCAGGCCCCGATGGCCTTGTCTATCCCGGCACCTGCCGCTCGCTCAGCGAGGCCGAGCGCGGGAGGCGGATGCGAAACGAACCGCATGCCTGGCGGCTGGACATGGCGCGCGCGATTGCCGAGACCGGCGCGCTCGTCTGGCACGATCTCGAAGCCGGCGATCAACCGGCGCGGCCAGAGCTGTTCGGCGATGTCGTGCTGGCGCGCAAGGATGCGCCTGCGAGCTATCATCTCGCGGTCACGCTTGACGATGCGCACCAGCAGATCAGCCATGTGGTGCGCGGGCGCGACCTGTTTGCCGCCAGCCATGTCCACCGGCTGCTGCAGGCGTTGCTCGGCCTGCCGGTGCCGCTTTATCTGCACCATGATCTGCTCGCAGGACCCGATGGCCGCAAGCTTGCCAAGAGCGAGGGCGCCGCGGCGCTGGCGCAGTTGCGCAAGGCCGGAGAGGACGGGGCGGCGCTGCTCGATAATTTGAGAAAAAATCACCTTCCGTCTGGCATTTCTCGGGTTCACGCCTCATATAGCTTGCCATGAACGTCATCATCATCCTTGCGATTGTCGGTCTGGCAATCATGGTCTTGGTCAGCCTCGTGCGCGGCCTCGTCTCCTTCATCCAGATGACCGAGGAAGACCTCAAATCGCCCGGGGTCGGCCGCAGCCACCAGATGCAGAACAAGATGATGTTTGCCCGCGTCAAATATCAGGCGATGGCGATCGCTGCCGTCGCGGTGCTGATGCTGGTCAACCGCTGAGCCTCCGGGGCTTGGGGGACAGCTGATGGTCAAGCTCAACAAGATCTACACCCGCACCGGCGATGATGGCACGTCGGGCCTGGTTGATGGCTCGCGCGTTCCCAAGGACTGCGCGCGGATGGCCGCCATCGGCGATATCGACGAGCTGAACAGCGCGCTCGGCCTTGCGGTCGTGGCGCTGGGCGACAGCGAATATGTTGCGGACCTGGTCCGCGTGCAGAACGATCTGTTCGATCTGGGCGCGGATATCGCGACCCCGGGCGAGGATTTCGAGCCTTCCGAAATGGTGCTGAGGATCGTGCCGTCGCAGGTCGACTGGATCGAGACACGGATCGATGCGGTGAATGACAGCCTTCCGCCGTTGCGCAGCTTCATCCTGCCCGGTGGCAGCCCCGGCGCCGCCGCGGTGCATCTCGCCCGGTCGATTGCACGGCGCGCCGAGCGCACCCTTGTCGCCGCCTCGCACGAGGGATCGATCAATCCCGCAGCCCGTATGTACGTGAACCGGCTGTCGGACTTCCTGTTCGTCCTCGCGCGCCGGATCAACAATGGCGATGATCCGCTGTGGGTGCCCGGCGCTTCTCGCTGAGTTTTTCGTCACCCCCGCGCAGGCGGGGGTCCCGCTTTGTAATCGCCAGACAAGTTAGCGGGATTCCCGCGTTCGCGGGAATGACGAAGCGGCTGAAGTGACCACTGAAAGTTTCACGGGGAAGACATGACGACCATGAGCGCCACCGCCCTTTCTCATGAGGCACCCGCCACCGCCTTGACCAATCTGTTCGCGCACGTCCGCGGGCTCAGTCTGGCGCTGGCCGAGCCATTGTCCGATGCCGACGCCACCGTCCAGTCGATGGACGACGCCTCGCCTGCCAAATGGCATCTGGCGCACACCAGCTGGTTCTTCGAAACCTTCGTGCTGCGCGATCATGTCGCCGGATACCAGCCGTTCGATCCCGACTTCCATTTCCTGTTCAACAGCTATTACGAGGCCGAAGGCGCGCGGCATGCGAGGCCGCACCGTGGGCTGCTCACCCGGCCATCGCTCGACCACATTCGCGCCTATCGTGCGCACGTCGATGCGGCGATGCTGGAGGCGATGCCAACCTTGAGTAACGATGCGCTGGCGCTGGTCGAACTGGGGCTGAACCATGAGCAGCAGCATCAGGAGCTCTTGCTGACCGACATATTGCACCTGTTTGCGCAGAACCCGCTGTTTCCGGCGATCTGGCCTGCCGCGCCGATGCCTGCGGTCGAGCCACGGTCGGTCGAATGGATAGAAGGGCCCGTCGGCCAGGTCGAGATCGGCCATGGCGGCGATCGCTTCGCCTTCGATTGCGAAGGTCCGCGCCATGCGGTGCTGCTGACCCCCTACGCCCTGGCCAGCCGCCCGGTGACCAATGGCGAATGGGCCGCGTTCATCGCCGATGGCGGTTATGCGCAGTCGCGTCACTGGCTCGCCGATGGCTGGGCCTGGGTACAGGCGAACGGTATCGACGCGCCGCTCTACTGGCGCAAGGACGAGGACGGGCACTGGCAACAGTTCGGGCTCGATGGGCTGCGCTGCGTCGATCCTTCGGCACCGGTCTGCCATATCAGCCTTTACGAGGCCGACGCCTATGCCGCCTGGGCTGGCGCAAGGCTGCCGACCGAGGCGGAGTGGGAGGCGATTGCCACCAGCCATGATCCGCTGGGCGGCAACCAGCTCGATTGCGCTGGCCCGGTGCGGCCGCGCGCCGATGCGGCAGACGCGCTGTTCGGCAACGTCTGGCAGTGGACCGGCAGCGCCTATCGCCCCTATCCCGGCTTCAAGCCCGCCGAAGGTGCGGTCGGCGAATATAACGGCAAGTTCATGTCGGGCCAGTTCGTGCTGCGCGGCAGCAGCTGTGCAACCCCGCGCGGCTCTGTGCGTCCCAGTTATCGCAACTTCTTCTACCCCCATCAGCGCTGGCAGTTCACCGGGCTCAGACTGGCGCGGGATCTGTAACGAAAATTCAGGAGACCAGCCCCGTGCCCAGCAGTGCCCAGGCGATCGAAGCACCATCCACTGTCTCCCGAACTTCGGCTGATCCTGCCTTCAGCGCGGATGTGCTCGCCTGCTTCCGGAGCCCCCGCCGCGCGATTCCGGCGCGCTGGCTGTATGACCTTGCAGGCTCGGAGCTGTTCGAGGCGATCACCAACCTGCCCGAATACTACCCCACCCGCACCGAAACCGCGCTGCTCGAACGCTATTGCGGCGAGGTTGCCGCGCATGGCGGCGCGGGCCGCGCGGTGGTCGAATTCGGATCGGGCTCCTCGGTCAAGACACCGCACCTGCTGCGCGCGGTGCAGGGCGAGCATTATGTGCCGATCGACATCTCGGGCGATTTCCTGCGCGATTCAGCCTCGGCGCTTGCCGCCGATTTTCCCGAGCTCGCGGTGCATCCGCTCGAGGGCGATTTCATGCGCCCGCTCAAGCTGCCCGATGCGGTGGCGGGCGTGCCCAAGCTGGGCTTCTTCCCCGGGTCGACCATCGGCAACATGGTCGCGCGCAGCTCGGTCGATCTGCTCCGATCGATGCGCGAGACGATGGGCGAGGGGTCGATGCTGCTGATCGGCATGGACCGCATCAAGTCGCCCGACATCCTGATCCCGGCCTATGACGATGCGCAGGGCGTGACCGGCGAGTTCAACCTCAACCTGCTGCGCCGGATTAACCGCGAGCTCGACGGCGACATCCCGGTCGAGCAGTTTGCCCATGTCGCGCGCTGGAACGACAGCTATGCGCGGATCGAGATGCATCTTGAAGCGCAGGCCGACATGACGTTCGAGGTGCTGGGCGAATGCTTCAGCATGGCCAAGGGCGAGACGATCCACACCGAGAACAGCCACAAATACGGCCCCCGCGATGCGCGGCTGCTGCTGCGCGCCGGCGGCTGGACGATGTGCCACGAATGGACGGACCCAGACGACTGGTTCGCGCTGATCCTGGCCGAAGCGAAGCCGTTCCAGACCGCGCCGTGACTATTGGCGCGGGAAGACTTGCTAAAGCCTGTGTCCTTCCCCACCGACATCCCTGATCGTAACCCCCGCGGACGCGGGGGTCCCGCTACTGCACGCACGGTTCGAGGCAGCGGGATTCCCGCGTTCGCGGGAATGACGGGGTGTCGTCTTGAAGCGCCTCTAGCGTGCCAGATGCTTGAGGATCAGGTACCAGTGGTCCAGACCGGCGTAGAAATCCTCGACCCGGATGCGTTCGTTGAGGCCGTGCGCGAACATGTCGGCATCGCGCATCGCTGCGCCGCTGATCGCCACGGTGTTCATCCCCAGCGCGCGATAGTGCATGCCATCAGTGCCACCCGATTCCATGTACGGCGCGATGACAAGGCCGGGGAAGCGCGGGTGCACGCCCGCCTTCACCGCCGCGAGCACTTCAGGCGTCAGCACCGATGCAGGCGCCTCGACCACATCGGTGGCGAGCTTGAACACCACCTTGTCGTTGGCGATCACCTTCTTGAGCGTTGCCTCGGCCGCCGCAGCGCCGCCTTCGCCCGGGAAGATGCGGCAATTGACTGTCGCTGTAGCCGATTGCGGCAGCGCGTTTTCGGCATGGCCACCCTTGAGCATCGTCGCGACGCAGGTGGTCGATAGCAGGTTGGCGGTGGTGGGTGAGGCGAGCAAGGTCGCGCGTGCGGCCTCGTCCGCCGGGTTGCGCGAAAACGCCAGCATCGCCTCGCCCAGCGGGCCGGGGGTGATCTTGCCCATTTCGGCAAACGATCCGCGGGTGATCGCGTTGTCGCGCACCTCGAAGCGATAAGCCTCGATTGCCTTCAGCGCCGATGCGAGTTCGTAGATCGCATTGTCCTTGCGCGGGCGCGAGGAGTGGCCGCCGGGGTTGGTGACGGTGAGCTCGAAGGTCGCGAAGGTCTTTTCCGCCGCCTGCACCCCGAACAGGATCGGCTTGTAATCCTCGGTCAGCCGAACGCCGCCGGCATCGCCGTTGAGCACCAGCGCTGGCTTGATCGTCTCGGCGACCAGCTTTGCCTGCGCGCGGGTGGTGATCATCCCGGTTTCCTCGTCGCCCGAAAAGACGAGGTAGAGATCACGGCTGGGCGCCCAGCCTTCCTGCTTCAGCCGGATGAAATTGTGCGACAGGCTGGCGATGCCGTATTTGTTGTCGAGCGTGCCACGCCCGAAGAAATAGCCATCTTCCTCGGTCAGCGTGAACGGAGGGCGCTCCCAGTCCTCGGGCAGCGCCTCGACGACATCCATGTGCCCCAGCAGCACCACCGGCCCCGCCTTGGGCTTGCCCTTGGCGGCATAGCGCACGATCAGACCCTGGGTCGGCTCGCCTGCACTGTCGTAATCGGTGACCGAGATGTCGGTTTCGGCAAAGCCGGCCTTGACGAACTCGCCCTTGAGGTACGCCACCATGGCAGGCACCTGCTTGTGCCCGCGCGCGGTGCGGAAGCCGATGATGTTGCGATACAGCTCGCGAGCCGCCTGTTCGTGCGCGCTGCGCTGGGGGGTGGAAGCCTGAGCCTGGGTCTGGGCACAAGCGGGAAGCGCGGTTGTCCCCGCCAGAGCCATCAGGCTGGTTGCCAGCGCCAGTTTGATCATCATCTTCATGCCGATACCCATCCCCTGATCTCTCGCCAAAGCGCATCGAAGCGACTATAGCGGTTTCACACTCTTGGAGAGCAATTTATGTCGGCCCACAACCCTTCTCTGCGTCCCTGGCGGGATATCGACCGGCGCAAGTGCCGCCAGATCATGGTGGGCAACGTTCCGGTTGGCGGAGATGCACCGGTCACGGTGCAGACGATGACCAACACGCTGACATCCGATGCGCGCGCCACGATCGACCAGATCCGCCGCTGCGAGGAAGCGGGCGTGGACATCATCCGCGTGTCGTGCCCCGATGTCGAATCCACCGCCGCGATGAAGCAGATCACCCGCGCCGCCAAGGTGCCGATCGTCGCGGACATCCATTTTCACTACAAGCGCGCGCTCGAAGCCGCCGATGCGGGCGCGGCGTGTCTGCGCATCAACCCCGGCAATATCGGCTCGTCCGACCGGGTGCGCGAAGTGGTCAACGCGGCCAAGGCCAATGGCTGCGCGATCCGCATCGGTGTCAACGCCGGCAGCCTCGAAAAGGACCTGCTCGAAAAATATGGCGAGCCGTGCCCCGAGGCTTTGGTCGAAAGCGCGCTCGACCATATCAAGCTGCTGCAGGACCATGATTTCCACGAGTTCAAGGTCGCGGTGAAGGCGAGCGACGTGTTCCTCGCCGTGGCGGCGTACCAGCAGCTCGCCGATGCGGTCGATTGCCCGCTGCACCTTGGAATCACTGAGGCCGGCGGCCTGATCGGCGGCACGGTCAAGAGCGCGATCGGCATCGGCAACCTGCTCTGGGCCGGGATCGGCGACACTATCCGCGTCTCGCTTTCGGCCGAGCCCGAAGAAGAGGTGCGCGTCGGCTACGAGATCCTGAAATCATTGGGGATCCGTACCCGGGGCGTGCGCATCGTCAGCTGCCCCAGCTGCGCGCGGCAGGGCTTCGATGTCATCCGCACCGTGCAGAAGCTGGAAGAACGCCTGCAGCACATCAACACGCCATTGTCGCTTTCGGTGCTGGGGTGTGTCGTCAACGGCCCGGGCGAGGCGCGCGAGACCGATATCGGCCTAACCGGCGGCGGCAAGGGCAAGCACATGGTCTACCTCTCGGGCATCACCGACCACACGGTCGAGGACGAAGGCATGGTCGATCACATCGTCCGGCTGGTCGAGGCCAAGGCCGCCGAGATCGAGGCCGAAACCAGCGATGCGGGAAATGCCGAGCCGGTAGCGGCCGAATAGCCCAATGAGTGCCTGGTTGCTATTGCTTGGCGCCGGCTTGTTCGAAGTCGGCTTTACCACCTGCATGCGCTATTCGAACGGCTTTCGCGAGATCGGCTGGACGGCGGGCTTCATGGTATGCGCGTTCCTGAGCTTCAGCCTGCTCGACAAGGCGGCCAAGGTCATCCCACTGGGAACGGCCTATGCGGTGTGGGTCGGGATCGGCGCGGTGGGAACGCTGGCGGTGGGGGTCGCAACCGGCGCGGAATCGCTCGGCATCGTCCGGATGGCGCTGGTGGCGGGGCTGATCGCCTGCGTGGTAGGCCTCAAATTTGCCGGGAATCATTGAACACATGCAGACACAAAAGAACGCGCCCGTCACCATTCGTCCGGCGCGGCCCGGCGACGAGGCCGACATTCTGCGCATGGTCGTGGCCCTGGCGGTCTACGAGCGCGAGCCCGACGCGGTGAAGGCGACCGAGCCATCGCTCAAGGCCACGCTCTTCGGCGACGACCCCCAGGTATTTGCGCATCTGGCTGAACTGGACGGTGAGATCGTCGGGCTCGCCTTGTGGTTCCTCACCTATTCGACCTGGACCGGCGCGCCCTCGCTGTATCTGGAGGACCTTTTCGTCGCAGATGCCGCGCGCGGCACCGGCACCGGACGTGCGCTGCTCTCCACGCTGGCGCGCGAGGCCAAGTCGCGCGGCTGTGCGCGGATGGACTGGGCGGTGCTGGACTGGAACGACAAGGCCAAGCAATTCTATCGCCATATCGGCGCGCACCATTCGGTCGGCTGGGAGCCCTGGCGGATCGAGGGCGAGGCATTCGAGGCGCTGGCCGCCGGCTAGGCGCACCCAGCCTGTGCACATGTGCAGCCACGCGCCATCTCGGCCTGTCGTTGGGGGATCGGGCGTGTCTTGCCTTGGCGCAGCACCGCAGCCTTCCCGTGCTGACCGCAGATAGACAATGTAATGGCCTCGACCTTGGCATCGCCATCCATCTCGTCCGCTGAGACGCGCCGTGCACATTAACCGCTTGTTAGAGCCTTGACGCGCATGCTCTCAGCATGAGCAAAGCCCGCGCCCTCATTGCCCGCCCGATACCCGACGCTGCATTCATTGCGGTCCTGCGCTTCGTGATGGTCTCGGGCTGCGCCACTGCGCTGATTCTCGCGCGCTACCCGCTGCCGCTCTGATCCGGCTTCAGCCGGCGAGCTTGCGCTCGATCCCCTGCCAGAGCTTGGCATAGGCCTGCGCCGCCGGGCTTCTGGCATCGAACGCTCCCACCGGCATCCGCTCTTCTGCCATCCGCTCGACCGCGCTCGCCATGGGAATGACCGGCCAGTCGGGATATTTCTCCAGCGCCGCCTTGTGCAGCGCCCGCCTGCGATCGACCATCACGAACACCGGCAGCATCGGCGCATGTCGGCCCGATTTGCCATCGAGATAGGCCTGCACCTCGACGAAGGCCCGTTGCGACAGCGGCGAGGGGATGATCGGCACGATCACCAGATCGGCCGCGCGCAGCACCTGATCGGAGGTTTCGCTGAGTCCCGGCGGGCAATCGAGGATGATCCGGTCATAGGTCTTGCCCAGACCATCTAGCAGCTTTTTGAGGCGCTTGGCCTTTCCGATCTCGAACAGCAGCCGGTCCAGCCCACGCAAGGAGTGGTCGGCGGCGAGCAGGTCCAGCCCTGCTATCCGCGAGGGGCGTACCAGCTTGTCCGCCGAGACATCGCGCGCGAAGATCGACCGTGCCTCGTCCTTGACCGCGCGGTCATCGCCGATCAGGTGGCTGGCTGCACCCTGAGGGTCGAGATCCCACAGCAGCGTTCGCCGCGCCGAAAGCACCGCAGAACACCAGGCCAGGTTCACCGCGCTGGTGGTCTTGCCCACGCCGCCCTTCAGATTGTAGACGGCAATGCTGTGCATCCGCTCCCCCATGTCAGCCCCCGGGAGCCGCAGCCGGTGCTGCTGCCGGTTCGGCGGGGGCGGCGCCTTCCCCAGGGTTGGCCAGACCCTCTCTAGGATCGGATTGTGTCACCGCTGTTGCAGGCAGGTTGAGCCCGGTCTTCTCGAGCCAGGCCCTGAAATCCGCGACGGTGCGCACCGGGTCCTCCTCCATCGGAATGTGGCCGAGGTCGTCGTAGACGACGACGGTCTCGTTGGGCAGCTGGCGCGCGAACCAGGTGGCATTGGCCAGCGGGATCAGCGTGTCCTTCTTGCCCCACAGGATCAGCGAGGGCATCGTCAGGCCTGCGAACTCGAGCGCATTCGCCGGTTTGCGCGGGAAATCGCCGCGTGCCACGGTCGCCTCGCGGTTGCCGGGGTGGCGCAGCAGCTTCCAGTACAGGTCGACCATCTCGGGGGTGATCTTGGCAGGATCGGCGACCGATTGTTCCAGGCTCTGCTTGATGATGACGCGGGGCGTGAAGATCTTCAGGATCGGGCGGACAGCCGCGCTCTGCGCCAGGCGAAAACCGATCGGGATCTTGGTGGGCTTGGCTTCAGGCGCGCCTGAGGCGTCGATCAGCACCAGCCCCGCCACCCTTTTGGGATAGGCCAGCGCCATGTTCCAAGCGACCCAGCCGCCCATCGAGTTGCCTGCAACGACATACCGGTCGATGCCCAGATTGTTCATCACTTCGGCGCCGGTGTCGCGAAAGGCTTCGGTGCTGTAGTCTTCCTTGACCTGCGCGCCAGTGAGGCCATGGCCCGGCTGATCATACCGCACCACGCGATAATCCGCCTTCAGCGCGTCGACCCAGCCTTCCCAGGTGTGCAGCGAGGCATTCGATCCATGGATCAGCAGGATGGCGGGCGCATCGCGCGGGCCTTCATCGCGGATGTGCACGCTCTGGCCATTGGGCAGCTCGATGAACTGCGAGGGCGGCTGGCCATATTGCGCCTGCAGCTCGCTCGGCTCGATATCGGGCGCATAGCCCCAGATGCCGAGGCCGATGATCGCGATCAGCAGAAGGATAAGCAGCCATTTCAGGAATTTGAGCATCAGTTATCCTGTTTGCGCCTTTTGGGCGAGGTATAGAAGATCGCGATACTGCACCCTCGATGAGAGAGGGCAAGGAAAAACGCCCGTAGCATGACCGGGCTCGGAGGCTGGTAGTGGCGAAATTATCACACCCACCAGGTTTGTTGATGAGCATCAGTTTCAAGTTGCAGATGATAACGCTTCGCATTAATTGCAGGGGCTGAGGTGGAGCTGCGATCGTATAACGCAGCATCCGGAAGAGGATGACCGATGTCGATGCCAGATCCCCGCTCTTTGCGCTATGGTGCCAGCGTCACAGCGCTCGCACTGTTCGCTTTGTCCGCATCGGCGTACGCGGCGACCAGCGAGGCAACGGTATCGGCAATCGAAGTGGTCGTAGACGATGCAGCGGACGCCGCCATCGACCAGGGCAAGATCCAAATTGTCGTGGTCGGCGATGGTGCCAAGGCCGACGAGATCGCGGGTTCGTCGGCGATCGTGACCCAGAAAGACCTTGAACGGTCGCGCATCTTCAATGTCAACGATGCGCTGCGCCAGGTCGCAGGGGTATTTCCGCGCGATGAGGAAGGCGCAGGCGCGCGACCGAACATCGGCATTCGCGGTCTCAATCCGGTTCGGTCCACCAAGGTGCTGCTGCTAGAAGACGGCGTGCCTTTGGGCTATGCACCTTATGGTGATAATGCAGCCTATTATCATCCACCGATCGAGCGCTTCACTGGTCTTGAGGTTCTCAAAGGGGCAGCGCAGGTCCGCTTTGGACCGCAGACGATCGGCGGGGTGATCAACTACATCACACCCGAGGCTCCCGATCGCCTATCCGGTCGGTTCACGGGCAGTGTCGGCAACCGCGACACCGTTAACCTTGACGGCATGATCGGGGGTCCTGCGCTGGGCGGCAAGCTGCTGCTCCATGTCAACCACAAACAGAGTGATGGCAACCGCGACAATCAGGCTTTGCGGTTCACCGACATCTTCCTGAAGGGCGAATGGGAGCTGGGCGAATCGCAGGGTTTCACTCTGAAGGTTTCGCGGTTCGAGGAAGACAGCCAGGTCACCTATTCCGGCCTGACCCGCGCCGAATTTGCGGCTGATCCTCGCGGCAACGTATTCGTCAACGACGACTTTCAGACAGAGCGCTGGAACGCCACTCTTGCCCATCGCTGGTCGATCTCCGACGCGGCCACGCTCAAGACCACGGCTTATTATCATTATTTCACTCGCGACTGGTGGCGCCAGGCGTCCAACAGCGGCCAGCGGCCCAACGATGCCAGCGATCCGGCCTGTGGCGGCCTTGCCAACTTGCTGACCACCTGCGGAAACGAAGGCCGCCTGCGCGATTACGATACATATGGCGTCGAAACCCGCCTTGAACTGGCGCATGACGGCCTGGGCTTTGGCGGCGCCACCGAAATTGGCATTCGTTATCATGAAGAGCGCCAGCGCCGTCGCCAGTGGAATGGGGACACCCCCGATGCGCGCGCGCCCGGTACCGGCGTCAACGCCGGAGTCCGGGAAAACAACGAGCGCGATGCCTCGGCCTTTTCGGCGTTCATCCAGTCACGGCTGGAATTTGGGAAGTTCGCGATCATCCCCGGCGTCCGGGGCGAGTTCATCGACTTTGAACGCCGCAACCTGCCGGTATCGGTGCTGGCAGGTGGCCGTCCGACCGGAGCGGTGACTGCGCCGTCCAGCGGCGAGCAGAGCCTAGACAAGCTGCTCCCCGGTGTCGGCGTGACCTGGGAGATCGCTCCCGAAGTCACGCTGTATGGCGGCGTGCACCGTGGCTTTGCTCCGCCGCGGGTCGAAGATATCATCACCGCTGCCGGCGGCGCAGTTGATCTGGATGCGGAGCTCAGCTGGAACTGGGAGACCGGGATTCGCGGCGATCTGGTAAAGGGGTTGCGCGGCGACGCTACCTTCTTCGTGATGGAGTTCGACAACCAGATTGTGGCGCAATCGGTGGCGGGAGGCATCGGGGCCACGCTGACATCGGCAGGCCGGACGCTGCACCGTGGTGGCGAACTGTCGCTCACGCTTTCATCGCGCGATGCGGGCTGGACGGACGCGGAGACCGATGTGTTTGCGCGCTTGGCCGCGACCTGGGTCGCAAATGCCCGGTATCAAGGCACCCGCATCGCCACCGCTCCCTGTTTCGATGGAGCGGCGACCGGCACGCCAGTGGCAACCGGCAGGGGCCCGGTTCCGTGTGGCGTGGCGCGCAATGTCGAGGGCAATCGGCTGCCCTATGCGCCCGAATGGCTGGTCACTGCAGCGATCGGGGTGGAGCATCGTGGTTTCACCGGCCAGGTTGAAATGGTCAGCCAGTCGTCAATGTTTGCAGATGACGTCAATCTGGTCCCGGTTACCCCGGACGGTCAGCGCGGCCTCATCGGCGGATGGACGCAGTTCAATGCCGCAGTGTCCTATGGCCCCCCCCAGGGCACCTGGGAGGTCTTCCTCTCGGCGCGTAACCTGTTCGACCGGTTGTATGTCGTTGATCGGGCGCGCGGCGTCTTGCCGGGCCAGCCGTTCATGATCCAGGCGGGCGTAACGTTCCGCCTTTAAGGTGAGGCCCAGAAGCCGAAGCGTCACCATCGCGGCGTTGACGATGGTGATGCTTCGGCCGATCTCGCTATCAGTGCGCCAGCAGCAGCGGGATGTTGGAATCCCTGAGGAAATAGCGCGTCACGCCGCCCAGCAGCACCTCGCGCAGCCGGCTGTGACCGAAGGCACCCATCACCAGCAGGTCCGCGCCGATCTCGGCCGCGACGTTCTCGATCACTTCCTCGATCGCGAGCAACCCGCGCTCGCGCTCGATCAGTTCGCTACGCACTCCGTGGCGCGAGAGATATTCGCTCGCTTCGGTGGACGGGAAGCCGCCCGCCTTTTTGGGCTCGACGACCGATACCAGATGCACCGATGCGGCCTGTTGCAGCATCGGCAGCGCCTGTTTCAGCGCATTGGCCGCCTCGTGGCTGCCATCCCACGCCACCAGGATCTTGCCGCCGGTATGCAGCGATTTGGCATCGGTCGGTACTGCAAGAACCGGGCAGCGGGTTTCCACCGCCACATCGGCAATCGCCAGCAGCGGATGCGGACGGACGTTGCGGCCGGTGTTTTCCAGCGAAAGCACGATGACATCGGCCAGGCGCGAGGCGCTGATCACCGCCTGGGTGACATCGCCATCATAGGCCGTCCAGTCCCAGGGCATTCCCTCCACCTTCATCCGCGCTTCGACCAGCGTGCGCAGCTTGTCCTCATCGGCGCGCAGCTGTTCCAGCATGCTGGCAGGCACATAGCTGCCGCCCATCGGGTCCATCACGATGAAGCCGGACAACGGCGTCGCCTGAAGGAAGGTGATATGCCCCGACTGGCTTCGGGCAAGGTCCAGCGCCACCTGAAACCGGGATTCGAATGCAGCGCCGCCATCGGCGTAAAGCAGGATCGATTTCATAGTGCCTTCTCCTTGGTGTTCATGAACTGAGCTTGGGAGGGCCAGGCACAACTTGCATTGATTCAAATCAAGCGGCGGCTGGAAAAAGAGGCTTTGTGTCGCTAGGGCACCCGCAGGGGAGCGAATCATTCCTGCGCCCACGTCATCATACTCCTGGGAGACACCTCGCCATGCAGAAAATCTATCCCGATGCCGCATCCGCTCTGGAAGGTCTGCTGTTTGACGGGATGCACATCTGTGCGGGCGGCTTTGGCCTGAGCGGGATCCCGGAGCGGCTGATCGACGCGATCCGCGATGCCGGCACCAGGGACCTCACCATCGCCTCGAACAATGCCGGGATCGATGGCGAGGGGCTGGGCAAGCTGCTGCGCACCCGTCAGGTCAAGAAGATGATCTCCAGCTATGTCGGCGAGAACAAGGAGTTCGAGCGCCAGTATCTGGCAGGCGAGCTCGAGGTGGAATTCTGCCCGCAGGGCACGCTCGCCGAACGCTGCCGGGCAGGCGGCGCGGGCATTCCCGGCTTCTACACCAAGACCGGCGTCGGCACCCAGGTGGCCGAAGGCAAGGAACACAAGGATTTCGACGGCCAGACCTATATTCTGGAACGCGGCATCTATGCCGATCTGTGCATCATCAAGGGCTGGAAGGCCGACAAGGCGGGGAACCTCATTTTCCGCAAGACCGCCCGCAACTTCAATCAGCCGATGGCGACCGCGGGCAAGGTCTGCGTCGCGGAAGTCGAGGAAATCGTCGAGACCGGCAGCCTCGATGCCGATTGCATCCATGTTCCTGGAATCTACATCAAGCGCCTGATCTGCGGTGCGCCGTACGACAAGAAGATCGAGTTCCGGACGGTGCGCGAACGGACCGCAGCGTGATGATCGCCGCTTTTCTCCCCTACCGCTTGCGGGAGGGGCAGGCCCGGCTTCCCGGGCCGGGGGGGGCTGGGAGCACCACCGGTGGACAGGCCCACCCCGGCTTCGCCTTCGGCTCAGCCACCCCTCCCGCAAGTGGTAGGGGAAAGATGATGGCAGCGGCCGCAGCTTTTGCTCTGTCCGCTTGTTCGACCGTCCAAAGCGAGCCTGTCGCAACAGTAGTGCCAGCGCCCGCCGCCGCACCGTCCGTGCCGATGGGCCAGCAGTGGCTCTATGGATCGGCCGAAGGCGCGATTGCGACCCGGCAGACCTTTGGCGCGCTGACCAGCTACGCGCTCGCCAAGGCCAGAACGCGCCCTGCCGACAGCGTGATCATCGACGAGGCGACCGGCAAGCCGGTGCCCTGCGGCACCAAGCCGCTCGCAGCCGTGTTCGATGCCGACGAGACATTGATCTGGAACATCGGCCCGATGCGCTGGTTCGCGCTGCGCGGCGCCGAGTTCGACGCCAAGACCTGGGACCAGTGGGAAAAGACCGGCACCAGCAAGGCCGTGGCGATGCCGGGCGCGATCGAGGCGATGGCCGCGCTGCGTGCCGCCGGAATCACGCCGATCGCCAACACCAACCGGTCCGCCGCCAACGCAGCAGGCAGCGAACAGACGCTGGCCGCTGCCGGCCTTGGCGATTTCAAGCATGGCGAAACCCTGTTCCTGATGGGCGATGATGCGGGTGGATCGAGCAAGGACATGCGCCGCGCAACGATCGCCTCGCGCTGGTGCGTTGTCGCAATGGCGGGTGATCAGCTCGGGGATTTCCGCAACCTGTTCAACAAGCCCGAACTGCCGCCGCTGCAGCGCCGCGCGCTGGCCACCGCCGCGCCTTACGATGCGCTTTGGGGCAATGGCTGGTTCCTGTTCGCCAATCCGGTCTACGGCCCGTCGATCCGCGGCGGCTTTGACGAGATATTCCCGGCTGAAACGCACTGGGAACCGCAGCCGTGAACAGTGGGCCTCAGGGCAACGGCTGGCTGATGGTTGGTGGTGGCCTTAGCCTGCTCGCGGCTCTGTTGCACCTTGCTGTCATCATCGGCGGACCCGACTGGTACCGGTTCTTCGGGGCCGGAGAGGGCATGGCCCGCATGGCCGAGCGTGGCCTGTGGCAGCCGGCAATCATGACGGTCGGGATTGCCGCTGTGCTTTCGATCTGGGCGCTCTACGCTTTTGCCGGTGCAGGGCAGATTCCGAAACTGCCGTTGATGCGCACCGCGCTGGTGCTGATCAGCGGCATTTATCTGGCGCGGGGTCTGCTGATTGTTCCGATCCTGATCGAGCCGCCCGCACGTACCGCATTCAATATCTGGTCCTCGCTCATTGTCCTCGTTTATGGCCTCGTCTACGCGGTCGGTACGAGGCAGGCGTGGCCCACTCTTTCACAAAAGGAAGCATCATAATGCCCTGGACCCGTGACGATATGGCGGCGCGCGCCGCCAAGGAATTGAAGGACGGCTATTACGTCAATCTCGGAATCGGTATCCCGACCTTGGTCGCCAACCATGTGCCCGAGGGCATCGAGGTGACGCTGCAGTCTGAAAACGGAATGCTTGGCATCGGTCCGTTCCCGCTCGAGGGCGACGAGGATGCCGATCTGATCAACGCGGGCAAGCAGACCATCAGCGAGCTGCCTTCGTCGAGCTATTTCAGCTCGTCAGACAGCTTTGCCATGATCCGCGGCGGGCATATCGACCTCACCGTGCTGGGCGCGATGGAGATCGCCGAAAATGGCGACATCGCCAACTGGATGATCCCGGGCAAGATGATCAAGGGCATGGGCGGCGCGATGGATCTGGTCGCGGGGGTCAAGAAGATCATCGTGGTGATGGAGCACACCTCCAAGAACGGCGATCCCAAGTTCATCCCGTCGTGCACGCTGCCGCTGACCGGCAAGAACGTGGTCGACATGATCATCACCGACATGTGCGTGTTCCAGCGCCCCGACCACGACAGCCCGTTCAAGCTGATCGAACTGGCACCCGGCGTGACGGCCGAGGATGTCGCGGCCAGGACGACCGCACACTACGTCTCTTGAGCCAGCGCATGAAGCGTAGCACCAAGCTGGGTCTGGGCGGGCTGGTTGCGGTTCTGGGCGGGATGGGGCTTTATGCTGCCACCGCCTCGCCGCCGCTGCTGCTCAGCCATCTCGATGCTGCGACCGGCGGCGGCAAGGGTGCCGCGCTGGTGGCCGAGGCCGTGCCGTTCGGCGATCAGGGCCAGACGCTCGATGTCTGGCGCGCAGCAGATGCCGCCGATGGTGACAGGCGGCCGGTTCTGATCTTCTGGCATGGCGGCGGATGGGTGAAGGGGGCGCGGCAGGATTATGCCTTTGCCGGACGCGCTTTCGCCAGGCAGGGTTTCGTCGTGGTCGTCCCCGATTACCGCAAGGTGCCGCAGGTTCGTTTCCCCGCATTTATCGAGGATGCCGCCGATGCGGTCGCCTGGACCCGCGACAATATCGGTCGTTATGGCGGTGACCCAGACGCGATCGGCTTTTCCGGGCATTCGGCAGGCGCGCACACTGCAGTGCTGTTGGCGCTCGATCCGCGCTGGTTGAAAGCCGCAGGCGTCGATCCCGGCATCGTCAAGGCGGTGGTCGGCTTGAGCGGGGCGTATGATTTCTACCCCTTCACCACCAAGCGCTCGATCGACGCGATGTCGGCCTATCCCGATCCGCAAGTGACCCAGCCGATCACCTTTGCCCGCGCCGATGCGCCGCCGATGCTGCTGATCACCAGCAGCGAGGATACCACCGTGCGCCCGCGCAACGCGATCAACCTCACCGCCCGGCTCAAGCAGCAAGGTGCGGTGGCGCAGATGATCAATTATCAGGGGCTTGACCATGAAGAGGTGGTGATGGCGCTGTCCAAGCCGTTCCGTGGCAAGGGTCCCGTACTCAGCGACAGCACTGCGTTTCTCAACCGCCACCTCAAGCCGGGGGAGTAGTCATGGGTTACACCCTGTTCACCGCGAACCGCAATTATTCGAGCTGGTCGCTGCGCCCCTGGCTGCTGATGCGCGGGCTCGGGATCGCTTTCGAAGACCGGCTGGTGCCCTTTGCCGGGCCCGACAATTCGGCCGAGTTCCGCAGCTTCGCGCCGAACGGCAAGGTGCCGTGTCTGCACGATGGCGATATCGTCGTTTGGGATTCGCTGGCGATCGTGGAATATCTCGCCGAGCGCCATCCCGGCGTGTGGCCCGCCGACACTGCGGCGCGCGCATGGGCACGCTCGGCAGCCGCGGAAATGCACTCGGGCTTTTCGCCTTTGCGCAACATCTGCCCGATGAGCGTGGGGGTGCGTGCCGATCTGATCGCGATACCCCCGGCGCTGCAGGCGGATATAGAGCGGATCGGCGAATTGTTCGCGCAAGGGCTCGACCGGTTCGGCGGCCCCTGGCTGGCGGGCGCGGATTTCAGCGCGGTCGATGCGTTCTTTGCGCCGGTCGCCTTCCGGGTGCGCAGCTTTGGCCTCGATATCGGCGACAAAGGCAGGGCGTGGGTGGGGCGGATCCTGAGCCACCCGGCGATGGTCGACTGGGAGGCAGCCGCCTTGGCCGAAACCTGGCGCGACCCGGCACATGAGGACGAAATCGCCGCGGTCGCCGCTGTCACCGCAGACTATCGCGCCGCGCCATAGTCCTGATGACGTATAGCGCCATGCAACAAGCCATTGCGCTTGCATCGGCATCGTAGCAGACTGCCCCTTCATCCGGGGGGATCACACAGCATGGCGCAGTATGCAGGGGCGGGTCCGAGCAAGGCCGAGCGCGAGCATCGTTTCTTTCTGGCGATGGCAGCGACGATCCTGACGCTGACCGTGATCGGGTTCGCGCCCAGTTACTATCTGCGCGCGTTCATCGCGCCCCCGCATCCGATGGAACCGCTCAATCCGCTGGTGCATCTGCACGGGGTGGTGTTCAGCGCGTGGGTGATGCTGTTCATGGTCCAGGCCGGGCTGATCTCGGCGGGCAAGCGGCACATCCACCGTCAGCTCGGACTGCTCGGCGTGCTGCTGGTGGCGATCATGATCCCGCTGGCGATCGCCGTGGGCATTGCCGGCATCGACAGGCCGCTGACCGCACCTCCCGGGATCGATCCGCTGTCATGGGCCGCGCTGCCCCTGCTCGATGTCCCGGTGTTCGGCGGGCTGATCATCGCCGCGCTGGCGATGCGCCACCGCAGCGATGTTCACAAACGGTTGATGCTGGTGGCGATGATCGACATGGTCCAGCCGTCCGCGGGCAGGTTGATCGGCATGTCCGGCGTGCCGGGAGAGGCCGTCGGGCCGCTCTCCGGGCTGGTGGTGGTGCTGCTGCTGATCGTGCTGATCGTGCGGGACTGGCTGGTCACCCGGCGCTTTCACCCTGCAGCGATAATCGGATCGGCGATTGTCGTGGCGCGCATCTTGCTGACCCCGGTGATCTGGTCGACACCGGCCTGGATGGACTTTGCCCGCTGGCTGTCCGGCGCGGGCTAGGCGGGCGCGCGGTCAATCCGTGCGCTTGCCGTTCCAGAGATTGCCCTCGACATACTCGTAATCGCAATAGGACCAGATGCCCGTCCAGCCCGAGCCCGCGCTGTTGAGCTCGAAGCGGATGCGGCCCCAATGGCGGCTGCCCATCTTGGCGGTATCGCAGGTATAGTCCGACGCGGATTCGACCCAGAAGCCGCTGATCACGCCGTTTGCGAGGCTGCCGGTGATGCGGCCGTCATCGGTGTCATATGTTCCGCTGACCTCGCCCTGCTTGCCCTCGACCATTCGCACTTTGCCGAAGTCGGTCGTCCAGGTGCCGGTGAGCGGCTTTTGCGGCGCGGCAGCCTGCGCGAGGGCTGCGGTGCTCAGCAGCGCAAGCGCTGCCAGGGTCTTGGTGGTCATCGGCATGCACGCTCTCCTCATCCAGATCCTGTCCACAAGCGGCAGGCTCCCTGCCCGATTAGCAGGCGCAGCTTGCAGCTTTGTGACGCGCTGCACACGGGTGCCTCGATCGGGCTGGGCAGGGTGGCGAACCGGTGATCCGGCCAGCACCGGCGACAGGCCGAATCCGGCATGGCTTGCTCTTAAGCATTTTACAGGGCAAAACATGCATATTGGCTAAGACAATGCGGGTAACGCATTGCAGCCGGGGCGCAATTTCTATTCGGAGACACCATGAAGCACTGGCTGCGCAGTCCTGTCGTCTGGGCCGCCAGTGGTCTTGCTGCCGCAGGCTTGCTGGTGGGGCTGAGCGTATCGCGCGGTGGCGGGGTGGTGCCGGGAACGCCGGCGATTGCCGCGCAGGCGAGCCAGCTATTGCCCGACACCCCCGAACGCTGGCAGGGCAAGGTCGATTACGCCGCGTTCGACGCGCGGATCAACCGGCTGATGCGCGATCCCGAGATGGTCGGGCTGTCGGTGGCGACGGTCGAGAACGGCAGGCTGGCCTTTGTCCGCGGCTATGGCTTTGCCGATCGCGAGGCCGGGCTTGCCGTCACCCCGCAGACGGTGTTTCGCTGGGCTTCGGTCTCCAAGGGTGTCGCGGGCACGCTGGCGTACAAGCTGGCAGAAGAGGGCAGGCTCAGCCTTTCTGCACCTTTGGCCTCGTTCGGCACCAGCCTGAAGCTTTCGGGCGGGGCGGAGAACCGCCTGGCGATCCCCGATCTGCTCGCCCACCGGCTGGGGCTGTCGCGCAACGCGTATGACGGCAAGCTGGAATCGGGCGACCCTGCGCCGATGCTGCGCAACATGCTCTCCACCGTGCCGCAGCAGTGCCTGCCGGGCGACTGCCACAGCTATCAGAACGTCGCTTATGATGCGTTCAGCGAGATCGTCGGCAACGCGACCAGGATGCCTTACGAAATGGCGGCCCAGCAGCAGCTGTTCGCGCCGCTGGGCATGGTCAGCGCAGGGCTGGGGATGGCGAACCTCACCGGCGCGAAAAGCTGGGCGCGGCCCTATCGGCGCGGCAGTGTCCAGGTGCTGTCCGATGCCTATTTCCGCGTCCCCGCCGCCGCCGGTGTCAGCTCGAACATCATCGATCTGGCGCGCTGGATGCAGGCACAGATGGGGCAGGCGCCGCAGGTGATCTCGCCCAGCGTGCGTGCCGAAATCCACCGTCCGCGCGTCGCGACCTATCGCGGCGGCCGCAGCGGACCGGATTCGCTGATCATCAGCCACGGCTATGGCCAGGGTTGGCGCAGCCATATCTATGACGGCCATTATCTTGTCGGCCATGGCGGCGCGGTCAACGGCTATCGTGCTGCGATGTGGTTCGATCCCGAAACCCAGAACGGCATCGTGATGCTGTGGAACAGCGGATCGACCCGGCCCTTCCGGCTGCCGTACGAGTTCTTCGATTCGGTCTATGGCCGCCCGTTCAGCGACTGGATGGACCTCGACAAGGATCCCAGGTTCCTCGATCCCGGCATCGTGCCCGGCGCACCGGGGGCCGACCAGACCATCCTTGCCGACTGACCCGAAAAGCCTTCCCGAAAACAGAACAGACCGGAGAGACATGCCATGAGCATCGTGCTGCATCACCTCGAATATTCGCGTTCCACCCGCATCATCTGGCTGCTGGAAGAGCTTGGAACGCCCTATGAGATGGTCCGCCACCAGCGCGATCCCCAGACCTTCCGCGCGCCGCCCGCGCTCAAGGACGTCCACCCGCTGTCCAAGGCGCCGACGGTGATCATCGACGGCCATTGCATGGTCGAATCGGGCGCGATCATCGAATATCTGATCGAGCGTTATGGCAGCGACACGCTGGCGCCCGCCAACGCCAAGGATCGCCCCGCCTATCTCGAATGGCTGCACTTTGCCGAGGGTACCATGTCGAGCCCGATCATCTTCACCGCGCTCGCCCCGCGCTTTGGCGGGCTGGGCCCGATGCTGGGCGGTTTTCTGGGGGCTGAGGTCGTCAAGCTGCTCGACCATGTCGAGGCGGCAGTGACGGGGCACGAGTTCCTGGTCGGCGACCGGCTGAGCGGCGCGGACATCCACATGGCCTATCTGCTCGAGGTTGCCTCTGCCAGCAAGCTGCTCGAAAATCGCCCTGCGCTGGCCGCCTATCTGCAGCGGCTGCGTGATCGCCCCGCTTATGCAAGGTCGATCGAACTCGGTGGTCCCATGATCTTCGCCGCGATGGGCGGCTGAGAGGAGCTTAACCCAGCGCCAGGCCGGGGAGCCACTCGGCCCATAGGCCCAGCTTTTCGGCATGGATCTGCTCGGCCTGTTCGCCCTGAACAGGCACCAGCAGCATCGTCGCATTAGGGGCGAGCTGGCCGATCAGGTGCCGGTCGGCGCGGATGACCTGGCCGATGCGCGGATAGCCGCCGGTGGTCTGGCCTTCGCAGCCGATCAGATAGGGCATGCCGTCGGGCGGGCACTGGATGATGCCGGGAAACACCGCGCCACTGCGGATCGGCGCTGCTGAATTGAGATCTATAGCGGTTCCCTGCAGCTTCAGCCCCATGCGGCTGGAGCGCGACGACACCCGCCAGCGCTTGCGCGAAAGCGCCGCCATGCCCAGCGCCAGCCGGTCCGATTCGGGCCCGCCGACGATCCGCAGCACAAAGCCGTGGCCGAAGAACGGCTGAAGCTCTGCCGGGGTGGTGATCTTGTCGGGCGGCGCGTCGCCGTCTTCCAGCGCGATGACATCGCCATCGGCCAGCGCCCGGCCATCGAGCCCGCCGAACCCGGCGGCGATCAGCGTCGATTGCGAACCCAGCACCGGCGCGACTGCGATATCTACCGATATCGCCAGATAGGTGCGGCACCCTGCCCAGACACGCCCGATGCTGATCGTGTCTCCGGCGGCCAGGTGCAGCGTCTCGTGCTGCTCGGCATCCTCGCCGTTGATCGCGACCTGGCATGGCGCGCCGGTCACTGCGACCGCCATGGCGCGCTCGGCGCGGAATTCGGCAGGGCCCAGCGTGACTTCGACCGCCGCCGCCTCGAGCGGCTTGCCCACCAGCCGGTTGGCAAGCGCGAGGCTGAGCACGTCTGCTGCGCCTCCCGATGGCACCGCAAGCTTGCGCAAGCCCCGGAAGGGCGCGGCCTGTATGCTCGACTGGATGCCGGCCTTGATCACGGTGAGGCTCATGCGGGCTCTCCCGTCAGGCGCGAGAGGGTGGGGCCGTCGACGCGCTCGAAGCGCACCTTCTGCCCGGGGGTCAGCAAAGCGGGCGATGCGGCGTGCGGATCGAACAGCGTTTCGGCGATGCGGCCGATGATCGGCCAGCCTCCGGGCCCGGCGTGCGGATACAGTCCGCAGATCTGGCCGAGCAGGCCGACCGACCCTCGCGCAACATGCGCGCGCGGATCGGACAGGCGCGGGATCTCGGGGATATGCGCATCGCACACCAGATAGCCGAAGCCCGGCTGGAACCCCAGCATGGCCACGCGCCAATCCTGCGCGGCGTGCCAATGCGGCAGGACATCTGTGGCGATCCCGAGCAGTTCGGCGACGATCTCCGCATCATGCGCCCACACCGCGTCGTAGCAGATGTGTAGCGTGATCGGGGGCAGGGCGTCTTCTGCCGGAGCTGCATTCCCCTGCGCGACCAGCGCTTCGGCAACCGCGCGCGCCGTCTCGAGCGATCTTTCCGCCGGGTTCCAGCTCAGCGAGAGGCTGTCGAGCCCCGGGACCACATCTTCCCAGCCTTGAGCCTGTGCCGCCTGTGCCAGCCCTGTCACCTGATCCGGGCCGAGCGATCGGATCATCAACCAGTCATCGGCGCAGTAGATCGGCAGGGTCATCGGGCGGCTCTCCGGGTGCTTTTATGCTTATGCCCTTGCTTGCCATCACCTCGGCGATCCGCAAAGCGGTTTGTTCCGATCCGGGACTGTCGGAATGAAGGCACAGGCTTTGCGCCATAACATGGATCAGGCCGCCGTCATCGGCGGTGAGCGGCTGGCCGGTGGCGATGGCGAGTGCCTGCGCGGCACGGGCATCATCGCCCGCGATCAGCGCACCGGGCTGGCTGCGCGGCACCAGACGGCGCGTGGGCGTGTAACCGCGATCGACGAACCCTTCGGCGATGAACCGCGCCCCGGCCTTCGCCGCCGCACTCTCGAACACGCCATGCGCCAGGCCGACCAGGGCGAGCCGGGGAAAGGCCCGGTGCAGCGCGTCTGCCACCGCCTCGGCCATCTCCACGCGGTCGGCCAGATCGTTGTAGAGCATGCCGTGCGGCTTGATATGGGTGAGCGCAACGCCAAGGTCTGCCGCGACACGGGCAAGCTCTGTAACCTGCGCGATCAGCGAGTCGATCAGCGCGGGTAGCGGCATATCCAGCGAGGTCCGGCCAAAGCCCGCGCGATCCGGATAGGAGGGGTGCGCCCCCGCCGCAACGCCCGCATCGCGCGCCGCGCGCAGCATCCGCGCCATGCTGCCTGAGTCTCCGGCATGCCCGCCGCATGCGATGTTGCAGCTCGAGATATGCGCCATCAGCGCGATGTCGCGCGCCTCTGCGAGCGGGTCTTCGCCCAGATCGGCGTTGATGTCGATTCGCGCGGTCATGGCCACACGCCCGCCGCGCGCAAGATCAGCCGCAGCCCCAGCAGGGTGCACACAAGCACCACGGAGCCCCCCGCCAGATTGGCGAGCGGCCCGTTGGCAAAGCGGCCCAGGCTCTGACGCCGGGAAGCGACCCAGAGCAGGAATGCCGCGAGGATCGGCAGCAACAGGCCGTTGGCGGACTGCGCGATCAGGATCAATTCGACCGGGTTGACCGCCAGGACCGCGAACGCGGTACCGATCGCGATCACCGCCAGTGCGGTACGCTTGAAGATGCGGGTGCGCCGTTCCGGGTCGCTGCTGCCACCCATCATCTCGGCGAGCACATAGCCGGTGGCGAGCGGCGCGGTGAGCGCCGAGCTGAAGCCTGCGCCCACCAGGCCCAGCGCGAAGACGATGCGCGCTGGGCTGCCGAACAACGCCTCCAGCCGCAGCGCGACCTCGTCCAGCGGCCCGGCCCCGGCAGAGGGCAGCGCGCTGGTTGCAGCGCCCATGATCACGATCGCCATCGACAGCAGCCCGCCCAACGTCACCGATACCGCGGTGTCGAGGCTTGCAGCGGCGATGCCCTGCCGGTCGGCGCTGAACTGGCCGCGCACCGATGCGGCGTGCAGGAACAGGTTGTACGGCACCACCGTGGTGCCGATCAGCGCGATCGCGGTGAACAGACTGTCGGCAGGCAGGGCAGGCATCAGACCGCGCGCCGCCGAAGACCAGTCGACATCGATCACCATCAGACCGCCGATGAAAGCCAGCGACATTGCCAGCACGAGCGCGATCAGCAGCTTTTCAAGCCAGGCAGGCTTTCCGGCGATCACCAGCGCAGCCGCCAGCCCGCCCACCGCCAGCGCGCGCAGGGGCGGCGCGAGCGTGGCATCGCCCAGGCCCAGCAGCGCCAGCCCCAGCCCCGTGCCGCTGATGTTGCCCGCCTGATAGGCCGAATTGCCGATGCCCAGCGCCGTGAAGATCAGCGCCGCCATTGCCCAGCGCACCGGCGGGCTTGAGGCGGCTGCCAGGATCGCTTCGGCCAGCCCCTGTCCGGTGACGATCGCCACTCGCGCCGCTATGTTCTGCAGGATGATCGTGGCGACGGTCGCGAACACCAGGGCCCAGAGCAGCGCGTAGCCAAAACCGATCCCCGCGCTCGCGCAGGCGGTGACCGTTCCGGGGCCGATGAACGCTGCGGTGACCAGCATCGCTGGCCCGGGGCGATAGGTTCCGAGGCTCACCAGCCCCAGCTTTTTTCACGGTACCATTTGGTGATCACGTACTTGGTCCCCTCGCGCACCTTCATGCCGTGGTGGATGGTCGCGGGGTTGAGCGATCCATCGGGCCTGCGGTTGTTCCACGCGACCAGCTTGCCGGTTTCGGGCTGGATCGACTTGCCGATGGTCTTGAACCGGGTCGCGCCGCCTGCAACCGGCTCGTTGAGATAGATCATGAAGGTCCAGGTGCGCTGGCCCGCAACGCTGGTGTAGCGCTCGTAATCCTGCCCGCCGGGTTCGAAATAGTCGGTATGCGCCTTGAACTCCTGCCCGACATCATAGCGCTGGCCCTGCATCGTCTCGCCGAACTGCCGGTCGATTCCGGACAGCGTGCTCAATTTTTCATCGAGGGCGATCACCTCAGGATCCTCGGCGCTGAGGTCGCAGGTTTCCGATGTGCGGAAGTAATGGTCACCATTGGGGTCGGCGATGGTCGAGGGGCGGCGGTCGATATCGATCTTCGCGACGAACCGCGCGCACTCCTCCGCCGTCAGGAAATTGCGCAGGATGAACAGTTCGAGCCGCGGCGTCGGCACCCGCTGGATGCCGGGCACCTTCATCAGGGCGGCGATGTTACACTGGTTGCTGGCGGTGCTGGTTTCGCTCATCGGTCCGATCCACGCGCGGCTCATGTCCGCCCGCCGATTAGCCCGCATTTCCACGCCAGTTCAACCCCGCAAACGGCTGGCGTGCCGGGGCATTGACGGTTAAATGAGCGGCCATGCCCCTGCGCCACCGTCCCTCCGCCGGATCAGCCGGTTTCAGCCTGCTGGAAATGCTGGTGGCGCTGGCGGTGTTCTCGATCGCCGCGCTCGCGCTGATCAAGCTGCAGGGGGCGAGCTTGATGCAGACCGCCGAGCTCGACAGCCGGTTGTACAGCGAGGTGGTGGTGCGCAACCTCGCGGTCGAGGCGCTGACCGATCCCAACCCGCCCTCGCTTGGCGATTCGCAAGGCTCTACGACCAATGCGGGGCGCAGCTTCACCTGGCGGCGCACCACCAGCGCGCTGGATGGCGGCGAGATGCTCAAGGTCGATCTGGCAGTGAAGCAGGCGGCGGGACCCGAGGTGACGCTGACAGTGCTGAGACCGGTATTGTGAGCGACGTGCACCCCATTCCTGCATTCGTCACCGTTCGCGGGAATGACGGGGAGGGGCGCGGGCAAGGGGAGCGCGGCTTCACCCTGGTCGAAATGATGGTAGCGTTGTTCATCTTTGGAATGATCGCCAGCGCTTCTGTTTTCCTGCTGCGCCAGAGCGTCGAGGCCGAGGCGCGCAGCGCGGTGCGGCTCGAGGAGATGGGCGATCTGCGCCGCTTCTCCGCGATCCTGGCGCAGGACATGACGCTGATGCTGCCGCGCCCGTCGCGCGATGCGGTGGGAAGCGACAGGGTTGCGCTGATGAGCGGCGATGGCCTGCTGCTCGGCTTCACCCGCCAGGTGCCGCAGATCGATCCGCAGCCCGGAGCCTCGAGCCTGCAGCGGGTCGAATGGGCGCTGGTCGACGGCCGCCTGACTCGCGCGACCGCGCCCAAGGCCGATGGCGCGGCGCCATCGGCCCCGGTGCCGATCCTGGAGGGGATCGAATCGGTTCAGATGCGCTTTCGCGACCGGCTTGGCGTGTGGCAACCCGACTGGCGCCCGCAGCGTACCGACGAACTTCCGATCGCGATCGAGCTCACCCTGGCGCAGGCGGGCAACCCCGGGGCGCCGCTGGTGATGCAGTTCCTGGTCGCAGGCGGCGGCGGATGAGCGCGCCGGGCAAGCCATCCGAGCGCGGCATTGCGCTGCTCAGTGTGCTGCTGCTGGTGGCGGTGATGGCGATCGTGACCACGCTGATCCTCGACCGCGTCAACCTTGCGGTCAGGCTGGCGGGCAATGCCGGTGCTGCCGACCGCGCGCGGTTTGCCGCGCTGGGCGCAGAAGGCCTGGCTGCGCGCGAGATCAAGCGGCGGCTCGACCAGAGCCCTGCGCGCACCGTCAATGTCGGCGGCTGGCTGGGCGCGCCCACGGTGCTGCCGCTGGACGACGGCTCGGGGGCGACCGTCACCGCGACGGTGCGCGATGGCGGCAACTGCTTCAATCTGAACTCGGTGGTGGCGGGCCAGCCCGGGGATTTCGCCGCGCGGCCGGTCGGCATCGGCCAGTTCGCCGGGCTGATGACCGCGCTCGGCGTGCCTGCGCAGGATGCAGCCGCGCTTGCCGATGCGCTGGCCGACTGGATCGACACCGATTCCGTGCCGCTGCCCGCGGGCGCCGAGGACCAGTTCTACATGCAGGGCGAGGCGCCCTTTCGCACCGCGGGTCAGCTGCTCGGCGACAAGGGCGAGGTGCAGGCGCTGCGCGGCATGACGCCGCAGCTCTATGCCCGGCTGGAGCCCTGGATCTGCGCGCTGCCCGATGCGATTCTCTCGCCGATCAACGTCAACACATTGCTGCCCGAGCAGGCCCCGCTGATCATGATGCTCGCCCCCGGCCAGATCCCGCTGGAGCGCGCGCGCCGGCTGATCGAGCAGCGCCCGCCGCTGGGCTATGCCCGGATCGCCGACTTCTGGCGGCCGCTGGCGCTGCAATCGCAGACCTTCGGGCCCGAGATCGAATCGCAGCCGCAGATCGTCAGCCGCTGGTTCGAGCTCGATCTGGTGATCGCGCAGGGCGAGAGTCGCTGGCGGCAGACCAGCCTGCTCGACGCGCAACTGACGCCTGCGCGCGTCATCGCCCGACGGATCGGCGAGCCGTAAGCGCCCGCCTAATTTAATTACAGCATTACGACAGATTTCCGCATTTTCCCTTGCATTGGGCCCATGCTTTGTAAGATAGCGAGCCGCGCCAATCGTTGCTTGACGATTGTCCCCACGCGCTCCTAAGGAGCGCCTCCGCGTGGCGTGTGCAGTGTGTGGCGACCGTAGCTCAGTTGGTTAGAGCGCCGGTTTGTGGTACCGGAGGTCGGGGGTTCGAGACCCCTCGGTCGCCCCATCTGCCCTTGATATCGAGGCTTTTCAGCCCCCGCCGCGTCATGACCAGCCGGGGGAGTGCGCGCGTGCAAAGCTATTGGGATCTGCCTGACTTCGATGAGCATGAGGCCGTGCAGTATGTGCACGACCGCGCCTCGGGTCTTTCGGCGATCATCGCCATCCACTCGACCAAGCTGGGCCCCGCAGGCGGCGGCACGCGCTTCTGGCATTATGCCGACAAGGGCCGCGCGATCACCGATGCACTGCGCCTCTCGCGCGGCATGAGCTACAAGAACGCCATGGCCGGCCTGCCGATGGGCGGCGGCAAGGCGGTGATCCTGGCCGATGCCGACAGCCGCAAGACCCCCGAAATGCTCGCAGCCTTTGGCGATGCGATCGAGGCCCTGGGCGGGCGCTATGTCACCGCCGAGGATATCGGCATGTCGGACGCCGACATGGTCGCGATCTCCAAGCGCACCCGTTTCGTCTCGGGCCTGCCGGTGCAGCAGGAAGGTTCCGCAGGCGGCGATCCCGGCCCGTTCACCGCCAATGGCATCTTCCAGGGCGTCAAGGCAGCTGTCCACTTCAAGCTGGGCACCGACCGGCTCAAGGGCGTGCGCATCGCGGTGCAGGGCACCGGCAGCGTCGGCGGCGGGCTTGCCCGGCTGCTGGCCGCAGAGGGTGCCGATCTGACGCTCGCTGATGTCAACGCCGACCGCGCGCAGGCGCTGGCCGACGAACTGGGCGCGACGACCGTGTCGGCAGACCGGATCATGCAGGTCGAGGCCGATGTGTTCAGCCCCAATGCGCTGGGTGCGATCCTCGATTCGGAGAGTATCGAGAAGCTCAACGTCAAGATCGTCGCGGGCGGCGCGAACAACCAGCTCGCGCGGCCGCACCATGCCGACATGCTGGTCGACCGCGACATCCTCTATGCGCCCGACTATGTGATCAACGCAGGCGGCATCATCTCGGTCGCGCTCGAATATTTCGCGCAGGCCGAAGGCCGCACCGCACAGGTCGAGGACGTGCTCGCCCGGCTGACGGGAATCCCCCAGCGTCTGACCGGCATCTGGCAGGAAAGCCGCTCGACCGGCCAGTCGCCCGCCGCAGTCGCGGATGCGATGGCGCAGAAGCTGATCGGGCGGGGTTGAGCATCATTCTCGCTCATCGCTGCCACTCCCGCTCAGCCTGAGCCTGTCGAAGGCCCCGCTATTTGGTCAGCGTGGGCGCGGGTCCTTCGACAAGCTCAGGATGAGCGGAGGTGGGTACGACTGAAGATCGCATAGCCCCCCCAAGCAAATTCCCTTGAGGCTGTGCCAGCATCGTGGCAACAAGGGACGACGCCGATATGCCTCGGCGCAAGGAAGCTGACGCAACGCTCGCTCATGCACGGTTTTGCCAATCCTACGCGATTTCTGTCGATTGCCCGTCCGCTAACCCCGGCGTTGATGGTGACCGGCCTGATCATGGTCGCAATCGCCCTGTTTCTCGGACTGTTCAACGCCCCTGCCGACCGGCTGATGGGCGAGACGGTTCGCATTCTCTACATTCACGTTCCTGCCGCGTGGCTGGGCATGGCGGGCTGGACCAGCATCGCCATCGCCAGCCTGGTCGAGCTGGTCTGGCGGCACCCGCTGGCCGGAATTGCCGCGCGCGCCTCGGCGCTTCCCGGCGCGTTCTTCTGCGCCTTGTGCCTTGCCACCGGATCGATCTGGGCCAGGCCCACCTGGGGCACCTGGTGGGTGTGGGACGGCCGGCTGACCTCGATGCTGGTGCTGCTGTTCCTGTACTTGGGATACATGGCGCTCGCCGATGCCAGCCAGAAGGATGCCGCGGCCGGGCGCAACGGCACCGGACGGGTCGCTGCGATCTTCGGGCTGATCGGCGCGATCAACGTGCCGATCATCAACCGCTCGGTGGTGTGGTGGAACAGCCTGCACCAGCCGGCCAGCATCACCATGGGCAAGTCGGCGATCGACCCTGCGTTCCTGTGGCCGCTGGGCATGGCGGTGATCGGCTTCTCGCTGATCTTCGGCGCGATCGTGCTGATGCGGATGCGCACCCTGCTGGCGGATATCCGGATAGAGGCGCGGATGCGCAGGCTGGCTGCGGCATGACCCAGTGGACCTATGTCATCATGACCTATGCGCTGGGCATCGGCGGCACCATCGGCCTGATCGGCTATTGCTGGATCGCCCTGAAGCGCGCAGAAGCGCGGCTGGATGCGCTCAAGCGCAAGTGAACCGGACAAATCCATGAAAGCCAAACACCAGCGTCTCGTCCTGATCTGCATCGCCTTTGTCGGCCTGCTGGCGGCGGGGTTGATCGCGGCCTATGCGCTGCGCGATCAGGCGAGCTATTTCTACACCCCTGGCGACATCGCCGAAAAGGGTGTCGAGCCCGGCCAGGCGATTCGGCTGGGCGGCATGGTGCAGCGTGGGTCGATCAAGACTCAGGCGGACGGCGTGACCATCGATTTCATCGTCGAGGACGGCAAGGGCACGGTCCCGGTGCGCTTTACCGGAATCACCCCCGACCTGTTCGTCGAGGGATCGGGCGTGGTTGCCGAGGGCCGGATGGACAAGGCGGGGTTCTTCGTCGCCGACAATCTGCTCGCCAAGCATGACGAAAACTACGTGCCGCGCGAAATGCGCGACATGACCAAGGCCGATGTCGAAAAGGTCGCAGGTACGGTGCAGCAGCCATGATCGCAGAAATCGCGCTTGCCATGCTGTGGCTCGCCGCAGCGCTCGCGGTGCTGCAGCTTGGCCTTGGCAGCTATGCGCTGACCGCGCGCGGTGCCGAGTTCCTGCGCGCGATCCGCCCGATCGCGGTGGTGCAGGGCGTGCTGGTCGCGATTGCCTTCGCGCTGCTGATCGTTCTGTTCCTGCGCACCGATTTGTCGGTCAAATTGGTCGCGGCGAACAGCCATTCGCTCAAGCCCATCATCTACAAGGTCGCCGGCGCATGGGGCAATCACGAAGGCTCGATGCTGCTGTGGGTGACCGTGATGGGCATGGCGGGCGGTTTCGTCGCGCTGCTCGAGCGGCGGCTAAACG
>Ga0307994_1000122_pt1 | contig 61347 bp, 65 predicted proteins | sample EllFjometagen261_FD_203171 | JGI IMG/M metagenome (GOLD analysis project Ga0307994, IMG submission 203171) | Marine microbial communities from Ellis Fjord, Antarctic Ocean - #261 | ecosystem: Environmental > Aquatic > Marine > Unclassified | place: Southern Ocean | collected 2014-11-02
ATCCTTAATGGAAAACAATTAAAACAAGATTTTTAGCAAACAATCTCATTTAAGGTAAGTAGAGATTGATTTTCCTTTTCAGAAAAAAGAATTATTTTTTTAGTTACTTTGTTTTCTTGCACACCTTGAAGCTCTGTCATTAAAATTCTGTTAATGATGGTGAGGGGAACTGCGCAGACTCCTGCGGAAGTACGGGCGTGCCGAGACCCCGTTCGGCTAAGCTGAGGAGGCTCGGCCGAACGTCCGCGGAAAGCGGAGCAGTTCCCCTCACCATCCAGCATAGGCTGGTTGACAGAGCCCTGGCAGATTCTATGGTAGAAAACAACAATCTTTGCGAAAAGAGCCAATAAAAAAACAAAGCCACAAACCCATGACTTTGTTTTCTAATCATTATTTATACTTCCTTCACCATATCAGGTGTAACGCTCATTCCAGTCGGAACTTCATGGTGATGACGGCATCTTGGCTCATAAGCTTCAGACGCGCCCACCAGGATGACGGGATCATCGTAGCAAGCTGGTTCGCCATTGATTAATCGTTGTGTTCGACTTGCAGGAGAGCCGCATACTGCACAAACGGCTTGAAGTTTTGTCACTTGCTCGGCAATGGACAATAAGTCCGGCATCGGACCGAATGGTTCTCCGCGGAAATCCTGATCAAGTCCTGCGAGGATGACACGGTATCCACTGTTTGCTAATTTTTGGACGACCTCTACAATGCCTTCGTCAAAAAATTGAACCTCATCAATAGCAATGACATCCACCTCTGGATTCAGGTCATCAAGGATCACATGTGAACCCTCGACTGCTTTGGCGATGACAGAGGTACCATTATGAGATACAACCGACTCATCACTATAGCGATTATCTAGTTTTGGCTTATACACTGCAATTTCCTGTTTAGCAAATTGAGTGCGTCTTACCCGGCGGATCAGTTCCTCGGATTTCCCTGAGAACATGCTGCCGCAAATGACTTCTACCCAACCCGTTTGTTTCATGACATACACGAAAGCGCCTCTCCTTCCTTTTGCAATATTCTATAATTAAACAGCCTGACTGTTAGTAAAAACGGACTACTCTTTAGTATAAAGCATTCCTTTATGTACGGGAAAAATGCTCAAGTTTCAGTAATTTGGCAGAAAAAAAGAGGCACAGCTCAATTGGAACTGCCTCTATTTCTTCAACCATTTGCTTTAAAGAGAATAAAAAACAGGCAAGCATGAAGATCCTTGCCTGTTTTTCTAATAGAAGAGAAGTGACAATCTCATATATTTATGCCTTACGCACAAAGAAATTCGATATGACCTTCTTGCTCTTCATTATTGTTGTTGATTTTTAAGACCGTATTTTTTGTTGAAACGGTCAACACGTCCACCAGCGTCAGCGAATTTCTGACGTCCTGTGTAGAATGGATGGCATTCAGAACATACCTCAACGCGCATTTCTTCCGCTACAGAACCAGTTTCAAATTCGTTACCGCAAGCACAGCTAACTTTGATCGTGTTGTACTTAGGATGAATTCCTGATTTCATTTCTTTCATCTCCTTCCGCCCTGAATCATCTGAGACAGAGTAATTTATTACGAAGATATATGTGATATGAGCATAAGCATGAGAGTTATAGCCAGCCCCTTACCACATCCATTTTTTAAAACACATTGACACTATTATAACAAGGACAAGTGATATTTGCAACCTGTAAAATTGGTCGTTACAGACATAGCTCCAATCATCCGATTACTAGATTAACGCTTCTTCGACTCTTCTGTCAACACATTGAAAAACTCTTCATTCGTCTTCGATTGCTTCAGCTTGCGCATAAGCTTCTCAGCGAAATCAGGCTGATCGGACATTGCTTTGCGAATCGCCCACAGCTTTTCAAGATGATCCGGTTTGATGAGAAGTTCTTCTCGACGAGTTCCGGAACGACGGATGTCGATGGCAGGGAAGATTCGCCTCTCAGCAAGAGAACGATCAAGATGAAGCTCTAAGTTCCCTGTTCCTTTGAACTCTTCATAAATGACATCGTCCATACGGGATCCTGTATCCACTAACGCAGTTGCGAGAACCGTTAAGCTTCCGCCTTCTTCAATGTTACGTGCAGCACCAAAGAATCGTTTCGGGCGGTGGAACGCAGCCGGATCAATACCACCTGAAAGAGTTCGTCCACTTGGCGGGATGACCAGGTTATAAGCACGGGCCAAACGAGTGATACTATCCATCAGGATAATGACGTCACGCTTGTGCTCCACTAAACGCATGGCGCGCTCAAGAACGAGTTCTGCCACTTTGATGTGATTTTCCGGCACTTCATCGAATGTTGAGCTTACGACTTCTGCTTCGACCGAACGTTCGATATCCGTTACTTCCTCTGGACGCTCATCGATCAGAAGAATGATTAATTCCGCTTCAGGATGATTCGTTGTGATAGAGTTCGCGATTTCTTTGATCAGCATCGTCTTACCAGCTTTAGGTGGTGCTACGACTAATCCACGTTGTCCAAAACCGACAGGCGCGATAAGATCCATGATACGCGTGGAGATTTTATTTGGTGTTGTTTCAAGTTTCATTTGACGGTCAGGATATAAAGGCGTCAAACCTGGGAAATGAACACGTTCTTTCGCAGATTCAGGCTCTTCTCCATTGACCATTTCAACATGAAGCAGTCCGAAATAACGCTCGTTTTCCTTCGGAGGGCGCACCTTACCCGATACCTTATCCCCGTTACGAAGGTCGAAACGGCGAATTTGTGACGCAGAAATATAAATATCCTCAGAGCTTGGAGAATAGTTGATCGGTCGTAAGAAACCGAAACCTTCTGATTGGATGATTTCAAGAACCCCTTCCATAAAGAAGAAGCCTTCTTGTTCTGCACGAACTTTAAGGATAGCGAAAATCAATTCTTTTTTTGTTAATTTACTATAATAAGAAACTTTGTATTGTTTGGCTAGCTCGTAAAGCTCTTTAAGCTTCATATTTTCTAAGCTAGAGATTGTTAACTCTTCCATCATGACACCACGCTTTATTAATTTGTCCTACTTTTTAAAAAACTTTGTTGTTGTTTTTCACAAGAGAGTAGAGGTTGATTTCCGCTGCAGGATGCTCGCTTTCCGCGGGGCGTGAGTTGAGCCTCCTCGGGCTTCGCCCTGCGGGGTCTCAACTTTCCCGCTATTCCCGCAGGAGTCGAGCACCTTCCGCTACAATCAACTTTGTTAATCTCTTTTACAAATAAATAACTATCTTTTAGAAAAGAGCCAAATATGGGTAGATTTTTCTAAAAATGAAGAAATATGTTGAAGCATAAACTAATAGAAAAAATGCTGAAGATAAAACCTTATCTATTGTAACCATACTTTTAATTAAGAATCAATGACTGGGTAAAAAAAGGAAGGTAATTTTGTAGATAGGCAGCATTTTTTCACCTATGAAGAAAAAAAGTGAGTGATAAGAGTGGTCATGGGCAGAAATGGTAAGACACTCTGCCCATCCCTCATCTCTTATTAAGAAGAGTTGGTTTCTCTCTCAGTGTTACGTATATCTATTTATTATCTCATGACCAGGTTTGGTTTTTTCTGAAGACTGTGGCGGCCGTCTATGAAGCGAACGGTACCGGATTTCGCACGCATAACGACAGAATGAGTCAAGCCGTATGTCCCTTTAAGCTGAACACCTCTTAACAGTTCGCCATCCGTGACACCTGTTGCCGCAAAGATCGCATCGTCACCGCATACGAGGTCTTCCATTCGAAGGATCTTGTCCACATCCAACCCCATGCTGATACAGCGTTGCAGTTCGGCATCGTTCTGTGGTAAAAGCTTTCCTTGAATTTCTCCACCTAAGCATTTCAACGCAACGGCAGCGAGTACTCCTTCTGGAGCGCCACCGGATCCGAATAAGATATCGACACCCGTATGATCGAATGCCGTGTTCATAGCTCCTGCTACGTCACCATCATTGATCAGTTTGATACGGGCCCCAGCTTCTCTGAGCTGTTGGATGATATGCTCATGACGAGGACGATTTAAGACCGTTGCCACAACGTCTTCGATATCCTTGTTCTTTGCTTTCGCAACGGCTTTCAGATTATCGATAACAGAAGCGTTGATATCGATTTCCCCGACCGCTTCTGGTCCTACTGCGATTTTATCCATATACATATCCGGTGCGTTCAGTAGGTTTCCGTGGTCTGCCACCGCGAGTACCGCCAGTGCATTCCAGCCTCCGGAAGCAACGATATTCGTTCCTTCCAACGGATCGACGGCCACATCTACACGTGGACCATAGCCTGTCCCTAGTTTCTCACCGATATAAAGCATTGGAGCTTCATCCATTTCACCTTCACCGATGACAACTGTTCCCTTCATCGGTACTGTATCGAATACATCGCGCATGGCAGAGGTTGCAGCATCATCTGCTTCATCCTTCTTACCGCGACCCATCCAGCGTGCCGATGCAAGGGCAGCCCCTTCTGTTACTCGAACAAGCTCCATTGATAAACTTCTTTCCATGTATATAGCCTCCCGTAATCCCTTTTGTTTTACAATAATCTTGAATTGTATAACATATTAACAGATTTATTGTAACACATTAAAGAGGTTGGAGAGACTTTTTTTAGAAAAAAGTAGGACACAATGGTTCATTTAGTCGAAAAAGAACTGGTCATATTGGAAAAATTTAAGGGAATTAACAAAAAGCGAGTAGTTTTTGATTTCCACTCCAGGGTGCTCGCTTTCCGCGGGGCGGGCGGTGAGCCTCCTCGGCTTCGCCTGCGGGGTCTCACCTGTCCCGCTTCTCCCGCAGGAGTCGAGCACCCTTCCGTTCCAATCAACTTAGTTTTAAATGTTTTACCATTACCCCTAGTGGAATCAACCACCTTTACAATAGTACAGCTTTACGAAATTACGACTTCATCTGCTCCAGCTCTTCAGCTGACATTTTTTCACGCCAGATGGTTGCTCCCAGGCCTTCAAGTTTGGCAACGAGGTCGCTGTAGCCGCGGTCGATGTGCTCGAGGCCGGTTACTTCTGTGATTCCTTCTGCCATTAAGCCTGCGATGACAAGAGCCGCTCCTGCTCGCAGGTCACTTGCTTTCACTTTGGCACCTTGTAATTGTACAGGTCCATTGACGATGGCCGAGCGACCTTCTACCTTGATCGTCGCATTCATTCTTCTCAGTTCATCGATATGCTTGAAGCGGGCTGAATAGATGGTGTCCGTTACGACAGCAGAACCTTCTGCCCTGTTCAATAATGTGGTGAACGGCTGCTGCAGATCTGTAGGGAACCCTGGGTACACCAATGTTTTTACATCAACGGATTTGAGCTTGTCCGCTCTTCCGATGTAGATCTGGTCGTCATTTGTTTCAACGGGTACGCCCATTTCACGCAGCTTGGCGATGACCGATTCCATATGTAATGGGATAACGTTGTCAACGAGCACGCCTTTACCGACAGCTGCTGCGAGGATCATGAACGTTCCTGCTTCAATGCGGTCAGGAATGATTGTGTGACGGCAGCCGTGAAGCTCGTCTACACCATCAATGCGGATCACGTCGGTTCCCGCTCCTTTGATCTTCGCGCCCATATTACTTAGTAATGTAGCTACGTCGATGATCTCAGGTTCTTTTGCCGCATTTTCAATGATCGTTCTGCCTTTTGCGCGTACAGCGGCAAGCATGATGTTAATGGTTGCTCCTACACTGACTACATCAAGATAGATGCGGGCACCCCTTAATTCATCGGCACGCAAATAAATCGCACCCTGTTCATTCGTCACTTCTGCTCCAAGAGCCTCGAAGCCTTTAATGTGCTGATCAATCGGACGTGGACCAAGGTGACATCCACCCGGTAATCCGATGACCGCTTTTTTGAATCGTCCAAGCATCGCTCCCATTAAATAATAAGAAGCACGAAGCTTTTTCACCTTCCCGCTTGGTAAAGGCATGGACACCATTTGACTTGGATCTACATTCATATCCCCATCTTCCAGGTTGACTGAACCACCGATCTCTTCTAAAAGATCTTTCAGTGTCTGTACATCAGAGATGTCTGGTAACCCTTCGATTGTGACTGGTGAATCAGCAAGAATGGTTGCCGGGATCAAGGCTACCGCACTATTTTTGGCCCCACTGACTTTAATGGTTCCTTCGAGGGGATAACCTCCTGCAATTTTTAACTTTTCCATATTAAACTCCCTTCCACTGTTCATTGATGAGGAAGCCCCAATGGCTGTCAGACTCCGCACACCAAAAACAAAAAGGATTATTTTTCCAAAAGAAGACGTTCTAAGAGGTATTGTCTACTAGTGTATACATAATTCGTCAAAACATGTATAGGATAAAAGAATTTTTTTGCTAGACCAATTGACTTACGATTAGCGGTTGTTCCAATCATTCAGGAATGCGTCGATTCCTTTATCCGTCAGGGGATGCTGGAACAATTGCTTCAACACTTTCAGAGGCACTGTCGCGATATGAGCCCCTCTTAAGGCAGCTTCCGTAATATGCTGTGGATGACGGGTCGACGCCGCAATGATTTCTGTTTCCAGGTCGTGAATCGCAAAGATTTCAGCAATCTGGGAGACCAGCTCCAGTCCATCATGACCGATATCATCTAACCTTCCTAAAAAAGGTGACACGTATGTCGCTCCGGCACGAGCCGCTAAAAGTGCCTGGTTCGCACTGAAAATCAGCGTGACATTTGTCTTGATCCCTTCTTTAGCAAAAGTAGATGCAGCCGTCAGACCATCTGGTGTCATTGGAAGCTTCACCGTAATATTTGGCGCAATCTTTGCAAGCTCCCTGCCTTCTTTGATCATGCCTTCAGCATCTAACGCGATGACTTCAGCGCTTACGGAACCAGGTACTAAGTCCGTGATTTCCTTTAATCGATCTTCGAATGTTACGTTTTTTTCTTTCGCTACAAGCGATGGATTCGTTGTCACTCCTGAGATGATACCCCATTCAAATGCTTCTTTGATTTCACTCATGTTTGCTGTGTCTATGAAAAATTTCATTACCTCTACCCCATTTTCGACAAAATTTTCAATCATCTTTTAATGAACGGAAGGGACTGACCCAAAAAGGTATCAACCCTTTCCTGGTGCCAGTCCCATCCTACCGCTTCATTCTATTTCTACCACACTCGGAAAGTCTGTAATCTAACACAAAGAACTTTCCAAAAATTACCTATCTATTTAGCTTGGTTAGAAGAACCAAATTCGCGCATTTTGCCAGCAACTGTCGCTTTGATCGCTTCACGGGCAGGACCCATGTATTTACGTGGATCATATACTTCTGTGTCAGCTGCAAGTACTTCACGTACCGCTTTAGCTGAAGCAATTTGGTTTTCAGTGTTTACGTTGATTTTTGCTGTTCCAAAAGAAATCGCTTTTTGGATGTCTTTTGTCGGAATTCCGGTACCACCGTGAAGTACTAGAGGTACTCCAGCCGCTGCACCGATTTCTTCCATTTCTTTGAATCCAAGATTCGGTTCACCTTTGTAAGGACCGTGAACAGAACCAAGTGCAGGTGCCAGTGTATCGATACCAGTACGCTCTACTAATTCTTGACACTCTTTAGGATCTGCATAGATAACGCCATCTGCTATTACGTCATCCTCTTGTCCACCAACAGTTCCAAGCTCAGCTTCAACAGAAACACCTTTAGAGTGAGCATATTCAACCACTTTAGAAGTGATTTCAATGTTTTCCTCGAAAGGACCGTGAGAAGCGTCGATCATGACAGAAGTGAAACCTGCATCGATTGCTTCTTTACATTTGTCATAGCTTGAACCGTGGTCTAAGTGAATCGCAACAGGTACTGTGATGTTCAGGTCTTCCATAAGACCTTCGACCATTTTCACAACTGTTTTGAAGCCGCTCATGTAACGGGCTGCCCCTTCAGAAACACCAAGGATGACAGGTGATTTTTCTTCTTCAGCAGCTTGTAGGATCGCTTGAGTGAACTCAAGGTTATTCAGGTTGAATTGACCTACCGCATAGCTGTTTTCTTTTGCTTGAATTAGCATGTCTTTCATTGAAACTAAAGGCATAGTAATTTCCTCCTTTTATTCAGTCAGTGAACCATTCTAGTAGAAATGGCGGTGTATTTATAGCACCATGTGACATTGTTTACAATTTCACTTGTATCATACCAAAACAGAATTGATTTTACCAACTGCAGAGGCGAATTGATAAAAATACCACTATTTTCACTATTCAAATAATATCATCAAGCTGGAATATATTGTTTCACGGCCTGCCTGATGTCGTCGATATCAAACGGCTTCGCAAAATGAGTAAGCGCTCCCAAGTCCTTTGCTTCCTGAATCATGTCCAATTCCCCGTACGCTGTCATAATAATGACACGGATATCTGCATCCTTCTTTTTCATTCTCTTTAAAATTTCGATCCCATCCATACCCGGAATCTTCATGTCCAGCAAAACCAAATCAGGGGAATGCTGATCTACAATTTCAAGAGCCTGGATTCCGTTCGCTGCCTGAAATGTTTGGTAGCCTTCCTTTTGTAACACTTCATTTAATAGAATCCTAATACCAAATTGATCGTCTACAATAAGAATTTTCTCGTTCATCCATCCCAATCCCCTTCATATTAAAGTAAATTATGTATTACTACACTAAATAACCGGCTAATAATTGTATATTTATTACTAATTCTCTTTTTACTGTAAAAAATCCTGCTTCTAATCAAGATTTTACTTAAGACCTTTTTCCCCTTTATAATAAGCGTTACGATGACAAATGTCGAAGCTGAATATATAAGGAGAGTTTATTCTATGATAAAAATGTTCACGACACAGTTAACAGGACTGTTCAAACGCATTTATGATAAACAGGAATTCGAAATCGAAGACGGTGCCCGCCTGCTGGCCCAAGCCGCCATCGGACAAGGAAATATCTATATAAAGGGCTATGGGGAAATGGAGGCTGTCACAGCCGAGGCCTTGTTTGGTGCTGAACCTCTTCCTTCCGCTAAAAGATACGATGGTTCCACCGAGCTGACGGAAGCTGATCGTGTATTAGTCGTCAGCCGTTTTTCAACTGATGAGGAAGCCGTGGAGTTAGGGAAAAGACTGGCTGATGAAGGTGTGCCATTCGTGGCTGTCTCTGGATTGGTAGAAGGTGAAGAGAATCTGGTGGATTTAGCCGGTGTTCACTTGGATACGAAAGTGATCAAGGGCATGCTTCCAGGCGATGAAATCGGTGAGCGAGTGAGCTTTCCTTCCAGCATGGCGGCGCTTTATCTTTATTTCGCCCTTGGGTTTGTGATCCGTGAGATGTTGGAGGAGTATGAGGAGTAATAGATGGGCCCGTTCCTGGTTGGGGACGGGTTTTTGATGGATATGGTCTGAGAGACGCGCGTGAAATTTGTCGTTAAATATAGTACAGTCGATAAATTCCGCACCCGATAAAACAAAAAAACCGCCCTCCCAAAACAAGGGAGAGCAGTTCCAAAAATCAAATCTTATTTCTAATCTTATTTCTCACCATACGCTAGTGATGCTTCCACGAAGTCTCTGAATAGAGGCTGCGGGCGTGTCGGGCGTGAGGTGAATTCAGGGTGGAATTGAGATGCGACGAACCATGGGTGGTCGCTTAGCTCGATGATTTCCACAAGACGGCCATCAGGGCTTGTGCCTGAGAAGATGAAGCCGGCTTTTTCCATTTGCTCACGGTAGTGATTGTTGAATTCGAAGCGGTGGCGGTGACGCTCGTATACTACTTCTCCATCATAGGCTGCATAGGCTTTTGAACCTTTTGTCAGCTTACATGGGTATAGTCCGAGACGCAGTGTTCCACCAAGATCTTCAATGTCCTTTTGTTCAGGTAACAGATCGATGACCGGGTATGGCGTTTCAGGATTCAGCTCTGCAGAGTGAGCTCCTTCCAACCCAAGAACGTTACGTGCATATTCTACAGATGCCAGCTGCATACCAAGGCAGATTCCAAGGAAAGGAATCTTGTTTTCACGGGCATATTGAGTCGCAGCGATTTTCCCCTCTACCCCACGGTCACCGAAGCCGCCTGGTACAAGGATTCCATCTACATCTGCCAGTTTTTCTGCTACGTTTGCGTTGTCGATCAGCTCAGAGTTCAACCATCTTACTTCGATGTCGCTATCGAATTGATAGCCGGCGTGACGAAGGGCTTCCACTACGGAGATATACGCATCCTGTAGCTCAACATATTTCCCTACCAGGGCAATTCTTGTTTTACGGGACAGGTTTTTCACGCGATCCACGAGTTCATTCCACTCGGTCATATCTGCTTCGTGGCAATTAAGTTTCAAGTGCTGACACGTTATTTCATCAAGCTTTTGATCCTGTAGCGCAAGTGGTACAGAGTATAGTGTGTCTGCATCCATTGCTTCGATTACAGCATTTTTATCAATATCACAGAATAACGCGATTTTGTCTTTCATGTCTTGAGTCATTGGCATTTCAGTACGCACGACGATGACATTTGGCTGGATACCAAGACTGCGAAGCTCTTTTACGCTATGCTGAGTCGGTTTTGTTTTCATTTCACCCGCTGCTTTGATGTAAGGTATAAGAGTACAGTGGATGTACATCACATTGTCACGGCCAACATCGCTCTTGATCTGGCGAATCGCTTCAAGGAATGGCAGAGATTCGATATCCCCGACCGTTCCACCGATTTCCGTGATCACGACATCTGAATTCGTCTCTCGTCCGGCGCGGTATACGCGTTCTTTGATTTCGTTTGTGATGTGTGGGATAACTTGTACAGTACCACCAAGATAATCACCGCGACGCTCTTTTTTCAGTACAGTCGAATAGATTTTACCCGTTGTGACAGAGCTGTATTTCGTCAGGTTAATGTCAACGAAACGCTCATAGTGACCTAAGTCAAGATCCGTTTCCGCACCATCATCTGTTACGAATACTTCACCGTGCTGATAGGGACTCATCGTTCCCGGATCCACATTGATGTATGGATCGAACTTCTGGATCGTGACACTCACTCCACGGTTTTTCAATAGTCTGCCAAGGGACGCTGCTGTGATCCCTTTCCCTAGTGACGACACTACGCCGCCTGTTACGAAAATATACTTAGTCATGTATATGTCCCCCTTCAAAGTAAGTTTGGTTCAAAAAAAGTAGAGGGTGTCTCTTATGTAGGTATGTCATGAATTTATCTTGTTCAAAGAAGGACAAGTCCATTCTCTTAAAATAAATTCATCTGCATAAACCAGCTAAAAGACAGCCTCTTATTATCAATATACATAAAAATGTAAGGGGTCTTAAAGAATCGATCCGCCACACATAAAGGAATGTTCAATACCCTGTTACGTCAAAGCTTTCTTCTTATAAAATAAAAAAAGCCCCACTTACAAAACATGTAAGGGGAGCATTGTATACGTAATTCGTCCTTTTTTAAGGAGCCCAAATAAAATACTACCTTCCTCAAAGAAAGAAGTCAAGCATAGAATGATGAGGGAATTTTCAATCAATGCTATCACCTGTTGCACAAGGCTCGAGACCACAAAAAAACCTATCAAAAAGGCAAAAAGCGCCTTTTTGATAGGTTCGTCAGATGCTTATATGAGGTGAAGATTATTTATCTTCCTTTTCCTCATCCAGCTCTTCTTCGTCGTCTTCATCGAATTCATCGATTTCAAGTTCTTCATCGTCTTCATCGATGTCCAGATCTTCATCTGCATCTGCGTCAACGGCATCTACATCGTCGTCGTCGTCATCTGTCAGATCATCGTCATCGTCCGTGTCATCAAGATCATCATAATCAAGATCTTCATCGTCCAGATCATCGAAGTCTTCAAGATCTAAATCTTCATCGACTTTCTTCTTCGCTTTTTTCTTTTTGCTGGATTTCATCGTTGGAACCGTTTCTTCCTCGATTTGATCCACCGGATACCATTCTCTTAATCCCCAACTGTTATCGCCCATGGCAATAAAACGTCCTTCGACATTAAGATCCGTATAGAATTGAAGTAAGCGGCTGCGAACCTCTTTTTCAGAAATTCCAAGCAAACCTTTAATTTCTTTGACTATGTCTTCGAAAGGCATTGCTTTCTTTTTCTCTGTTAAAATCTCATGTGCCAACTCAATGAATGATGTTTGACGTAATTCTTCTTTGGATAACTGCTTAAGACTCAATTAACGCACTTCCTTTCTGTATTTCAAACTCTACTAAGTAGAGTAAAAAAGGGCAAAAATTCTCCATTATCAATTCTAACCATATTCATCATTATAAACAATAGAAAAGACTTTATGCTATACCTATCTGGCTTTTCTTGCATTTTTTTCACAACTGGGGTCAGGAGGGTCTGCCGCTTTCCCATTTTTCTTCTTTTTCACCGTTTCGAATCACACGGAACGCTTCGTAGAAAAGATAGAAAGAGAGCAGAAAAAAAGGAATCGCTCCTAATTGCAATTGATATAGTACTACTGCGGCGAATATGATGATGGCTAATAGTATATAACGAAAAATGGTCTTCACAGTCTCACATCCAAACGTATGTATCGTTCTTACCCTAACACTTATCTGACAATTCTCATTATATAGGAAATGATACCCGACTACTATTAAGATCGTGTTAAAAATTGGTTGATTTTGTTTAAAGGATAGACGATTTGGTGAGTTTTTAAACTCATTTCGTTTATTTTGGCATGAGCTCTGTATTTAATATATTCTTTTCTTAAACTTTGTTGCTATTTAACCATGAGCGAGTAGGGGTTGATTTCCGCTCCAGGCACTCGCTTTCCGCTCCAATCAACTTAGCTAAGACTACTTTCAAATTCCTAAGACCGACCTGAAAAGTATTGAAATCAGCCTTAAAGACTCCCCCATCCCTATGAATATGACCATTGGCCATCATAAAGAATGTCCACCTAGAAAAAGAGACCACTGCACCCCTACAGTAGTCTCATCTTCTTCATGATTTTTTTACATGTTACGACGGTATTGTCCGCCTACTTCGTAGAGGGCGCGTGTGATTTGGCCGAGACTGGCTACTTTCACCGTTTCCATCAGTTCTTCAAAGATGTTTCCTCCGTCCACGGCTGCTTGTTTTAGGCGGGCCAGTGCTTCTTCGGATTTGTCCTTGTGTTGTGATTGGAAGTCTCGCAGATTATGAATTTGTGTTTCTTTTTCTTCCTTCGTTGCACGTGCAAGTTCCATGCTGTCCATTTGTTCCTCTGAAGGTGGAGTTGGATTCAGGTATGTGTTCACTCCCACGATCGGAAGTTCCCCGGAATGCTTTTTCATTTCGTAGTACATGGATTCCTCTTGGATTTTCCCGCGTTGATATTGGGTTTCCATCGATCCAAGTACGCCGCCTCGATCATTCAGGCGATCAAATTCTGTCAGAACCATTTCCTCCACTAGATCGGTCAGCTCTTCTGCGATGAACGATCCTTGAAGCGGATTTTCATTTTTCGATAATCCGTGTTCTTTCGTGATGATCATCTGAATCGCCATGGCACGGCGGACCGATTCCTCTGTAGGTGTCGTGATGGCTTCATCATAGGCATTGGTATGCAGGGAGTTACAGTTATCCTGCAGGGCCATCAACGCTTGAAGCGTCGTACGAATATCGTTAAAGTCAATCTCCTGGGCATGAAGGGAGCGACCCGATGTTTGAATATGATACTTCAACTTTTGACTTCTCTCATTGGCGCCGTATTTATCACGCATCACCGTTGACCAAATGCGGCGTGCCACACGGCCGATCACCGTATACTCAGGGTCCAGGCCATTCGAGAAGAAGAACGATAAGTTCGGGGCAAACGCATTGATGTCCATTCCGCGACTTAAATAGTATTCAACGTACGTGAACCCGTTCGCCAATGTGAAGGCAAGCTGTGAAATCGGATTGGCTCCCGCTTCGGCGATATGGTAGCCGGAAATCGATACAGAGTAATAGTTCCGTACTTTATGATCGATGAAGTACTGCTGGATGTCACCCATCATGCGAAGGGCGAATTCCGTCGAGAAGATACACGTATTTTGTCCTTGATCTTCTTTTAAAATATCTGCCTGCACGGTTCCGCGGACGACTTGAAGGGTCTGTTCCTTCACTTCCACATATTCTTCCACCGTCAATACGCGGCCAAGCTCTTCTTCTTTCAAGCGGATCTGCTGATCGATTGCCGTATTCATATACATGGCAAGGATGATCGGTGCAGGACCATTGATCGTCATGGATACCGACGTAGAAGGCGCACACAGGTCAAAGCCGGCGTACAGCTTCTTCATGTCTTCGAGTGTACAGATGCTCACTCCGCTCTCCCCGACTTTTCCGTAGATGTCAGGACGGTGATCCGGATCTTCACCATATAAGGTGACAGAGTCAAAGGCTGTACTCAGGCGTTTCGCATCATCATCCTTGGATAGATAATGGAAGCGGCGATTCGTCCGTTCAGGAGTCCCTTCACCGGCAAACTGACGCTTCGGATCTTCCCCTTTTCGTTTAAAAGGAAACACTCCTGCTGTGTATGGGAATGAGCCTGGAACATTCTCTTTGTATACCCAATCCAGAATCTGGCCGTAGTCTTTGTATTTTGGAAGGGATACTTTCGGAATATCGAGTCCTGATAAGCTCTTTGTCTTTAACTCAGTGACGATTTCTTTATCACGGATTTTGGTGATGAATTGATCTTTGCTGTAGGTTTCTTTTAAAGAGTCCCATTTCTCTAAAATCTGTTTTGACTCTGCTGTTAACTTGTTTTCGACTTCATCTTTCAACGTCTGAAGGGATGTAACGATCCCATCATTCGTTTCCTTTTCGTTAACGGCTTCGATTGCCCCTTCCAATTGGAACAATCTGCGGGCGAGGTTCACCTGCTCTTCGGCTTTTTTATGATAGTTCCGGACCGTTTCCGCAATCTCACGCAGATAGTAACGGCGATTGTTTGGAATGATGACGTTTTGCTTTTCCACATCGACGTCTTTGGAGAAGCTTGTTTTCCAATCCAGTTCCATTTTCTTGTTCACGGTTTCCACGATCGCTGCGAACAAGGCATTCGTACCTGGATCGTTGAACTGGCTGGCGATCGTTCCGTATACCGGCATGTCATCTAAGTCTTTATCAAAAAGCAAGTGGCTTCGCTGATACTGCTTCTGGACCTGGCGCCTTGCATCCTCTGAGCCTTTGCGCTCAAATTTATTGATGACAATAAGATCGGCAAAATCAATCATATCGATTTTCTCAAGCTGGGACGGAGCACCGAATTCACTTGTCATGACATACATGGACATATCACAGATTTCAGCGATTTCCGCATCCCCCTGACCGATCCCGCTTGTTTCAACGACGATCAGATCATAGCCTGCCGCTTTGACCACATTGATGGCATCCTTGATGGCCAGTGAAAGCTCCGTTTTCGACCCACGGGTAGCAAGACTTCGCATATAGACACGTGGATTGAAGATGGCATTCATACGAATGCGGTCCCCAAGAAGGGCTCCGCCTGTTTTTTGTTTCGTGGGATCGATGGATAGGATCGCGATTTTCTTTTCAGGAAGCTCGTTGATGAAACGGCGGATCAGCTCATCCGTCAAGGAACTCTTCCCGGCTCCACCCGTTCCGGTGATCCCCAGTACCGGAGCTTTTTTCGCTAAGTTCTTGATTTCAGAAAAAACGGTTTGGGCCGTCGCCGCCACTTCTTCATTTGCTCCGACTTGATACTCGGCAAGTGAAATCAGCTTCGAAACCGTGTTCACATTTCCAGTCGAAAGCTTTTCAACCTCTTGATTCACGCTTCCCTTGATCGTCGGGAAATCACATTCCTCAATCATGTTGTTGATCATTCCTTGAAGACCATGCTTTCGACCGTCTTCAGGTGAGAAGATGCGGGCAATCCCGTATTCGTGCAGCTCCTTGATCTCACGCGGGATGATGACGCCCCCACCTCCGCCATAAATGCGGATATGAGACGCTCCTCTTTCTTTCAAAAGGTCGTACATATACTTGAAGTATTCAACGTGCCCGCCCTGGTAGGACGAAATCGCGATTCCCTGCACATCCTCTTGTATCGCAGCATTGACGACTTCCTCCACGGATCGGTTATGACCTAAATGGATAACCTCTGCCCCAGATGCCTGGATAATCCGACGCATTATGTTGATCGACGCATCATGTCCGTCAAACAGACTCGAAGCCGTGACAAAACGAACATGGTGCTTTGGTTTATAAATTTCAACCGTGCTCATATTACTCCCCCTGTTCTCCCTTGTTTTTCAAACCCTATGACGCCTGCAAAAGTGAGTTCGATTTGAAGATTAATGTATTCATCGAGTGTAAACCGCTTCTGAAGTGCCCAACGACGGAATCCCCACATCTGTCCCTGGACGAATACATTTTGAGCCAGCATATGGATCTGATCTTCATCAAGCTCAAGCTTTCCACTCTCGACACAGCCTATGATGAGGTCTTCCACCATCCCCACCATTTCAAGTTCTTTACGCAGTACATATGGAAGGGCGTCCTTCGATAAGGATTTCGCCTCCTGATACATGACTAGGACTTCATCCTGCATCCGGTCCATCACTTTAAAATAATGAGCGATGCCGAGCCTCAAGCTCTCCAGTGTCCCTTTTCCGACATCCAGCTCCTCAAGCTCCAACCGAACCTGCTCATAAATGCTGTCACACACTAAATACAAGACATCTTCCTTTGTTCGAATATATTCATATAACGTTCCGATACTGAATCCGGCGGCCTTTGCGATCTCTCTAGTCGTGGTGCGATGAAACCCCTTTTGTTTAAATAGAGAGACGGCCCCGCGAATCATCTGATCACGCCGCTTTTCTACCAAACGCTCATCCTTAACCGAAGCATGAACTTCCCTCTTCTTATTCAAAACAACCGACCGCCTTTACTATCCATTTCTCCCATTGACCCCATTTCAAGACCAATCTGCCTCATCCCCCAACAAAGCAGATCGTCACAATCAAATATTACTTCGTCACCATCCGCGAAATAACCAATCGCTGAATCTCCTGCGTCCCCTCATAAATCTGGGTAATCTTCGCATCACGCATATAACGCTCTACCGGATAGTCTTTTGTATAACCATATCCACCAAAGATCTGAACCGCTTCCGTTGTCACTTTCATCGCTGTATCCCCGGCCATCAGCTTCGACATCGCCGATTCTTTTCCGTATGGAAGGCCTTCTGACTCTAACCAGGCAGCTTGATAGGTTAGTAGACGGGAAGCTTCGATGGACGTCGCCATATCAGCGATTTTGAATGAAATCCCTTGGTTCGCTGCAATCGGCTTCCCGAATTGCTCACGCTCTTTTGCATACTCGACAGACGCATCAAGGGCTCCTTGTGCAATCCCCACCGCTTGAGCAGCAATCCCGTTACGGCCGCCATCAAGTGTCATCATGGCAATCTTGAATCCATCGCCTTCGTTCCCAAGCATATTCTCTTTTGGTACCTTACAATCTTCAAATACGATTTCAGTCGTTGGGGATGAACGAATCCCCAGCTTCTTCTCTTTCTTTCCTACAGAGAATCCTTCATATTCTTTCTCTACGATGAACGCACTCGTTCCACGCTGGCGCTGAGAAGGATCTGTCAAAGCGAATACGATATACGTATCGGCGATTCCACCGTTCGTGATGAAAATTTTAGAGCCGTTCAATACGTAGTGATCACCTTCTAAACGGGCCGTCGTTTTCATACCGCCTGCATCCGAACCTGAACCCGGCTCAGTCAATCCGTAAGCCCCGATTTTCTCACCTTGTGCCATTGGACGAAGGTACTTCTGCTTTTGCTCTTCTGTACCGAATTTATATACAGGCCAGCCTGCTAAAGACGTATGAGCGGAAAGAGTCACTCCCGTAGACGCACACACTCTTGATAGCTCTTCAACGGCGATACAGTATGCCAGGTAGTCGCTCCCGATTCCACCGTACTCTTCCGGCCAAGGAATCCCTGTCAGACCAAGCTCAGCCATCTTCTTAAACAAATCCATATCAAAGCGCTCTTCCTCATCACGCTCGGCAGCAGTAGGAGCCACCTCATTCCGCGCAAAATCACGCACCATCTTACGTATCATTTCATGCTCTTCCGATAACTTAAAATTCATCTCAATTCCTCCATATCTATGATCTACTACATACCGGGTCTGGCACGCTTACGATGCTAGCAAAGCAACAAACCCCTTTACGCCACGAAACATCCCAATCAAGATCAGGTGCCTGACACGCTTCAGAATATGTGTGCACAAATACACCCTTCCAAAACCTCAAGCTCACCCATCCCACTAAACCAGCAAATTCTTCCCAATCACCATTCTCTGAATCTCACTCGTACCCTCATAGATCTCCGTCACCTTCGCATCACGGAACAAACGCTCAACCGGATATTCCTTCGTATAGCCATATCCACCGTATACCTGAATGGCTTCTGTTGAGACTTCCACCGCTGTTTTCGAAGCAAAGAGCTTTGCCATGCTCGCTTCTTTTCCACAAGAAATATTGTTCGAACGAAGATTGGCAGCACGGTACACCAGAAGCTTCGATCCTTCAACAGCCGTCGCCATATCAGCCAGCTTGAATCCGATCCCCTGTTGGGCTGCAATCGGCTTACCGAATTGTACGCGCTCTTTGGCATAAGCGGTTGAATAGTCGAAAGCCGCTTCAGCGATTCCCAATGCCTGCGCTGCAATTCCGATCCTGCCAACATCGAGATTCGCCATGGCTATTTTGAAGCCTTCCCCTTCTTGACCCAGAAGGTTATCAGCAGGGACTTTCATATCTTCAAAGGTCAACTGAACCGTTCTCGAACCGTGGAGGCCCATTTTATGTTCGTCTTTTCCAATCACAAGACCCGGTGTATCTTTCTCTACGATGAAGGCTGATACTCCCCTGCTCACTTTGGACTGGTCCGTTGCCGCAAAGACAATATACGTATCCGCTTCGCCACCATTTGTAATAAAGACTTTTGATCCGTTTAAAACGTAGTGATCGCCACGTTTTTCGGCTTTCGTTTTCAAGCTTTTCGCATCCGAACCTGCACTAGGTTCCGTCAGGCAGAAAGCGCCTAAATATTCCCCGGACGCAAGCTTGGGAAGGTACTTTTGTTTCTGATCTTCGTTTCCGAAATAAAGAATCGGATTGGTTCCTACCGAAGTATGCACAGACAGGATCACCCCGATGGTTGCGCTTACTTTGGACAGCTCATGAATGGCAATGATATAGGATGTGAAATCCATTTCAGAGCCGCCATATTTCTCAGGAATCGTGATTCCCATCAGGCCAAGTTCCGCCATTTTATTTAAAATCTCTCTCGGGAATTGTCCCTCTTCCATCTTCTCTATAAACGGCTGGATTTCCGTTTCGGCAAAATCCCGTACCATCTTTCTCATCATTTGTTGCTCTTCCGTGAATCGTAACTCCATGAATAGTTCCTCCCTGATGTTCGTCGTTATTACTCGTATGAATAGAAACCGCGGCCTGTTTTACGTCCCAACCAGCCTGCTTTCACATATTTTCTAAGTAGCGGACATGGGCGATATTTGTCATCACCGAAGCCTTCGTGCAGTGTTTCCATGATGTATAGACATGTATCAAGCCCGATGAAGTCTGCCAGAGTAAGAGGACCCATTGGATGATTCATACCGAGCTTCATCACTTCATCAATCGCCTCTTTACTCGCCACCCCTTCATACAGTGTGTAGATCGCTTCGTTGATCATCGGCATCAGGATACGATTGGAGACGAATCCAGGAAAGTCCTCTACTTCAACTGGAACTTTGTGAAGGGATTTCGTCATGTCTTCGATCACTTGATACACTTCATCCGTCGTCGCAAGGCCACGGATGATTTCAACCAACTTCATGACCGGTACCGGGTTCATAAAGTGCATTCCGATCACTTGCTGGGGACGCTTCGTCGCTGCAGCGATTTCTGTAATCGGGAGTGAAGAAGTGTTAGAAGCAAGGATCGTGTGCTCCGGAGTTATCTCATCCAGTTGAGCAAAGATTTTCGTTTTGATTTCCATGTTTTCAACCGCTGCCTCGATGACAAGGTCTACTTGCTTCGCGTCGTGTATATCTGTTGAAGCCGTTAAACGGTTCACTGTAGCTGATTTATCTTCTTCTGACATTCTTCCTTTTTCAACGGAGCGCGTCAGGTTCTTTGTGATCACGCCGATTCCCTTTTGAACAAATTCTGCTTTCAGATCGTTCAGGTAGACGTCGAATCCCGCCTGGGCACACACTTGAGCGATGCCTGATCCCATTTGTCCTGCCCCGATGACCATTACTTTTTTGATGTTCATTTTGTTCTCCCCTTTGTTACAGCTAGTTATCTAATTGGTTTAGTTTGTAATTTTATTGAAGTTGTAGCTGATCATAGTTATGCATTCCAGGTAAAGCACAGCCTACTGCTTCGCCACCTCAATCATAATCGCATCCCCTTGACCGCCGCCGCTGCAGATCGATGCAATTCCTACACCGCCTCCGCGACGCTTCAGTTCGTATGCCAGTGTCAGGATGATACGCGCTCCGCTTGCTCCGATCGGATGACCAAGGGCGACTGCTCCACCGTTCACATTGACTTTTTCCGGATCTAACCCGGCGATTTTCCCACTTGTCAGGGCAACCGCTGCGAATGCTTCGTTAATTTCAAACAGGTCGATTTCTTCAAGTGATTTGCCTGTTTTCTTCAGCAGTTCATTGATGACGAGTCCCGGTGTTTGCGGGAAGTCCTTTGCTTCCACGGCAATGGCTGTATGTCCAAGGATGGTGGCTAATGGCTGCTTCCCTTCTTTTGCGGCTCTATCTTCACTCATGAGTACCATGGCTGCCGCCCCGTCGTTGACCCCTGGTGCGTTCCCGGCTGTGATCGTTCCGTCTGATCCGAAGACAGGCCCTAACTTGGCCAGAGCTTCGATGGACGTTTCTTTTCGCGGGGCTTCATCTTTACTGACTACTACTGGTTCCCCTTTGCGCTGTGGTACTTCCACCGCGACGATTTCCTCACCCAGAATACCTGCATCTGTCGCTTTCAGAGCACGTTCATGGCTTCTTAATGCCCACCCGTCCTGCTCTTCTCTTGATAGTTCAAACTCTTTCGCTGTCTCATTCCCGTACGTTCCCATATGGACATTGTTGAAGCTGCACGTCAATCCGTCATGAACCATTAAGTCCTTCACTTGGGAATCACCCATCTTGAAGCCCCAGCGAGCTTTCGGAAGAATATACGGTGCATTGGACATGGATTCCATTCCGCCCGCCACGATGACTTCGCCGTCACCTGCACGGATGATTTGGTCACCCATTGTCACACTTCGCATTCCTGAAGCACATACTTTGTTGATGGTTTCCGTTTTGACGTTCCACGGCAATCCGGCATGACGGGATGCTTGTCGGGAAGGAATCTGTCCCTGTCCCCCTTGTAAAACAGATCCGAGGATCACTTCCTCTACCTCTTCACCATTTATGCCTGATCGTCTCAGGGCTTCCTTCACGGCAAAACCGCCCAGCTCTGAAGCTGTAAAACTGCTTAAGCTTCCACCAAATTTACCGAATGGCGTTCTTGCTCCATCTAAAATAACCGTTTTTCCCATCTCAATCGCTCTCCCTTATATCTGAATGATTTGATTCGGCAAAATTGTATACGCTTTCAACTGTTCTTAAAAAAAATAGGACTTACTTTAATTCGACTGAACGCTCGCTCAACCAGTCCCCAAAAGAGAAGGGACAGTTTTTGTCCCTTATATACCTTTATTGTACTTCATATTCGGTTAGAACGTAATGATTTTTTAGAAAGTTTTTATTTTTCTATTAAATTTATTATTGTAGAAAAATAAAGGAGTGAAACGCAGTAAAGGCTATTTGGTTTCACTCCTTGATGTTCCACTACTGAGAAGCGGACACTCATTATCAAACGGATAATATTCTTTTTACGAAGCAGCCGGTTGATCTTTTTGATCGCCGCATACTGCTTTTTCAAGGATTTCTGCCACATCCTGAGTAGAGACGGTTTCTTCTACTTCTTTCGCTTTCGTTCCATCTGAAAGCATCGTTAGGCAGTATGGACAACCCGAGCTGATGACCGATGGGCTGACCTCAAGTGCCTGCTCTGTACGGGAAACGTTTACGCGGTGACCTGCGTCTTCTTCCATCCACATGAGTCCTCCACCTGCTCCACAGCACATACCTTTTTCACGGTTACGTTCCATTTCAACCAATTTCACGCCGGAGATTGATTTCAGGATTTCCCGTGGTGGATCGTATACTTCATTGTAACGTCCCAGGTAACAGGAGTCGTGGAAGGTGATCGTTTCGTTCACTTCGTATTTCGGCTTCAGACGGCCTTCTTTTACCAGGTCATATAGAAGCTCCGTATGGTGGTACACTTCCGCTTCCAATCCGAAGTCCGGATACTCATTTTTGAAAATGTTATAAGCATGCGGATCGATCGTAATGATTTTCTTGATTTCATTCTTTTCAAATTCGGCGATGTTTTGACCTGCAAGCTCCTGGAATAGGAACTCATTACCAAGTCGACGTGGTGTATCACCGGAGTTCTTCTCTTTGTTACCTAAAATTGCGAATTTCACGCCTGCTTCATTCAGCAGCTTGGCAAAGGATAACGCAATTTTTTGGCTGCGGTTATCGAATGAACCCATGGATCCGACCCAGAATAAGTATTCGAAGTCTTCTCCCGCTTTTTTCATTTCTTTCACAGTAGGGATATGAACGTCTTCTCTCGCTTCACGCCAGTTTTCACGTTCTTTACGGTTCAGACCCCAAGGATTCCCTTGGCGTTCGATATTTTGCATCGCGCGTTGTGCATCTGCGTCCATCTTTCCTTCAGTCAGGACCAGGTAACGGCGAAGGTCGATGATTTTATCTACGTGCTCGTTCATGACCGGACATTGATCTTCACAGTTACGGCACGTGGTACATGCCCAGATTTCTTCTTCTGTGATGACATCTCCGATCAGGCTTGGACTGTACCCAGCACCAGCAGCCGCTTCTTCCGCTGCTTGAGTGGCACTCGCCATCGCAAGTTGATTCCCTTTAGTGCCATTGAATGCAAAAGTCGGCACCCACGGTTTTTTCTGCGTAACGACCGCACCGTGATTCGTCAGATTATCACGCAGTTTCACGATTAAATCCATTGGGGAAAGCATTTTCCCTGTTCCTGTAGCAGGACACATATTCGTACAACGACCACATTCCACGCAAGCGTAGAAGTCGATCATTTGATGTTGCGTGAACTCTTCAATTTTCCCTACCCCGAAGCTTTCGGCAGACTCATCTTCAAAGTCGATGGGCTTCAGCTTTCCAGGGTTGTCTAATCGATTGAAGTAGACATTCGCAGGACCTGCGATTAAATGAGCGTGCTTGGATTGTGGAACATATACAAGGAATGCCAGTAAGAATAGCAAGTGAATCCACCAGGCTACATAGAAGATGACGATGGAAGCTGTTTCTCCAATGGCTCCAAGTGCCCCTGCAATGAGTGACGCTACAGGCTCTGTCCAGGCAAGTTCTTCACCGTGCCAGATAAGTCCCATTCCGTTCCCTACAAGAACCGATAGCATTAATCCCCCGATGAAAAGGAGAACCAATCCTGATTTAAATCCTCTTTTTAAACGAACCAGCTTCTCCACATAACGGCGATGGAAGGCCCAGACAACCGCTACCAGGATCATGAGTGTGACAAGCTCCTGGAAGAACGTGAATCCGGGATATAACGGTCCTAGTGGTAAGTGACTCCCTGGCGCCAGTCCCTTCCAGATGAAATCGATGGCTCCGAATTGGACTAATATGAAGCCGTAGAAGAACATGACGTGGATTGCTCCACTCTTCTTATCCTTCAAGAGCTTCTTCTGGCCGAAGACGTTGACCACGATCTTCTGGAATCGTTCCTTGAATCGCTGGTCGAACTCCACTTTCTTTCCGAGCTTAATATATTCAATTCTCGTCTTTACTACATACACAAACAGACTAAGTGCGTAAACGGTCACAAGAATAAATGCAACCCAATTGAGAATGAGTAACCCATTCATTGAAAAACACTCCCCCTTCTTTGGTTCGATTGAACTTCCCCTTTGTTCAAACTTTTACAAACCAAATTAATATTCTGAATAGTTCATATATCCATTATATTATGAATGAGCATTCAGTCAATGGTTTTTCCCAAGAAAAATGAAAACCTTTACATGAATAGTCATTCATTCGCCGGGAGTAACCAGGACTTTTTGTACCCCCCATAGGTTTCAATATGAATCATTTAAGGTAAAAGAAGAAAGAGTGCAAAGTAGGTAAGATTTAAGGACATACTAATGCTAATGCAGATGAGAGAGTGATTATATGTGGTGGTTCATCCTACTTTTAATAATAGTTGTTGTCATAGGCTGGTTAATGATCGACTTTAAGCTGGGGAGAAGTCGTTTCATCCGGACACGGACCAGAAGAGATTATGAAAAACGAAACAGCAATATTAAATTATTTTCCAGAGGTCCCGAGCTTTTTGATCAAATGTTTAAAGAAATGAAAGAAGCCAAGTCTTCCATTCATGTTTTATTCTATATCGTACAAGATGACCATTTTGCTTTACGGTTTATGGAATTATTGAAGGATAAAGCAAAAGAAGGCGTAGAGGTACGCCTGTTAATGGATCAGATCGGGAGTCATAATGTGCCTAAATCAAAAGTGAGAATGCTGCGTGACGCTGGTGTGGAAGTGGCCTTCTGTCAAAAAGTCAGCCTCCCTTTCTTATTTTTCTCCTCCCAACAGCGGAATCACCGGAAGATCACGGTCATTGACGGCGTGATCGGTTATTTGGGTGGTTATAACGTCGGGAAAGAATATATTGATGAAAATGACATACCCGAGCTTTCCCCTTGGAGGGATTACCATCTCCGTTTAGAGGGTGAAGGGGTTCACGACTTACAAACAGAATTTTGCATCGATTGGTTCAGAGGGACGAAAAAGGACTTGAAAGACGAAACGAAATACTTTCCTCCTGCTGAAAAAGGAAGCATTACACATCAGATCTTCCCGACAGAAGGGGTGAATATCGAGGATTTCTTCAAGAAATTCATTGATGATGCCAAAAAGGAAGTCATCATCGGGACTCCTTATTTCATCCCCACTCCCATTTTAATGGATGCACTATGTGATGCCTTGGAACGGGGCGTGACTGTGAGGATCATCATTCCCAATAATGCCGATCATATGTTAGTGAAGGAAGCCGCGTTCCCTTATTTTAGAACCTTGCTGGCTAAAGGGGCAAAGGTGTATCAATTTATGAACGGATTTTACCATGCGAAGGTAATGATTGTAGACGACTATTTCTGTGATTTAGGTACGGCCAATTTTGATAAAAGAAGTTTCTTTATCAATCTTGAAATCAATAATCTTATTTACGACAAAGAATTCATTCACACATTGAAAAATGAAATGACAAAGGATATGGACGCATCCGACATGCTTAGCGAAAGTGACCTTGCTTCTGTTTCCATTCTCACCCGGATAAAGGAACGGATCGCTTCATCCATTTCCATTTTACTTTAGGGGGAAACCACATGAAAGTCAGACTGGGGTTTGTTGCTAATTCCCTCTCCTTATGGGACGCGAGCCCTGCCAAAACCATGACCTACAAACGATATACTGAGCTTCCGAAAGAGGAACGAATGGATCGCTTGAAGGAAGTAACAAGATTAAACTTGGAACATACGAAACGCATCCTGTATCTGTGTGCAGCTCACGAAATTGAACTGTACCGACTATCAAGCTCACTTGTTCCCTTAGCTACTCATCCGGAAGTCGAGTGGGACTTCCATACTCCTTTCAAAAAAGAATGGAAAGAGCTTGGGGATTTAATCAAGAAGTTTGGGATCAGGGCAAGCTTTCACCCCAATCAATTCACTTTATTCACCAGTCCCAGGCAGCATGTAACGGACAACGCCGTAAAGGATATGGTTTATCATTATCGCATGCTTGAGTATATGGGAATTGAGGATCGCTCGGTCATTAACATTCATATCGGTGGAAGCTATGGTGATAAGGAAGAAACGCTTGTACGCTTTCATGAGAATTTGAAGAGCCTCCCGACTGATGTGAAAGAGATCATGACCCTGGAGAACGACGACAAAACGTATACGGTCGAAGAAACATTAGGTGTCTGTCAAAAAGAAAACATCCCCATGGTCCTTGATATCCACCATCACGAGGCCAACCTTAGTGAGAGGCCTTTAGAAGATTATCTTAAAGCGATTTTTGCCACATGGGAAAAGAGAGATCTCGTTCCCAAAATACATATTTCCTCGCCGAAATCGGAAAAAGCCTTCCGCTCTCACGCTGATTTGGTTGATGCGGGCTTCGTAGAGGGTTTTTTCAAAACACTCAAGACGTTCGATCAGGACGTTGATTTTATGATTGAAGCAAAACATAAGGATTTGGCCATGCTTAAGCTGATAGAGGACCTTTCGACGATACGGGGAGTGAAGCGGATTAGCGGCGGGGCTTTGGAATGGTAATGAGAAAGATGAACACTTGTTGTTCGTCTTTTTTGTTTTGTCTATTCCAGGATCCGGTAACTTTCAAAATCGATGGAAGCTACCGGAAATGGAATCGATCTCCGTATGTAAATTCTATCTGAATACCGATTCGATCCAAGGCTGAATCGCTGTGAAGGCTTTAAATCCAAGATAGATGCCTACGATTCCTGCAATCCCGGCCAAGGCAGGCGGTGCAGGGATCGGAAGCTTAAATAGGGCAAAAATAAAACCAACCAGGAAACCGGTCACAATCGCTAAAATAACTGTTTTCATAATATCCTCCTGAACAATCTGTCTACTTTTATTATACGTTAAAGCTGGAGAAATATAAGAAAAAGGTCCACCCCGAGGGACGGACCTTCTTCATCTATCGTCCTTACATTTTTTCCGGAGCGGCAACTCCGATTAATGCAAGAGCGTTTTGTAATGTGACTCGAACCACTTTTACAAGAGCCAGACGAGCCGTTGTAAGTTCACGATTTTCTTCATCAAGAACCTTATTGGCATTGTAGAAGCTGTGGAAAGCTGATGCCAGGTCGTTAATGTAGTTCGCCACACGGTGAGGTGTACGTTTATCCGCAGCATCGGCAACCATTTGTGGGAATTCACCTAATTTTTTCAGTAAATCCACTTCTTTTTCCGTCCCGATCAGCTTTAAGTCGATCTTGTCTTCTGAAGCGAGTCCCTGCTCCTCTGCTTGACGAAGAATACTGCAAATACGCGCGTGGGCATATTGAGCATAGTACACTGGATTTTCATTGGACTGGGATACCGCTAAGTCCAAATCAAAGTCCATATGCGTATCGGCACTTCTCATGGCAAAGAAATAACGGACGGCATCCAGGCCGACTTCTTCTACAAGCTCACGTAAAGTGACTGCTTTACCTGTACGCTTACTCATCTTCATCTTCTCACCATTTTTATAAAGGTGAACCAGTTGAATCACTTCTACTTCTAATTTCTCACGGTCAAAACCAAGTGCTTCAATCGCCGCTTTCATACGGGGGATGTACCCGTGGTGGTCAGCACCCCAAATATTGATCAGCACATCGTGTCCGCGTTCGAATTTATCCTGGTGATAGGAAATATCCGGGGTCAAGTACGTGTACGTCCCATCATTCTTGATGAGAACACGGTCTTTGTCATCCCCAAGTTCAGTGGAACGGAACCAGGTCGCGCCGTCTTCTTCATAAACGTGACCATTGTCTTTTAATGTTTTTAACGCAGCATCGATTTTACCATTTTCGTATAGGGATGTTTCAGAGTACCACACGTTGAACGGCACACGGAACATTTCCAGGTCCTTTTGAAGCTTCGCCATTTCGATCTTCAGTCCGTACTCACGGAAGAACTTGTAGCGCTCTTCGTCACTTACTTCCGCATATTTCGAACCGAATTCTTCCGCCAGTTTCTTCCCGATTCCGATGATGTCCGCACCGTGATATCCATCTTCAGGCATCGCTTTGTCTTCACCAAGAGCTTGGAAATAACGGGCCTCGACTGAAATCGCCAGGTTATGGATTTGGTTTCCTGCATCATTGATGTAGTATTCACGCGTTACTTTATAACCTGCTTTTTCAAGAACGTTACATAGGGAATCACCTACAGCCGCTCCACGGGCATGTCCAAGGTGAAGGTCACCTGTAGGGTTGGCAGATACAAACTCCACGTTCACTCTCTCGCCATTACCCGCGTTTGATTGACCATATTCGTGGTCTTGATCAAGAATCAATGGAATCAAATCGGTCAGGTATTCATTGTTCATGTAGAAGTTAATGAATCCAGGCCCTGCAATCTCCATTTTTTCAATGGATGCCTTGGACTGGTCGAAGTTCGCCATAATGTCCTCCGCAATCATGCGAGGCGCTTTTTTCGCTACGCGTGCAAGCTGCATCGCCATATTGGTAGAGTAGTCACCGTGGGATTTTTCTTTCGGGATTTCTAAAATGACATCAGGAATCTGATCCTCTGTTGCGAGTCCCGCTTTCAGGACCGCTGCCTTTATTTCGGATTTCAGGTTTTCTTGTACTTTTTCGACAATATTCATATCGCTATGCTTCCTCCTTATAGTGAATGGACATAACATAATCCCCTACTGGACTATCTTGCATCTTTAACTCGTAAGAAAGGTTGAAATCCCCTTCAAGTATTGAGTCACTTTGTGTATGTGAAAGTTTCTTTGTTTTGGTTGTAAGTAAGAGAGTACCCATCTGGCTTTCATAAGAACCATTTTGTTCCTCCCGTTCGTTAAAGGCCATTCTCATTTTCACTGCACCGCTTCTGAGAATGAGAGCCTGCTGGTCCGAGACTTTAACAATCGTATGGGTGGTTCCTTCCTCTTGCACCTCATCGTACTTCAGGAAAACGGCATCTCCTTTTTCATAGTATCGACCAAATGATACCAGTTCAAAAGAGTCACTTTCCTCTCCTATTGTGATTTTGGTTTTCAAGTGAACTTTGACAGGGGTGTAATCTGTTTTTGCCGTCAAACCACTCACATCCTTTTCTATATTAGGGTCCGATCAAGTGATAGGTCCGTCCCTCTTTTAGACGTCCCTTCCTTCTAACTAATTAAGTATAAGAAGTATTGTGGGAAAATGCAATGGAACACGATGAGTTTTCAATTTCGGGAGTGGATGTAAGCGGATTTATGGTAAAAGAAAAGCCCCTTCCGTCAATCAGAAGAGGCTTTTGGGAGTTTATTTTACCCAACCAAGGAGCATTTCACGAATCAGCTTACTTGCTGTATTGGCTGTTTGCTCTGATGGATCATAGATCGGGGCAACTTCTACAAGGTCTGCTCCTACTACATTCACATCAGAGTGAGCGATGGCATGGATCGATGCCAGTAATTCTTTAGACGTAATCCCGCCGCAATCCACGGTTCCTGTACCAGGAGCGTGGGCAGGGTCCAGCACGTCTATATCAATCGTCACATATACAGGACGTCCTGCAAGCTGTGGGAGAATTTCCTTCAACGGCTCAAGTACTTCAAATTTCGAGATATGCATACTGTTTTCTTTCGCCCATTGGAATTCCTCTCTCATCCCGGAACGGATTCCGAATGAATAGACATTCTTCGGTCCGATATGCTCAGCGATCTTGCGGATCGGAGTTGAATGAGATAATGGCTCCCCTTCATAATCTTCACGAAGATCTGTGTGAGCGTCCATATGGATGATCGCAAGGTCCGGGTATTTCTTAGCGACCGCTTTCATGACCGGCCATGAGACCAAGTGCTCTCCACCCATTCCAAATGGGATTTTTCCGTCGCCAAGAAGACCATCGATATAATCCTCAATCATATCAATGCTTCGCTGCGGGTTACCGAATGGCAATGGAATATCCCCGGCATCAAAGAATTTCACTTCTTCAAGCTCACGGTCGAGATAGGCACTGTACTCTTCCAAACCGATCGAAACTTCACGAATACGAGTCGGGCCAAAACGGGATCCCGGGCGGTAACTTACCGTCCAATCCATCGGCATACCGTAAAGAACGACCTGGCTATCCTCATACGAAGGATGACTCTTAATAAACACATTACCTGAATACGCCTCATCAAAACGCATAGTGTTCAACCTCTCTTTTTAGAGGGACGGACCTTCAGGAGGTGCTGAGCACCTCCTGAGGTCCGTCCCTACCTCAATTTAAACTATTTTCACTGAATTTCGAGGTCCGTCCCTCAAATTTATTTTGTTAAATCTTTAACGAATTTAGGCAGGGCGAATGCTGCTTTGTGCAGTTCCGGTGTGTAGTATTTTGATTCGATGTCGTGGAATCGATCTTCCGGCACTTCGATTGGATCGTGCTTTTTCGAACCGATCGTGAATGACCATAGTCCGCTTGGGTATGTCGGGATATTCGCTGTATAAAGACGTGTAATCGGGAAGATTTCCTTTACATCGCTTTGTACCTGGCGAATTAGATCTGCTTTGAACCAAGGATTATCACACTGTGCGACAAAGATCCCGTCTTCTTTCAGTGCTTTCGAAATTCCTGCATAGAAACCTTTTGTGAATAGGTTTACCGCTGGTCCGACCGGCTCAGTGGAGTCAACCATGATCACGTCATATTCATTTTCACTTTTCGCGATATGCATGAAGCCATCGTCCACTTGTACGTCAACACGCTCGTTTTCCAATTCTCCAGCAATCTCCGGAAGATACTTCTTAGAGTACTCGATCACTTTTCCGTCGATTTCAACAAGTACCGCTTTCTTCACGCTTGGGTGCTTTAACACTTCACGGATGACGCCACCGTCTCCGCCACCAACAACCAATACCTTCTCAGGGTTTGGGTGTGTGAATAAAGGTACGTGAGCTACCATTTCGTGATAGACGAACTCGTCTTTTTGACTAGTCATCACCATTCCATCAAGGAATAGCATGTTCCCCCACTCTTCTGTCTCTGCCATTTCAAGATATTGAAAATCCGTTTGCTCTGTATGTAAAGTTTTCTTGATTTTCATCGTGATTCCGAAGTTTTCTGTTTGTTTTTCTGTGTACCAAAGTCCACTCATTGTTTCAACTTCCCTTCTGTTTTTATCGATTTTTCGCAATTTCCGTTCTTCGCTGTATAAATCATATACCACTAGTTTGAGTTTTCACACGTTCACTTCAGGACAAAATTGATCACTCAGTTAAGCTAAAGCCTGTAATGACGGGCTTTACTCCTATTTATAAAAACGTCCGCAACAGACATCATTTTTATCCTTCCCTATCATGATAAATACAAACATGAGAAAAAGTATAGTGGAATCTAGCAAAATTTCAAGTGAAATTTTTTCTAAAACTTTGACGTTTAAAAACTCGTAAAACTTTTCATACTGATACTATACGCTAAACATAATATAGGATGTTTACTATTGTCCAATACAATCTAAGGTCCGTCCCTGAACTTACGGACCTCGGGAGGAGAAGGTGGGGAGAGGTATGGAACTGATGGCTCGAATGGAGAAAACAAAAAAATATGCCAGAGTGGCAGTCGTTGCAGGGTTATTGGTTTCGGTCCTGATGTTTGCCGGGCTGATCGGAGTTTTAGCATACGCTAAAATCCAGGGGCCCCCTCCGCTCGCTGTGCCTCAATCCACTTTGCTCTACGGTGAGGACGATTCGGTTATAGGGGAAACGAATACAGGAGAGAAACGCTATTGGGTGAGCCTGAAGGAAATCTCCCCAGCGCTCATCGAAGCGACCATCTCCATTGAAGACAAAAGCTTCTATCAGCACTATGGCTTCGACATCAAACGGATGGCGGGAGCAGCACTTGCCGACTTGAAAGCCATGGCAAAGGTGCAAGGAGCCAGTACCATTTCCCAGCAGTATGCTCGTAATCTATTTTTATCCCATGACAAGACATGGAAAAGAAAGATTTCAGAAGCCCTCTATACGATTCGGATCGAGATGAACTATTCGAAGAAAGAAATTCTGGAAGGCTATTTAAATACCATTTATTATGGCCATGGAGCCTACGGGGTCCAGGCAGCGAGTCAATACTATTTCGGTAAGGATTCCAACCAATTGACCGTTGCTGAAGCCACTATGCTTGCCGGAATTCCGAAAGCACCGACCTACTATTCACCCGTCGCCAATATGGAGAATGCCAAAAAGCGCCAGGAACTGATCCTCCAGTCCATGACCGAGGACGGCTTCATTACGAAGGAACAACAGGCAGCATCAAAGGCAGCTCCCATTACCATTACAGGCGAGCATGCACACCACAAAGCAGAAACGGCTCCTTACTTTCAAGACGTTGTGAAAAGCATTCTGCGCTCTGACCTGGGCATCGAAGAGCGTACCATTGAAATGGGCGGACTGAAGGTATACACAACCCTCAATCCCGACCATCAAAAAGTAGCAGAAAAAGTCGTGAAGGAACAAATCCCCGATGAGTCTGATATTCAGCTCGGCTTTGTATCGATGAACCCAAAGAACGGTCATGTAACAGCGCTTGTTGGAGGAAGAAGCTATGAGGAAAGCCCGTTTAATCGTGCGGTTCAGGCCGTTCGCCAGCCGGGATCAACGATTAAACCGCTCCTGTACTATTCTGCCCTGGAGCAAGGCTTCACCCCGTCAACGACGATGAAAAGTGAGTTAACATCATTCACATTTGATGATGGCAAAGCGAAATACACACCTCATAACTACAATAACAAATATGCAGGGGAGGACATCACCCTCGCTCAGGCCATTGCTCTTTCAGATAATGTGTACGCAGTGAAAACCCACCTTTTCATTGGTCAGGATACCTTAACGAAAACAGCACAAGATACCTTCGGATTAACGACAAAGGTAAAAAAGTACCCTTCCTCCGCACTCGGTACATCAGGTGCCAGGGTCATCGATATGGTCAACGCCTACAATATCTTTGCCAACGGAGGCTATAAGGTGAAACCGGTATTCATTACACGTGTGGAAGACTGGTCCGGTAACGTCATTTATGAAAATAAATCCGAAAAAGAACAAGTTTTGGACCCTGACCAGGCGTATGTCATGACCCATATGCTCAGTGGTATATTTGATCCGAAGCTCAATGATTACTCAACGGTAACGGGGATCCAGATCCGGAAAGACGCCACCCGTCCCTATGCTGGAAAATCAGGTACCACCAACACAGATAACTGGATGATCGGCTACTCACCCCAGCTCACAGCAGGGGTGTGGACCGGATATGACAAAGAAAAAGAAATCTCCCTGGTCGACGATAAATATGTAGCCAAGAAACTCTGGGTGAATTTCATGGAGCGAGCGCTGAAGGATGAGCCCGTCAAAAACTTCAAACCGACGAAGGGCGTTGTCGGTGTAGCCGTGAACCCCCATAATGGGAAACTGGCCACAGAAGACTGTCCCGTCCAGCGCTTCACATACTTTGTAAAAGGAACCGAACCTACCGAATACTGCCATGACCACCTGGGTGAAAATGAAACACCAAAAGAGAAAGCGCCAGCGAAAAAAGAAGAAAAGCCATGGTATGAAAAAGTTAAGGATTGGATTTTTTGACCGAAAAGCGGAAGGGCTTTGCCCAGAGGCGACAAGCATAAGTCGAACCTGCCGGAAAGGCGGGTTTTTGCCTTTTTGGCAGGTTTGGCTTATGACCTCGAGCCTCTAAGCCCTGGAGCTGGACATCGTAAAAGCTGAGGCGGCTTGGGTAGATAGATCGGTGGGTGTGTTCACAATTTGGCGCAACAAAGTTCAAAAGTGGCACAAGTTTGCCGGAAAGTGGCACAACAAATCCAATAAGTCCCGCAACAAATCCAATTCACATCCCAAAATCACGTTAAACATCCATAAAAAAACGAAAAACCACGGGTTTGTGCGAACCCGTGGTTTTTCATGTCCTAGTTTATGTGCAAACTGTGATTTAAGTGTACTTTTTTTCAAGCATAAGGGCAAGATGTGAACGACATATTCAAAAAAATGTCATAGTTTGTTCACAAAAGAAGATTTTTCTATGTTTTTAAACTTTTAACGCTTCCTTTAATTCGTCTTTTGAGCGTTCCCACATACCCTCATCATGTTTCTTCAGGAAGTCCGTGAGAATCCCTTTAGACTTGTCGTCCAATTGATCGAGGACGATTTTACGTTTAATCGATTTATCCATATTATTCACATGCTCCGGCATGGACTTGTAGCCTCTGCGCTTCTCACGGTTCACGACCATTTCACAAGCCGTCACACCTGCATAGTACGGTCCATTTTCCATACGGTCGATGGTCACCCAGATCAACCAGTACGGCTTACCTCCTGCTGAATCCTCACGCTTATTCGTGAATTTAATCCCTTTTTCAATCGGGCTCCTGGCATGCATCGCTCCGATCTCAATCGTCGCTTCCCCTTCTTCGACGTCAATCATCACTGGGGAAACATTATCAAGACTTAATGAGCCTACACCATAGCCACCGTGGCCGTCAGTAGGATCACTTTTGATGATATTGAATCCGATGTTCTTTTTCTTTTCCATGTATCTTCACTCCTTCAAAGTTGACATTCCTAGCTAAAGACTGAAAAAACAGTTGTAAAAATCGCACTGAAAGCCTGATTGGTTGCTGTCATCCCGCCTTGTAACAGCGGCCAGATCGTATACTCATCAAGGGGTGTAATCACGATGATCAGAAATAATACGACTCCATACTGCTCATATTGAGTCATTTTTGCCCTGATATGATTCGGTGACAGGTCCTCTATGATCCGGTACCCATCCAGTGGAGGGAACGGCAATAGATTAAATACAAATAACAGCACATTCAGATACACAATCATCTGCAGAAGATCGATGACAAAGGGAGGAACCCCGACTCCACCAGTCACTCCTACAAAAAAATAAAAAAATCCAAATGCTATGAATGCAAGTAAGAAATTACTCAGGGGACCTGCCACTGAAACTAATACCCCTGCCAAACGGGGATTTTTAAATCGGGATCTCATGACCGGCACAGGACGCGCCCAGCCAAAGCCTGCAATTAAAATTAAAATGGTTCCCAGGGGATCCAGATGTTGAATCGGATTTAATGTGAGCCTTCCTTGATCTTTCGCTGTTGTGTCACCAAATTTGTACGCCACAAACGCATGGGCAAACTCATGAACCGTAAAGGCCATAACTAAGGCAATCACCACAAACGGAAGCTCTTCCAGCCGAAAAACGGAAATAGACTCAAAAAGAGAGCTAAATGTATCCAAAGTATGTACTCCTTTAAAAAATGTTTTACTTTCTTATTCAATAGTATACAGAAAAATTCCTGCCTCCATGACCACGCTACAGAACAATTCCTGCTTCCCACTATAACAAACTTGCTCTAATATCCCCTACCCCTTACATTTAAGAGGTGGGCTGAAACGAATATGCCTACCACAGATTGTACCAAATCCAAAAGCAAGGAGCGAACCATAATGCCTTATATCACCGTAAAAATGCTCGAAGGCCGTTCAGAAGAACAGAAACGCGCCCTCGTCGAAAAAGTGACCGAAGCCGTAAGCGAAACAACTGGAGCACCTGAAGAAAAAATCGTTGTCTTCATTGAAGAAATGACGAAAGGTCACTATGCTGTGGGCGGCAAGAGACTCAGTGATCAATAAGAATTGAGGACAAAAAGCCTGCCAACAGATCGATTTGTCTGCTGGCAGGCTTTTTGAATGTAAAAAAGGGGTAAATTCACACCTCGAAGAATACTATAGACCATACACTCATGGAAAGGATGGAGAGAAATGGACACTAATGTTGGTGATTTACTCTTCCAATTGTTCATGATGGCTTTCCTGGTAGCCATTGTGGTGGTCGCTTTCATGGTGGCAAAAGGGGTCCGAAATCGAAAGGTCCAGCAGCGGAAGCACGACAAACAAATTGAAGAAAAGCTTGATCAGATTATAGAAAAAATGGATCAAAACCCTAAATAAAGCCATGAAAATCGTTACTCTCATCAGTGACGATTTTTTCGTTCATGTGAAAGGGGATCACCCATTTCGAGTGATCCCCGCCATTCATATTAAACGTCCTTTATTGGACGATTTTTTTCCCTTTTAATCCTTCGATGTATGCGAAGGCTTCGTCAATTTCTTCTGTTGTATATTTCTGCTTGCTCTTAAGTGTGAATACTTTCTCCACGACTTCTTCTTTAGGAAGGCTATCAAAATATAAGACTGTTGAAACAAGTTCCAGAAAGCGTGCTGATTGAACGTTCATATCCGTCAGGCAATCCTGTAGGTATGGCATATCTTTCTCATAAATCTGCAGGAAGTCTTCCCCTTCTTTGGTGACGGTGTACCGGTATTGATAATATCCACCCTTTTTCTCCTTCACCTCGGAGATGAATCCCATATTGCAGAGCTCTTCAACCCTCAGGGTCAGCTCTTCCGAATACGGTCCATAAAAATGGAACTGAAATTTTTCCTGAAATGGGAATTCAAGCTTCTTCGCAATGAAGATCATCTTCTGAAGCTTTTTTCTTCCCACCACTTCACCCGAGGCTAAGAAGGCACTCATTAGTTTTGCATGATCTTTCAACAATGTACGTCATCTCCTACTCCTAGTATTGCGTTGTAGATCCTCATTGGCTGTCGTGTCGTTTAAGTTAGTTCTAGAATCGTACGTATCTGTCTCTTAATATTTTTCTTCGTTGATTCGTCATATAGTAAATCCACTGGATAATATAATTTATGATCGGTTCGGCGTTTTCCGGAAATAGAATCGACGATATCCGACTGCCTCGATAACTCGCGCAGCTCATCATTCCTCATTAATAGATGAATCGGAAGCCGTTCCTCTTCCTCGCCTGGTCTGTAGAAATCGTATGGAAGGTCTGAGGATGAGTCCACCACTAAATAATAGTCAGGGTCGATCCCCGCTTTTTTAAACAGAACTTCAAGCTCACTATGCTTCTTATATTCCTTCGCCGGATCAAACTCCACGTACTTAAATAAATTACGGTTCATGAACCGCTCACATAAGTCCCGTAAAATCGGATCCTCTTCTTCCTGCCAAATTTGAAAATAATACATGATGACCGCTTCATCCAGCTTCAAATAATCCTGGAGTGAAACCTCTTCTTCAAACAGGGAGTAAAAGTGGATCGGGCTTTGCTTAAAGGAATAATACTCTTCATGAAGCTCCTTCGCCCTATGTAGAATCTTCGTTAAAATCACTTCAGCACTCCGTGTGACCGGATGAAAATAAACCTGCCAGTACATCTGATAGCGGCTCATAATATAGTCTTCCACTGCATGCATACCGCTTTGTTTGATCACCACTTGGTCCTCACGGGGTCTCATCACACGAAGAATTCGCTCCATATCGAAATGACCGTAGCTGACTCCGGTAAAATAAGCATCACGCTGCAAATAATCCATTCGGTCCGCATCAATTTGACTTGAAATCAGACTGACAACCAGCTTGTTCTTATACGTCTTCGCTATCACTTCCGCTACATGCTTCGGAAAATCAGGTCCCACTTTCGTTAGTACCTCATTCACCTCTGTATCCCCTAAGATGATGGCTTGAGTGAAGTGCTCGTGATCCAGGTGAAATACTTTTTCAAAGGAGTGGGAAAACGGTCCATGCCCCAGATCGTGTAATAACGCAGCGCAAAGGGACAGTAATCGATCATCCTGATTCCACTCCGGTCTGCCTGCGAAGACATCGTCCACGATTCGGCGGATGATCTCATACACGCCAAGAGAATGATTGAACCGGCTGTGCTCGGCACCATGAAAGGTCAAGTAGGTGGTTCCCAGCTGCCTGATCCTGCGAAGTCGTTGAAACTCTTTCGTTCCAATCAAATCCCAAATCACGCGATCCCTTACATGAACATACCGATGAACAGGGTCTTTAAATACTTTTTCTTCATGTAATTTCTGCTTGGCATACTCCATCTTCTACCCTCTTCCTAAACTATCATATTTCTATTATAGCGACTTTCATCCTGGTATTCATCTCGAATTTTGTCGAAAAAAATAGGTATTTGGCTTCTGAATGATTCATGCCAAGCGTTCCATTTCCTTCAAAAAAATTTCAGCTTTTAAGTACGCTTGACAAAAATCTACGCTTTCCCTACTTATTCTCTGCCCTCTAACTAGTTTCCTTTTCCAATAAGAGCCAAACCTATATTTTTTATTGGGCAGAAAAGAAAAAACTCCCTCACTGGAAGTTTTCCTTTATTTCTTTATTTTCTTTATTACTTTTTCCATGAGTTCTTCTTCCGTCAACGCCGCTACAGGACGATTATTCACAAAAGCGAATGTCTTCTTGCGTCCTGGACCACAATAGGATTGACACGCAATATCGATCGGTGCATCCGGGTCAATTTCTTTTAATTTGGGAATCAAGGTCTTCAGGTTAACGGCCTGACAATCATCGCAAACACGAAATTCGTTTGCCATTTGTCAACAACCCTTTCTATCTATTGAAATGAATTCCATTTGTCGTAAACATCGATTTATAGAATACAGTTTTCTGCAATGTTTTGCAAGAGAACATCGTTTCCAGCTTGTGGGAACCCCCACTTATACAACGAAACTAGCAGACAAAAAATAAATTTAACATATTCGTATAAAAACCTATAAAACTGTCCATCCTTTAACCAACGAATCATTTAAGAAAACTATGGGAGTTGAGATGAAATGATGATGAAAACAAGACAGGATGCCTGGACGGAAGAAAATGATCTATTATTAGCCGAAACGGTCCTACGTCATGTACGGGAAGGCAGCACACAATTAAATGCCTTTGAAGAAGTCGGAGACAAACTGAACCGCACATCTGCCGCATGTGGATTCCGCTGGAACGCAGTCGTGCGTCACCAATACGAGAAAGCTCTTCAACTAGCAAAAAAACAACGGAAACAGCGCCACCGCATCCTCGGAAAAGACCAGGGCGGCAAGAAAAAGCTTTTGTATCAGCCACCAACGCCTTCATTCGAAGATTTAGATGCTATGTCTCTATCAATGTCTGAAGCCGAAGAAGAAATGGAATTTGCTGAGTACGAGAACTACGTGCCGGAAACGGAACAGCTGGGGAAAGAATCCGAAGAAGCCCCGAAATTCGAAATGGAAGCAAGCGAGGAACAAGTCTACGTCACACAGCAGGCGCCTAGTGCTAACCATGTCGTAAAGCCTTCAGGATTAAAAGGGGAAGTGACACTCGAGAAAGTCATTGCCTTCCTGCAAAACCTTGCTCAAACCAACATGAATTCCGACTATGTAAAAATTGAGAATCAGAGATTAAAGCAGGAAATCGCTGAAATCAGAAAAGAAAACAGCGAGCTTGAAAAGAAAGTCGCAGCTCTTGAAAACAATTCCGTCACGATGCAGGAAGACTACGAGACACTTATGCAAATCATGAACCGTGCCAGAAAGCTCGTCCTATTCGATGAAGACGATGCTAAAGCACCACGTTTCAAAATGGATCGTAACGGAAACTTAGAAAAAGTAGCTGAATAATACGGTTCCCAACCAGTGCGCCTGTGGGTGTGCTGGTTTTTTGGTTGGGTGGACAATTCTGGCACAACTAAAAAAGCCGGACTCCATAACAACCGAAGTCCAGCCTACCAATCTATCCCAAAAACTTCTCATTCCGATCGACTACCCTCTGATAATAGGTCTCGTACATCGTGTACTCTTCCCCTTGAAGGGCACTGCTATAAAATTCGCCGCTGAACCCTTTCAACGACTGCAGGAACCTGAGCATCACATCTTGAATCGACAACTCGACTCCGAGCAGCTCCGATAAAGACGCCATCACTTCAGGATCAATAACAGGAAACGTAAACTTCGTCGTTCCATCCTTCAACCCGGTCTCATAAAAACGCTGGATCAGCCTGGCCCGTTCAGAACCGCTTCCATTGACGCAGAGGTACACCTGTACGGCTACTCCATTCCGGATTCTGCGCTGAGAAATACCTGCAAACTTCTGATCATTGATACTCAAATCATAACTTCCAGGACAGTAGGACTGCGTGATCTCCTTCGCCTCGACCTTCACATCAAAGTCCTTGAACATATCCTCGACAAGCAGCCACATAGCATCATAGCCACGGTTAATATCGATCCCTTTTTCAGAATCGGGGAAAACCAATGAAAGATTCAATACTCCTTCATCCAACACAACGGCTAAGCCGCCGGAGTTTCTCACAATATATTGATAGCCTTCCCGTTCCAACACCTCTAACGCATCAGAAAGAAACGGCAGCTTTGTATCCTGAATGCCCAGTACGACCGTTTGATGGTGAACCCATGAGCGTGCCGTCGGGTCAGACTGAGCTGCTCCAATCGCCGTGCACAACGTATCATCCATGGCAAACGACTGCAGGGCCCCGAACATCGGTCCCAGGCTTGATTGATCAATCACTCTCCATCTGTCTTGACGAAGCAGTGCATATGCTTTTTCCTTATCCATAACGCTTCTCCTTCACTCACAACATGCGAGCTCATTATATCATATTATGCCTGGGTTGCTAAAAAAGGGTTGGACAATCCAAGGGGCCGCTTTTCGTTTGAGATTGATTGCCTGTTAAAAGGAAAGAGGCTGGGACAAAACTAAAATGGCACGATATAAAGACGAACAATCGAAGTGTAGGTTCTTAATGCCGCTAATGATTTCCGTGCAAGACTACGCTTTCCGCGGGTAGCCCGTGAGCCTCCTCGGCAAGCCTGCGGGGTCTCACATAAGCTACTTTTCCCGCAGGAGTCTTCGTCTTGCACTCCAATCAACCGCTGGAAACAGTTAAAATCAGATGTACCGAAATAAATAATAAACCCGAACAAATCTGCCTTCTAGGAAGCAGACTTGTTCGGGTTTTACTTAGACTAAAACACTTTTGTCCCAGCCTCTTCATTCACAAATCTATAGAATTACAGCGCCTGAGCAGCCGTAATCAACGCAAGCTTGTACACATCTTCTTCGTTACAGCCGCGTGAAAGATCGTTCACAGGAGCATTTAGTCCTTGAAGGATCGGGCCTACTGCTTCGAAATTTCCTAGGCGTTGGGCGATTTTGTATCCGATGTTTCCTGCTTCAAGGCTCGGGAATACGAATACGTTCGCATTACCTTGGATGTCGGCACCCGGTGCTTTTTTCTCTGCAACAGATGGAACGAAGGCAGCGTCGAATTGGAATTCACCGTCGATAGTCAGTTCCGGTGCTTTTTCTTTTGCGACTGAAACGGCTTCAACCACTTTTTCTGTTTCCGGTGATTTAGCCGAACCTTTTGTAGAGAAGCTTAGCATTGCTACGCGTGGGTCGATGTCAAACATTTCAGCTGTTTTCGCACTTTCGATTGCGATTTCAGCAAGATCCTGGCTGTCAGGTGAAATATTGATCGCACAGTCAGCGAATACATACTTCTCGTCTTCACGTACCATGATGAAGACACCGGAAGTTTTGCGGACGCCTTCTTTTGTTTTGATGATTTGAAGAGCCGGGCGAACCGTATCCGCTGTTGAATGAGCCGCTCCACTTACAAGACCGTGAGCTTTACCCGTGTAAACAAGCATCGTTCCGAAATAGTTTCCGTCTAATAGGATTCTTTTCGCATCTTCTTCTGAAGCTTTTCCTTTACGGCGCTCCACGAATGCCTTCACAAGCTCGTCCATTCCAGAAAATGATGCCGGGTCGACAACGTCACAACCGTCAAGCTTCACACCCAGCTGGTCCGCCTTGGCGTTTACTTCATCCACGTTTCCGACTACGATCGGCGTCAAGATGCCGTCGCCCGCTAAACGCGAGGCTGCTGTCAGAATCCGTTCATCTGTACCTTCAGGAAAAACGATTTTTAACTCTTTGCCTTTTACTTTATCTGTTAGTGTTGTAAATAAGTTGCTCAATAGAGGAACCTCCTTGATTTATACATATCCAATCTTAGAATACTCTTCTCATATAGGAATTCAAGGAAAAGGAGAAATGATATCGGTTTCATGTAAAAGTCTTTGTTTTCTAATAATTCCTCTTTCCTTTTACCCATTCCCCTGCACTCCTAAGCCTATGTAATAATCTACGAAGATAGTGTGTTCCAGATATCCCTTGCCTATCCACCATGTGTGCCATTTTATCGACATCGGGTTTTGTATTCTTACTCTAAGGCCAAACTATGATATAGTAAAGTTGGAAAAAGTACTTTAAGGAGTGATTACGTTGGCAGAACCGGCACAAACGTTAGATGGTTGGTATTCCCTGCATGATTTTCGCGCGATGGATTGGACGACCTGGAAGATGCTTCCGAGTGAAGAAAGATCCTCGGCGATTTCTGAATTCCACCGTTTCTTAGATAAGTTAAACAGCACGCAGGATGCGAAGGAAGGCAGTCACGCTCTTTACACGATCGTTGGTCAAAAAGCAGACTTCATGCTGATGATCCTTCGTCCTACGATGGAAGAATTATGTGAGCTGGAAAATGAATTCAACAAGCTGAAGATCGCTGAATTCACGATTCCGACCTACTCTTATGTTTCTGTAGTGGAACTTGGTAACTACATGCCTTCAGAAGGCGATCCTTATGAGAATCCATATGTACAGGAGCGCATCTACCCGATCCTTCCGAAAGCGAACCATATCTGCTTCTATCCAATGGACAAGCGTCGCCAGGGTAATGATAACTGGTACATGCTGCCGATGGAAGAGCGTCGCGACATGATGAGAAGTCATGGAATGATCGGCCGCCAATACGCTGGAAAAGTCAAACAGATCATTACTGGCTCTGTTGGTTTTGATGATTACGAGTGGGGTGTGACCCTATTCGCTGACGACGTCCTTCAATTCAAAAAGCTTGTATACGAAATGCGTTTTGATGAAGTAAGTGCACGCTACGGCGAATTCGGTACCTTCTATGTAGGTAATCTACTAAAAGAAGAAGCAATCACGAAATTCCTTCACGTGAACTAAATACACTAATAAACGACAAGTCCTCGTGGCTTGTCGTTTTTTCATGAAAAAAGTTCGTCTTCCTCATTAACAAAACAAACGAATATATTTTTCTCCTCCTACATAGACATGAAATAGTGAGACATATAGCATCTTTTAACTTTATTAAAAGGAGGTATTCGGTTTGGCGAATCAACAATCAAACCCGTATATGCAAGGGTATAATCCATATGGTCAGTATTACGGTGGAGGCCAAGTTCAGGGTCAACAATATTATCCCCAGCAGCAAGGTGGTGGAGGTTTTCAAATCCCTTCACCGACGAATGCACCAGCACCTTCTCAAAATATTCAAGGTATGCTGCCGATTGAAGAATCGTATATCGAGAATATTCTTCGCTTGAACAAAGGAAAAGTAGCGACTGTTTACACGACATTTGAAAACAATACAGAATGGAATGCGAAGGTTTTTAAAGGAATTATCGAAGCCGCAGGCCGGGATCATCTTATCCTGAGTGATCCACAAACGGGGACCAGGTACCTCATCCCAATGATTTACTTAGACTACATTACATTTGATGAAGAGATTGAATATGAATATCCGTATGGAGCTGGAGGCTCTATGCAAAGTTATTCACAGAGATAAAAAAATACCCTGACAGGAGAATATTTCCCTGTCAGGGTATCTATGTTTTATAGCGTTTTCGCTGCAAAGACAATCAGAAGCACCCATGCGGCCAAGAAACTGACGCCGCCCAGAGGTGTGATTGCTCCAAGCACCTTGATTCCGGATAGGCTCAGTACATAAAGGCTTCCTGAGAATAATATCGTTCCGATCAGCATCAGCCAGCCTGACCAGGATAGTAATGAGGTTGGTGCCACATTCCCCATCAGTACCCCGACAATGATGATTCCGATGGCGTGAAACATCTGATAGAGAACTCCGGTATTCCAAATATCAATATACTTCTTTGAGATTTTCCCTTCCAATGCGTGGGCACCGAAAGCTCCTAAAGCGACTGATAAAAAGGCGTTGATTGCTCCAATAATGATAAATGTTTTCATGATGGACCTCCTGTTCTTTCGTTCACTTAGTGATTAAAAGTCGAATAATGAATTTCCATTCGCACCGTCATCCGTTTCCAGAGGCTCTTCTTTCTGGATGGTGACAGGCTTCTGACTCGGTTGTGATTCCTGCAAATATGGCATTGTTTGTTGAGTTTGAAACGAAGGTGCTGCAGTAGATGCCCCGTGGTTTTCCTCCAACAAAACTTCACATAGAGCCTTTATGGAATACACATGCTCACGGATTTGCTGTGACTTTTCGGCTGATTTTGCCTTTGTGAGTTCATGTTCTATTTTCTTTATTAATGATTGATGAGGGATATTCACAATTGATGACTCCTTCCAGACGTCTTCCCGTACGTGGTTACATACAGTATGTACTTCCTCTGATTAACCTACATCACTATCCTAATTCTAAATGAAGGATTTCGCAAATTTCTTGTTGGGTCATTTCTGCTTAGGCTTGAATTTCATACAGGGACTTCCTGAGGATTGGAAAACCACCAGTGAAGGCATGGCTTTCGTTTTGAACCCGTAGCCTTTACACCCCCGGGGATGAGCCGGCTCCCAGGTTGTATAGAAATATTGACATTGAAAGCAGTTGATACGCTTCTCATTTATCATTTGGCGTCCCCCTTCTACAAAATAAACACCTCATATACGAGGGGCCATCCAGTGTTTCACGTGAAACATCCGGTTATTCGATACACCAGTCAATCTCGTTTATCCCTTGTTTCCGTAAAAACTCATTTGTTTGTGAATATGGTTTACTTCCAAAGAAACCCCGGTGTGCAGATAATGGACTCGGATGAGGGGCCGTCACAATATAGTGCTTGGAAGAATCAATGAGCGCCTGCTTCGCCTGAGCGGGTTTCCCCCATAAAATAAACACCATCGGCTTCTCCCGCTCATTCAGGATCGTGATGACATGATCCGTGAATTGCTCCCACCCTTTTCCCCGGTGGGAGTGCGCCTTCCCATCTTGTACGGTTAAGACGTTATTTAACAGCAGGACGCCCTGTTTTGCCCATTTCACCAGGGAACCATGGGCAGGAATCGGACATCCGATATCCTCCTGAAGCTCTTTGTACATATTTCGTAACGACGGGGGAATCTTGAGTCCTTTTTTGACCGAAAAGCTTAAGCCTTCTGCCTGATTCGGTCCGTGATACGGATCTTGTCCAAGCAATACAACCTTTACATCTTCGTATGCTGTGTAATGAAAGGCATTGAAGATGTCATGCATGGAAGGATACGTCGTGTTTGTTTCATATTCCCCTTTAAGCCATTCTCTCAAGGTCTGATAGTACTCCATCTGAAGTTCATCTTCCAGAATGTCTGCCCAATCGTTTTGAAAGATCCTCGTCACTGTTAGACATCCTTTCTAGTCCTGAAATTGAATTGTAACGTCATAGCCCAATTGTTCAAAGAAACCCTTCAATGATTTCTCTGCGTTTTTTTCCGCTGCTTGAAGCAATCCCTGCTCAACCGCTTCCTGACTGATTTGGTCCTTTGCCACTTCCGCAAGGGCAAACCCTTCATTCCAGTCCACATCATCTCTGAAGATCCCTTCTACAGAAAAGGTCTTAATGTTCTCAGTGTCAATGGAAGGGTCTTGGAGAATCTCTGCACGCGGCAGGGTTAATTGAATGTCTTTCTTCTCTTCATCCACTACTATATCGTCTTCATCGATACCCTGTAAATCAACCCCTGCAAGCACCGTTCCAGGGACTATCATCAGAAGCTTCCGTTTTGTCCCGGGAAGATCCGTATTGATGTCTTTCCCGAATAATTGATTATCCTCCTGCTCGATCACGGCCTTTATGAACCCTTGAGCCGTCGCCAGGGAACTCATCTCTTGAATGCGTTCGACAAACGCCCCTTTCTCTTCTGTAAAGGTGGATCCGGATAACCACGAATAGACCCCTATGGATACTCCTCCTACTAATAGGATAAAAAGAAAGAGAATCAACAACACTCTATTTTTCCAAAAGGACAGAACGGATGATGCTAATTTCCAAGCCGGAAGACGTCTACTGCTTCTATTCTCAATGGCCAAAGAGGCACTGCTTTCACTCTCACTGGCTTTCAAATCTGCTAAAATCGCTTCAATTTCTTGTATTTTCTTGTATTGATTTGTCAAATGCTTCACCTTCCTCTCTTCTATTATAGGAAATAATGTAGAATCTTGGAAACAATTATTCTCTGAAAAACCATTTCTATATTATGGAAAGTTTTATTTTTGTCTAACCGGGAAAAGTAGGGACAAGACATTAAATTCAAAATGGAGGTAATGATTATGTATAAAGTTCAAACGGTTGAAAATGTGGTAGAAGCAAAAAGAGAAATTGAAATGTTTACAAGTGAAGGTTATTCCAAAGATGAGATCTATGTGTTCGCCCATGACAAGCATCGTTCTAAACACATAACAGAGGCAACCCATACGGAATCCACCGGTATAAAAGAACAAGGAATCATTGAGTCCATGGGGAATCTATTCAACAGCCGCGGAGATGAATTACGTTCGAAAATGAAGTCCGTGGGGATGAACCAGGCAGAAGCAGATGTCTATGAAGAGGAACTCGATAAAGGAAAACTGGTCATCGTCGCTTCCAAAGAATCAACGAATAATGATGCGAAACCATTCTAAGTCTACCAACAATCTTCAATCCCAAAAGACGCCCGAGGAAATCATTCCCGGCGTCTTTTTTTGCAATAGCCAAAAGAATTTGTATTTACCCGCCCGTTATTATATTCTTTAGTCAGACTTTTACCATTATAACGAGTTACTTTCTTAGGAGGAATGCAACGATGACATTGAAAAAAACTCTTACGATCGCTGGATCCGATACAAGCGGTGGAGCCGGTATCCAAGCTGATCTTAAAACATTCCAGGAGCATGGCGTGTATGGCATGACGGCTCTTACGACAGTGGTTACGATGGATCCGGACAACCATTGGCACCACCAGGTTCATCCATTATCCATTGATACATTGGAAGCACAACTGGAAACCGTTCTTTCTGTCGGAATCGATGCCATGAAAACAGGCATGCTCGGTACAGTCGAGATCATTGAGCTTGCAGCGAAGAAAATCGATGCCTTCGGTTTGGATAAAGTCGTCATCGACCCAGTAATGGTATGTAAGGGGGAAGATGAAGTATTAAACCCTGAAACAACGGATGCCATGAGAGAGCATTTGCTCAAGCGTGCTACCGTCGTAACTCCTAACCTGTTCGAAGCAGGTCAGCTTGCCGGGTCAGGTCCCATCAAAACCATTGATGAAATGAAGGAAGCGGCAAAGAAAATCCACGACCTTGGCGCCAAAAACGTTGTCATCAAAGGCGGGAAGCAATTACAGCATGACAAAGCTCTCGATCTATTCTTTGACGGAAGTGAATTCACTCTCCTGGAAGAGGAAAAAGTAGCAACGACGTATAACCATGGAGCAGGCTGTACATTCGCAGCAGCCATCACTTCTAACCTTGCAAATGGACAAGACGTGAAAGAAGCAGTGCAAAACGCGAAAACCTTCGTTACAGCAGCCATCAAACACGGCTTCAAACTGAACCAATACGTTGGACCTGTCATGCATGGGGCCTATAACCGTTTTGAAAAATAATTACCGGCTGGTGCCAGGCACGAATGAATGATCTCGTGCCTGGCACTTTTTTTGAGGGACGGACCTCCCCAAAAGCACGTCCCTCCCCTAATCATACTTTTCGCATTCACTCATGAATTTTAGTAAGATAGTACATAATGGTTAAGAGTCTTTTCTGCATTTAAGGAGGAAAAAGAATGGAACCGATTAAGATTGCTGATGTGCAAGGGGTCATTACCCAGCTTGCCCGTCAGGACGTTTATATACATTTAGAAACCACCAACGGAGCCTATGCTTCTCACTTTAACGAGGGGTTCTTTTCAGCCGGAGCCTATATCCGCAACGCAAAAGTCAACTATGAGCACGGAAAGATCATCGGGGACGGACCTTACCGTGTCGGTTTGAAAATTGAAATCGGCTGGATTTATGCCGAAGGACTGACTCATTATGAATGCGATGAACAAGGACGCCTGTTACTTGCAGGTCATGGCGCCGACGGGAAACTGGCCGTTGCCCTTGAAATCAGTCCGACACCTTTCAACTAAACCACTTGAATCTATATAAAAGGAGAGGTCAAAATGGAAAAAGAAAGACAAGTACTTGTCATCTTTCCTCATCCGGATGATGAAGCATTCGGGGTGTCAGGAACCATTTCCACCCACGTTAGAAATGGAACACCCGTCACCTATGCCTGCCTCACATTAGGGGAAATGGGAAGAAATTTAGGGAACCCACCCTTCGCAACCAGAGAGTCGCTTCCTCTGATTCGTAAAAAAGAATTACAAAAAGCGGCCGACGTGATGGGAATACAGGATTTACGCATGATGGGATACCGGGATAAAACCCTTGAATTTGAAAATGATGAAAAGCTGTCCAACATGGTGACGGAGTTGATTGAAGAATTAAACCCTTCACTCATCATCACCTTCTATCCGGACTACTCTGTTCACCCGGATCACGAAGCAACAGCAAGAGCCGTGGTCCGTGCCGTTCGACGCTTGCCGAAAGCATCAAGACCGAAGCTCCACTGCCTTGCCTTCTCCAAGAATTGTGAGGAAGCGTTAGGACAGCCGGATATCCTTGTTGATATCACACCAGTAAAAGATCAAAAAATCGGTGCCATGAAGGCACATATCTCCCAGACAGCATGGATGCTCAAGGATTTAGAAAAAGGCATTCAGCAAAATGACCCTGAAGCATTAAAATGGGTGACCGTTGAGCGATTCTGGAGTTACCAATGGGAAAATGACACAGTAGAATAATGATTGTGAAAAAGAGTTTGGGCTTTGCTCAAGCTCTTTTTTTATGGCTCTTTTCGCAAAGATTGTTGTTTTTAACATAAGTTCTGCAAGGCTCTGTCAATTAGTGGGTGCTGGATGGTGAGGGAAACTGCTTCGCTTTCCGGGGTCTCGGCACGCCCGTACTTCCGCAGGAGTCTGCGCAGTTCCCCTCACCATCTTTTACAGGATTTTCATGACAGAGCTTCAAGGTGTACAAGAAAACAATGTAAATAGAAAAAATAATTCTTCTTCCTTAAAAGCAGAATTAATCTCTACTTAATCCATTAAGGATACATGCTCAGAAAGTTGATTGGAGCGGAAGGGTGCTCGACTCCTGCGGGAATAGCTGGACAGGTGAGACCCCGGAGGCGCAGCCGAGGAGGCTCACCGCCAGCCCCGCGGAAAGCGAGCATCCTGTAGCGGAAATCAATTATTACTTTCTTATCTACAATAGCAACAAACTTTGCGAAAATAGTCTTTTTTGTGCTCTTCTAAGGGATCGTTTTGTGAATAGAATAAATCTAAATAATAAATGAGTGATTACTCACTTTACAATTCACCCAGTATACTTTATATTAAGAGTGAGTAATCACTCATTATCTTCAGAAAGGTGTGATTCAATTGAATTCCATCATCCAATTGAACGGGCTGTCCAAGTCATTCGGCTCTCAAGAGGTCTTAAAAAACGTTTCTCTCAACATCCCAAAAGGTGATATCTATGGATTATTAGGACCCTCTGGCTCGGGTAAGACGACATTGATCAAGCTTATGATCGGTCTCGAAACCCCATCGACAGGGAATGTCACCTTCAAAGGGAACAAGCTGAAAGCAAATGAGCTGTATCCAACCATCGGATATATGGCCCAATCCGATGCCCTCTATGATGAGCTGACAGCGAAGGAAAATTTATCGTTCATGGCTTCCCTCTATGGATTAAAGAAAAAGAAGCGAAACGAACAAATTAAAAAAGTGATGACGACCGTCGACCTTCTGGCTGACCTTAATAAGCCTGTTCATCAGTACTCAGGAGGAATGAAAAGAAGGCTTTCCCTTGCCATTGCCCTTCTGCATGACCCTGAAGTCTTATTTTTAGATGAACCGACCGTCGGGATCGATCCCGTTTTAAGAAAAGAAATATGGGATAGCTTTCACCGTCTTAAGGAAGAAGGCAGAACCCTTATCATCACAACCCATGTAATGGATGAAGCAGAAAGATGCGACCGGTTGGGCCTCCTGCAGCATGGAGAAATCATTTCAAGCGATACGCCGGATGCCATTAAAGAAACGTATGGGGTAACTTCGATTGAAGATGTATTTTTGAAAAATGGGGGTGTTTCCATTGAGAATTAAAGGTTTTGTCATCCGGATTCTTAAACAGCTGCTCAGGGATAAACGAACATTGGCTTTGATGTTTCTAGCTCCATTACTGATACTCAGTATGCTGTCTCTCGTTTTTAACTCAGATGATTATGAGGCAAAGGTGGCGATTGTCGATCTGCCACAGCAGATGGAAGCGAAATTCGATACGAAGGATTTTCAATTATACACGAGTCCCGATAAAGCATTAAAAGACATTAAGAATGGTGAACTGGATGGCTATATTTCATTAGAAGACCCTACATCACCTTCCATAGTCATCGAAGGAAGTGACCCCACCGTCAACGGTGCTGTAATGAAAAAAATTCAAACGTTGTTTCCCACCGACTCTCAAAAACTATCAGATCAGATTGAGTACGTGTACGGAAGCGGGGACATGGAGATGTTTGACTCCTTTGGACCAGTCCTTCTAGGCTTTTTCGTCTTCTTCTTTGTCTTTCTGATCAGCGGGGTATCTTTCCTGAGAGAGAGAACGACGGGCACACTTGAGAGATTGCTTGCTTCCCCGATCAAGATTTGGGAAATGGTTGTCAGTTATGTCCTTGGTTTCGGTATCGTCACCCTCCTGCAAGCATCCTTGATTTCCTGGTATTCGATTTATGTCCTGGATATGATGATGAGAGGAAGCTTTTTCAATGTATTGATCATCATTGTTTCTTTATCATTCACGGCCCTGACCCTTGGAATATTGCTATCGGCTTTTGCCAAGAATGAATTACAGATGATGCAGTTCATCCCGATTGTGGTCGTACCGCAAATATTCTTTTCAGGATTATTCAATTTAGATACGATTTCTGAATGGCTGAGCTGGATCGGTCCCATCACCCCTCTATATTATGCTGCGGATGCCTTAAGAGATGTGATGATTCGGGGATTTGCATTCGAGGATTTGCTCTTTAACTTATCGGTATTGATTGGATTTTCGATACTCTTTATCGTTCTCAATGTTGCAGCCCTCAGAAAATACCGTAAAATATAGGGTAGAAATGAACGACAAGTTAGGGGTTTAAAGCATGACTGAGGAAAAAAATATATTTAAACAGCTATTTGATCAGGAAGAAACGCTGACTGAAAAGCAACAGAAAATCGTGGAGGCAGCCATTGAAATGTTTGCTGAAAAAGGCTATGCTTCCACCTCTACCAGCCAAATCGCCAAAAAAGCCGGCGTCGCAGAAGGAACCATCTTCCGGCATTACAAAACAAAGAAGGACCTGCTTCTTTCGATTGTATCCCCTACGATGGCCAAGCTGATCGCTCCGTTTGTGATCCGGGATATTAATAAAGTGCTTGATGCGAAGTATGATCGGTATGAGGATTTCCTGAAAGCGATGATTTTGAATCGGCAGGAATTTTTGAAAGAGAATATGACCGCATTTAAGATTTTGATACAGGAAATCCCTTTTCATCCTGAGCTGAAGGAACAATTCAAGGAGCATATCGCAGAAAAAGTGATCGAGAAATTCGTGAAGCTCGTCGACCATTACAAAGAAAAGGGACAGATCATCGACCTCCCTTCATACACTGTGGTGCGATTTTCAGCCACGAGCATCTTCGGATTGCTTCTTGTTCGGTACCTCTTTCTTCCTGAAGCCGATTGGGATGACGAGAAGGAGATCGACATGACGGTGCAGATGATTGTGAATGGGATTGGGAAGGGATAAAACAGGTAGAAAGGACTCCAAATATTGATTTGGGGTTCTTTTTTAGGTTGAAAAGTGGCCATTGGGACTGAAAATGGATCCTGGAAGCAGATTTTGGTTTGTCTTGCTCATGCAATGAGGGTTTTATTTTCAATTTCATCCTACTTATTTTCAAATTTCTATTTTTATTTTCAATTCTTTACCATTTATTTTCAAAACCACGAATTTATTTTCAAAACCGACATTCCACCCCATTTTCACTCGTTTTCATCCTCCCCCAAACGGGTAAAACCTACTATACATCACTAGGAGGTTAAAAAATGAGTTTCCTTTTCCACGAAAGCACATTGAAAGACCAGCATATCCTCATCACTGGTGCCACAGGCGGCATCGGGTATGAAACAGCGAAAGTAGCCGTTCAGGCAGGCGCAAAGGTGACGATTACAGGAAGAAATGAAGAAAAGCTGAAGCAACTGAAAAACGAATGCCTGGAAGGAGACAAGGTATTCCTATATAAAGCGGACCTTACCAACACTGAAGATCGCGAACAGCTTCTATCGGCCGCAATAAACCAGCACGGCCCCATCACAGGTCTCGTGAACTCAGCCGGGATAGGTGGCGGTGATATGGTCGAGAGTCTATCCGAAGAAGACATGAGAAAAATCATGGAGTTAAATTATTTCTCACTGGTCCAGCTCTCCCAGGCCGTCTATAACCAGATGAAGGATAAGAAGAGTGGTTCCATCGTCAACATCTCTTCCCTGTCAGGTTTGAGAGGGACACATGGTAATAGCGCGTACAGTGCATCTAAGTTTGCCGTAACCGGATTTACTCAAGCCTTTGCCCATGAAGCGATTGAAACCAACGTAAGAGTGAATGCCATTTGCCCGGGTTATGTGAATACCGATATGGGAAGGAACGCAATAAAATCAAAAGGCGAACGTGAAGGTAGAAGTTATGAGGAGCAACTGGAGATCGCGAAAGACAGTATTCCTTCTGGACGTCTTACCTCGCCGACTGAAGTGGCAAATACGATAGTCTATCTACTAAGTGATGCCGCAGAGAACATCGTTGGGGAATCTGTGAAAATATCAGGCGGCAGCGTCATGCGCTAATGAGTACCCGCACATGAACAGGCAAGGATTTTTCATCCTTGCCTGTTTCTTTCAATTATCTGCATCACCTTCGGAAGAATCCCCCTCATGAATTTTCTTTTTAATCTCCTCAATGTATTTCTTCTTCTCTTTTTCATTAATCAGTTGATGGCTATTTTTATCTTTAAGATATTTTTGAAGCGCTTTTTCTATCTCTTCGGGGGGAGCATCTTCAGAGATCACGCCGGTCTTTTTTAACATCTCTATGATTTTTTCATCGTTGGCAAGAACATCTAACTTGTCTGCCGGCTGATTGGTATCAGGTGAAGGCAAATCGGAATTTACTTCAGACGAATCCTGCTCTTCCTGAACCGGTTGATCATCTGTTCCTCCACATCCATTAAGTAAAATAGGAACGAGTAGAAATGAAAGTATCCATTTTCCATTCATGTCACCACATCCCTTTCAAAGAATTTTCAGCCTTGTTATTCATTTTAAATAAAATACCATTCATTTCCTATATTGAGTTCTGATGTTTTTTCTTTATTGCCGCGTATAGGACAATCTTATGTCCGGGAAGCCTTTAAGTAAGGAGGCGATGTATTCATGAATACGTTTGAGGTATTATCTCTGATGCTCAGCTTTGGGATGTTTGTGATCGCTATTCTGAAATATAAAGACAATGATGAGAATAAGAATTCATAAACACGCTCTTTAGCGTGTTATTTTTTTGCGAAAAATACCTCCCTCAGCTCTACGCCAAGGAAGGTAACCCTATCTTATTCTTCAATCGTCAATGAATTCAAATCCACCTCATACAATTTATCATCATTCTCCCGGGGGATCCCGCGTCCATCTGTGTTATTCGATACAAAGTAAAGAGTATCTCCTTCCACAAGCACGTCCCGAATACGACCAAAGCCCGTCAGTAAGTCTGATACTTTGCGGGTTTCAGGGTCGAATCGCTTTACACTTTGACCCGCGAGAGAGGCAAACACTAAATCTTCATTCCAAACGTCCGCTCCTGACGGGGCCCATGAAGGTTCCCCGGAGTGCGCGAGGGGCGAAATCAACGAATCTTGTGTTTCATCCCCTGTGATCTTTGGCCATCCATAATTGTTGCCCGCTTCGATACGGTTCACTTCATCATATCCGTTCGGTCCGTGCTCTGTTTCATAAAGCTCCCCTGCTTCGTTCCAGGCAAGTCCCTGAGGATTACGATGACCGTAACTGTAAACGTATGAATCCTTAAATGGATTGTCGTCTGGTATTCCACCATCCAAATTCATCCGAAGAATTTTTCCGCCAAGAAAGGAGAGGTCCTGGGCCTTATCCTGTTGAGTGGCATCCCCTGCCGTGATGTAGAGCTTGTTTTCCGGACCGATTTCCAGTCGGCCACCGTGGTGGTATTGACCGCTTGGAATTTCATCCAGCAATACCTTTTCCTCACTCCACTCGTTTTCCGTTCGTTTTATTAGTACGACGCGGTTGTACGGGTCTCCTGAGTCATCATACGTGTAGTAGGCATACGCCTGCTGATTTGTTTTGAAATCCGGATGAAGCACAAATCCCAGTAACCCCGCTTCTGGCCGCTTGGATAATGGCATAGAAAGATTGGTTTCCACAACGGATTTCCTGCCATCCTTTATTTCAATGATATCCCCTGTCCTTTGGGTGATGTAGAATACACCATCAAGCTTTTGAATCGACCAGGGAATGGAGAGGTTTTGTGCGATCACGTTGCTTTCGACACTCGGTTTACTGACGGATTCACTTTCTTCCTGTTGTTCATCTGGCTGTCCCATTGAGCAGGCACTAAGTAGTAAGCTAAGACCAATGACGAATAAGAACCAACTGTTTCGGTTTCTCATTTTTTCAAGCTCCCTTATTCACTTTTTTTAACCAGTATGGACAACAGAAGACGTTCTCATGAGTTTGTCGTCTGTTGAAGAGCTTCCTGTATCGCTTTTGCGACACCGTCTTCACGGTTTGTTGCCGTGATGAATGGACAGAATTCTTTTACTTGAGCCAGGGCATTCCCCATGGCCACTGGTCTTCCCACTGCTTTCATCATGGATAGGTCATTAAGGTTATCACCCATTGCCATGGCATGTTCGGCTGAAAGCCCTTTGGCGTTCAGAAGCTTCTCGAGAGCGACTCCTTTTTGTGCTTCCAGACTATTTACTTCAATATTTTCTCTACCCGATGAGCTGATGGCGATGCCAGTTATTTTATTTAATTTTTCGTTCGCTTCTGTTAATTGCTTGTCATCAAAAGAGAAAACAAGAAATTTGTAGACCAGTTGAGAAGAATCTTCGAAAAGTACACCGTAATCATCAACCAATTTAATATGACCTTTTTCAAATCGTTCTTTGGCAGCTTGTCTCACTTGTTCTTCTGACACATCGGGATTGGCTGTTTTGAAAATATCGACAATCAGCTCGATACCCATTTCATAGTTTTCAGTATACGTTCCTTGATCCGTATAGATTTCAAAGTAAATGCCTGTCTCGTTTAAGGCAGCGGCAATTTCTTTCGCCAGTGCTGATTCGATACCGGCTTGATAGACAACTTCACCCTTTTTATTTCGAACCTCCGCACCATTGGCACAAATGATATCGCATGAGATGCCGGCATCCTTTATAACGAAACGGGCTTCTTCATAGGATCTTCCTGTGGCAACAATGACTTCTATGCCTTGTCGCTGCGCATCGAGGATGGCCTGTTTGTTGGCTTCGCTGATTTCCTGTTTTTCATTCAAGAGCGTTCCATCCATATCTGTTGCTATACATGTGATCATAAGTAGACACCTTCCTGTTGTTAAATGTTCATAATTTCACCCATTGTATCATGAAACATTTCTCATGTTGTACTGAACCACCTCCTGCTTATGAATAACCCTGTAGATTTAGGGTATGAAAATATAAGAGAACGTTCGTCTACTATGTCAGGAGGGTAAATCGTGGGTAATCGTACATATTTGAACAAAGTGTTTTGGATTTCAGCTATTATTGTGTCCATTTTAGTTGTGTTTGGGGCTGCTTTTCCGAAACTTTTTGCTAAAGGAGCAAATGCTGCTTTTAGTTTCACTACCTATTCGTTTGGATGGTTTTATCTCGCTGCTGTATTTTTCTTTGTGCTCTTTCTACTGTTTCTTATGGGAAGCAAATACGGAAAAATACGTTTGGGAAAGGACGATGAACGACCGCAGTATCCTTTCTTCACCTGGATTGGGATGTTATTTTCCGCAGGGTTCGGGATTGGCCTTGTGTTCTGGGGGATTGCTGAACCGATGAGTCATTTCTTTGAGACCCCCATTCCGGGTGTAGAGCCGCAAACGGAAGAAGCCGCCCGCCTTGCAATGGGCTATTCCTTTTTTCATTGGGGGGTCAGTCAATGGTCTGTTTTCACGATTGTCGGATTGATCATAGCTTATTTTCAGTTTAGAAAAGGGGAAAATGGACTGGTTTCCACTTCCCTATCTCCCATGATTGGCCGCCAAAAGAAGGGGATTAAGAATACCATTGATATCCTGGCTGTCATCGCAACCGTCATGGGTGTAGCTACTTCACTGGGGTTAGGGATTCTCCAAATAAATGGAGGATTAAATTCTGTATTTGGAGTGGCTAACAGCACACTCTCTCAACTCTCGATTGTGTTCATTCTGCTTATCCTTTATTTAGCATCTTCTACCACCGGCCTCGATAAAGGGATTAAATGGCTCAGTAATGTAAATTTATCCCTGGCTCTATTCTTGATGCTATTTGTATTCATTGTCGGGCCGACCGTCTTTATATTAAACACGTTCATACTTGGGATTGGTGACTATATTTCTAATTTCATCCGCTACAGCTTACGATTGACTCCTTATCAGGGAGGAACATGGGTACAGGATTGGACGATCTTCTATTGGGCATGGGCCATCGCCTGGTCTCCATTCGTAGGTGCTTTTATCGCCAGGGTATCAAGGGGGAGAACGATAAGGGAATTTATCATAGGGGTCCTGGTGGTTCCTCCACTGATCGCTCTTATGTGGATTGCTGTCTTTGGTGGTACAGCTCTTCACCTGGATTTATTTAATGGTACCTCCATTGCTGAAGGGGTCAACAAAGATGTCACCAGTGCCTTATTTTCAACGTATGGAGAACTTCCGTTTACGATGATCCTATCCGTTATCTCCATCTTATTGATCTTTACCTTTTTAATTACATCTGCTGATTCAGCGACCTATATTTTAAGCAGTATGACGACGGAGGGAAGCTTGAATCCTCCTATGATAGTGAAAATCGTCTGGGGAGTACTCATTGCTGCCATTGCCGCTGTATTACTGGTGTCCAGTGGACTGGAGGGCTTACAGACCGCCTCTCTCGTCTCCGCATTGCCATTCACTGTCATCCTTGTCCTGATGTGTGTGACGTTATTTAGACTTCTGCGTAAAGAAAAAAGGGGAGCTTCCCGACCCGTAAAGAAATAAGCTTAGGCGCCTGATCTCATTAATATGAGTCAGGCGTTTTTGATTTGGGCTCATCATTTTCATATAAATGAAAGGGTTTTCATATATCATTATAGAAGAATAGAAAGGGTGTGTATTAAATAAGGGGGATGAAAAGATGAAAGCACTTATATCATTATCGAACAAGATCATGCAACGCTATCTACCTGATCCATTTTTATTTGTTGTCATTTTAACACTCGCCGTATTTGGATTCGGCCTTATCTTCACTGATAGTTCAAGCCTCGAGATGGTTCAGTATTGGGGTAACGGATTCTGGAGCCTCCTTGCCTTTTCCATGCAGATGGTTCTTGTGCTTGTGACGGGGTATGTACTGGCAAGTAGTCCACTGTTTAAACGGTTCCTTGGTTTCCTTGCCTCATTTGCGAAGTCACCTGGATCCGCGATTGTCATTGTTACGGTCGTTTCAATGATTGCCAGCTGGATCAACTGGGGCTTTGGCCTTGTAATCGGGGCATTATTTGCGAAAGAGTTGGCAAAACGGGTGAAGGGTGTCGATTACCGGTTGCTGATTGCCAGTGCTTATTCCGGATTTATTGTCTGGCATGCAGGGTTCTCGGGTTCCATTCCGTTATCGATTGCAACAGCCGATCATCCATTCCAGGATATGATCGGTGTCATCTCGACAAGCGAGACGATCTTCGCTACGTTCAACGTCCTGATTGTGTTAGCACTATTTATTGTTCTTCCGGTCATCAACAGGTTGCTGATGCCGTCTAAAGAAGAAACGGTAACCGTAGACCCTGAAATCTTTAATGAAACGGCCGCCACTCTTGAAAAAGAGGCATCAACACCTGCTGAGCGTCTTGAAAACAGTATGGTATTATCGATTATTGTTGCCGTTCTCGGGATTGCGTTCCTATTTTCATATTTTGTTCAAAACGGTTTCGCCCTCAATTTAGATATCGTGAACTTTTTATTCTTATTCCTGGGCATTCTCTTTCACGGGACGCCAAAGCGCTTTCTTGCGGCTGTTCAGGAAGCGATCAAAGGCGCGAGCGGGATTGTCATTCAATTCCCTTTCTACGCAGGAATCATGGGAATGATGACGGCATCCGGTCTTGCTGTCGTCATGTCCGAGGCCTTTGTATCGATTTCAAATGATGTGACCTTTTACTTCTTCGCCTTCCTCAGCGCCGGAATTGTGAACTTCTTTGTTCCTTCCGGGGGAGGACAGTGGGCCGTCCAGGCTCCTATTATGCTTGATGCCGCTCAAACTTTGGATGCTTCAGTAGCTAAGACCGCTATGGCTGTTGCTTGGGGAGACGCCTGGACAAATCTGATCCAGCCGTTCTGGGCATTGCCTGCTTTAGCGATTGCAGGATTAAAGGCGAAGGATATTATGGGTTACTGCGTCATTATCCTTGTCATTAGTGGCGTCGTCATTTCCCTTGGATTACTCTTCTTATAAAAAAACAAAAAGTGCCTTAGAGTGTTTCGTCTTTGCCTGAGACTCTCCAGGGCACTTTTGTCTTATGACATAAAAATAGGCTGACCTCCCGGGAGGAGATCAGCCGTTATGTATGACGTTTCATTGTTTTATAGTCTGAGTCCTATCGAGCGATTTCTCTTCTCTCCAGCTCCCCTTCTAACATCTCAATAAATTCTTCTTCCAATCCTTCTTCCTGTGCTAATTGATAGACATTAGCCAATTGCTCTTCCGTAAGTATCGTTAAAGATGTCATCGATTACAACTCCTGACTAACCAAGGTATGAATTCTTTATACCCTCTTCCATACTACTTAAACCTCATTATCAAAATAATTAATAAACTTTTTAGGTAATAATCCCCCCGAACTTCAAACTTTATTACTTGAAATGAGAGAAATCAAAATGTTTTTCAGCTTATAATTGAAATTTTTTAAAATTTTAGTAAAATAGAGAAGTATTGAAAGATAGCGCTTTCTTATTTGTATCATTCATTTACTAGATCGATCATTTAAAATTTTATGTTTCACTTACACACCGTTTGGGAAAAACAGCTAGGTAATGCATCTTCTCCCTTGTGGGAACTTCTTATGGACAAATTTATATGTATGCATTAAAATGAATAATGTTTCATTTTCCGTTATAACTACATCTGAGGTGAATTTATGAATCGACAACATCGCTTTACATTAACAAGCCATTTACGATTTATCATTCCTTCCCTATTGGGAATTTTTCTTTTTATGGTTCCGATACCACAGGAAGACGGGATCACGATACCAATCGCCGTTCTATCAGGACTATTACAGGACTGGATTGGAAGCTATGTACCTGCAATCATGACAGGATTGATCATCCTTACCGTATTAGGGACTTTTATCACAAAGTTCGTACGCCCGGCTTTCATTGAAAAATCTCCGTTTTTCACAAGCCTGTTCGATGTAAGACCTGTATGGGTTTTTGTCAGAGTACTGGGTGCTGTGTTTGCGATCATGACTCTATTTAAATTAGGGCCTGAATGGGTCTGGTCAGACGCAACGGGTGGACTTCTATTAAATCCGGATGGACTTCTGGCCATTCTATTTTCTGTTTTTTTATTTGCCGGACTTTTTCTACCTTTATTATTGAATTTCGGTCTACTTGAATTATTCGGTGCTCTCTTAACGAAAGTGATGCGTCCCGTATTTGGTTTGCCCGGACGTTCTTCCATCGATTGTTTAGCTTCCTGGTTAGGAGACGGAACGATCGGGGTGCTACTGACAAGTAAGCAATATGAAGAAGGGTACTATACGAAGAAGGAAGCAGCAATCATTGGTACGACATTCTCTGTTGTATCCATTACCTTCAGTTTAGTCGTCATTTCTGAGGTTGGTCTTGGAAAATACTTCATTCCTTTCTATATAACAGTAGCCATTTCAGGAATTATTGCCGCGATCGTGCTGCCACGAATCCCGCCATTATCCCGTAAGCCTGACACGTACTATAATGATCAAGAAGGCAAGAACACGATGGAAGTCATTCCAGAAGGCTATAGCCGCGTAGGTTATGGATATGAGCAAGCCCTTGTTCAGGCGAAGAATAACAACAGTACTTCTAAGTTTTTCACTGATGGAATGAAAAATGTGTTGGATATGTGGATGGGGGTTGCACCCATCGTCATGGCGATCGGTACAACGGCACTGATCGTAGCGGAGAATACGAAGTTCTTCGAGTACATCGGTATGCCGCTTATTCCACTACTTGAGCTTCTGCAAATCCCAGAAGCAGCTGAAGCGTCTCAATCGATCCTTGTCGGTTTTGCCGATATGTTCCTTCCAGCCATCTTTGGAGCTGGAATTGAAAGTGAACTGACACGCTTTGTGATTGCTTGTTTATCTGTAACGCAATTGATCTACATGTCTGAGGTTGGGGGATTATTACTAGGTTCTAAGATCCCGGTTGATTTCAAGGACTTAGTGATCATCTTCTTGCAGCGTACATTCTTGACTTTACTTGTGATTGTTGCAATTGCTCATATGATTTTTTGATGAAAGAAGAGGCTGGGACAAAAGTGTTTTAGTCTAAGTAAAACCCGAACAAGTCTGCTTCCTAGAAGGCAGATTTGTTCGGGTTTATTATTTATTTCGGTACATCTGATTTTAACTGTTTCCAGCGGTTGATTGGAGTGCAAGACGAAGACTCCTGCGGGAAAAGTAGCTTATGTGAGACCCCGCAGGCTTGCCGAGGAGGCTCACGGGCTACCCGCGGAAAGCGTAGTCTTGCACGGAAATCATTAGCGGCATTAAGAACCTACACTTCGATTGTTCGTCTTTATATCGTGCCATTTTAGTTTTGTCCCAGCCTCATTTCCTACGATTAGTCAAGTACTAAATCATAAGTTGAAGGATTATTCAATATTATTTGTGCATAGGAAATAAACCTCAGCTATTCATAATTTTAAACTGAGGATATTCATGGTATACTAAACTACAT
>Ga0307994_1000127_pt1 | contig 60270 bp, 55 predicted proteins | sample EllFjometagen261_FD_203171 | JGI IMG/M metagenome (GOLD analysis project Ga0307994, IMG submission 203171) | Marine microbial communities from Ellis Fjord, Antarctic Ocean - #261 | ecosystem: Environmental > Aquatic > Marine > Unclassified | place: Southern Ocean | collected 2014-11-02
TCGTCCTGAGCCAGGATCAAACTCTCCGATAAAAGTTTGAATAGCTCTTTAAAAATAAATCTAGAATTAACGTTGACGTATTGTCTTGTTTTGTTCAGTTTTCAAGGTTCAATGTGTAAGCGCTTCTCTCGAAGCGACCCTTACTATGTTACACGATCAATCATTTGATGTCAATAACTTTTTTGAAATTGTTATAATCAAGTTCATCGTGTTTTGTTGTCCGTTTGCGGCAACAAATAATACTTTACCAGTTAACTTCGCAGAAGTCAACTTCTTTTTAAAACTTCCTCAAAAAAATATTGAGAGCCACTCCACCTTCTATAATGAAGAAAATGGCTCCGCAGGCAAGATTCGAACTTGCGACCGATCGGTTAACAGCCGATAGCTCTACCACTGAGCTACTGCGGAATAATGAAATGGTGGGCCTAAGTGGACTCGAACCACCGACCTCACGCTTATCAGGCGTGCGCTCTAACCAGCTGAGCTATAGGCCCATTAAAAAAATTGGAGCGGGTGAAGGGAATCGAACCCTCATCATCAGCTTGGAAGGCTGAGGTTTTACCACTAAACTACACCCGCATGAAGAATTGGAGGCGGCAACCGGATTTGAACCGGTGATAAAGGTTTTGCAGACCTCTGCCTTACCACTTGGCTATGCCGCCGTTGGCTGGGCTAGCTGGATTCGAACCAACGCATGTCGCAGTCAAAGTGCGATGCCTTACCGCTTGGCTATAGCCCAATGTAAAGGGCGACTGATGGGAATCGAACCCACGAATGCCTGAACCACAATCAGGTGCGTTAACCACTTCGCCACAATCGCCATGCTTAACAAATCTTTGGCAGGGGCAGTAGGAATCGAACCCACACCAAAGGTTTTGGAGACCTTCGTTCTACCGTTAAACTATGCCCCTATAAAATAGAGAGTTTTGTTAAAAATGGTGGAGGGGGGCAGATTCGAACTGCCGAACCCGAAGGAGCGGATTTACAGTCCGCCGCGTTTAGCCACTTCGCTACCCCTCCAAATAAAAGAAATACTTAAAGGTTCTTAAGTATAGATGGTGGCTCAGGACGGAATCGAACCGCCGACACATGGATTTTCAGTCCATTGCTCTACCAACTGAGCTACTGAGCCTTATTATATAGAAGATTAAATTATCAAATGATCAACTTCCCTATTACTAAGCAATCGAAAATGGCGGTCCGGACGGGACTCGAACCCGCGACCTCCTGCGTGACAGGCAGGCATTCTAACCAACTGAACTACCGGACCAAAGTTTTTTCGCGATAGCGAAAATAACTATCCATGCGTGACTTATGAAAGATTAACGATAACCTCTTATGAAAATAAGTCAAAAATGGTATTGCGGGGACAGGATTTGAACCTGCGACCTTCGGGTTATGAGCCCGACGAGCTACCGAACTGCTCCACCCCGCGACGATATAAATATTTCAAAGTAAATATGGAGGAGGAAGGGGGATTCGAACCCCCGCGGGCTGTTACACCCCTGTCGGTTTTCAAGACCGATCCCTTCAGCCGGACTTGGGTATTCCTCCGTATAATGGACCCTGTAGGACTCGAACCTACGACCGGACGGTTATGAGCCGTCTGCTCTAACCAACTGAGCTAAGGGTCCTTATAAATTGCATGTTATGTATTAAGGAATAGCGGCGGAGGGGATCGAACCCCCGACCTCACGGGTATGAACCGTACGCTCTAGCCAGCTGAGCTACACCGCCACGAAAGTTTTACTGTTGTATTTGATTTTGGCTTCAGCGAAAATCAATGAAGTTTATTTTACTTTTGTAAAAAAACTTGGTGGAGCCTAGCGGGATCGAACCGCTGACCTCCTGCGTGCAAAGCAGGCGCTCTCCCAGCTGAGCTAAGGCCCCAAAAGAAGTGGTCGGGAAGACAGGATTCGAACCTGCGACCCCTTGGTCCCAAACCAAGTGCTCTACCAAGCTGAGCTACTTCCCGATATATGGCGCGCCCGAGAGGAGTCGAACCCCTAACCTTTTGATCCGTAGTCAAACGCTCTATCCAATTGAGCTACGGGCGCTAAATGTATGTTGAATTTATAGTTATTTAACTGTAGCACCTTATAGAAAGATATTTTGCTGACGCAAATCGATGAAGATTATTTTGCTGCCGCAAAAAATCCTGGTGCCGAGGACCGGAATCGAACCGGTACGGTAGTCACCTACCGCAGGATTTTAAGTCCTGTGCGTCTGCCAGTTCCGCCACCCCGGCTAGTCTGGAGCGGAAGACGGGATTCGAACCCGCGACCCCCACCTTGGCAAGGTGGTGTTCTACCACTGAACTACTTCCGCAAACTAAATGGTGCGGGTGAAGGGACTTGAACCCCCACGCCTTGCGGCGCCAGATCCTAAGTCTGGTGCGTCTGCCAATTCCGCCACACCCGCAAATGACAAGATGTTCGCTAAAGCAAAAATCTTTGGTGAGCCATGAAGGATTCGAACCTTCGACCCTCTGATTAAAAGTCAGATGCTCTACCAACTGAGCTAATGGCTCATCTTATATCAGGAAACCAAATGGTGCCGGCAAGAGGACTTGAACCCCCAACCTACTGATTACAAGTCAGTTGCTCTACCAGTTGAGCTACACCGGCGTGTTTAATATGTTTACTTTTAGATGAAGACAACTTAACGTAAAGTTACTTCACCGGAGCAATTCAAGAAAAGATATTTTGCTGTCGCAATTTTCTATAGTTTATTTTACTTACGTAAAAAAACTTGGTGGAGGATGACGGGATCGAACCGCCGACCCTCTGCTTGTAAGGCAGATGCTCTCCCAGCTGAGCTAATCCTCCATATTGAGTTGTTTTGCTTCACAAAAAACTTTGGTGACCCATACGGGATTCGAACCCGTGTTACCGCCGTGAAAGGGCGGTGTCTTAACCGCTTGACCAATGGGCCTTATTTTCCAAGCGTCCCACTTAAGGACATGTATAACTATATCAACTAATTTCGTAGAAGTCAACTTCTAAATCACGATAAAAAGAGATATTTTTTCAACTTACTCATCTTAACATTTTTGTAAGCCGAAAAAGAATATACCATATTTTTTAAGTTTATATCAATAGTTAATTTAAAAATCTTTTCAAGTGTACTGTTGACTTCTATTCCATAAGAAAGATTATAGAATCCCCGACTCATACAGTGAAGGTTAATACACTAACAATTATCTCTTTCCTTCATCTCACTAAAAAAACAGTTCTATCTCCTTGACACTCACATAGATATAGGAAATGAAAATAAGATAACAAAGGAGTTTTTTATGAATATAACCCGCTTAGGTCATTCATGTTTTGTCATTAAAACGAGTACCGGAAAGAACATTATGGTAGATCCTTTTTTAAAACAGAACCCCGCTTGTCCAAGAGAATTTGTTCAAGAGGACTATTTAAAACAGATAGATGTGGTTTTTCTCACACATGGTCATTTTGATCATGTGTCAGGGCTGGATGAAGTTAAGAAGTATAGACCCGACGCACTGGTCGTTGCTCAATATGAGCTTGCATTGAAATTAATGGGTGAAGGATATAATGTCTTTCCATTAAATTATGGGGGGACTTATCGGGAAGATAGCTTTGAAGTAACGATGGTAAACGCAGTTCATACCTCTTCTTTCGGTGAAACAGAGGGAGTTCCAGGACTCGTAGGACTACCGTGTGGATATGTATTAAATGTTTTTGGAGAACAGGTTGTGTACATTTCCGGAGACACCAATGTGATGGCCGATATGAAGATCATCCAAGACATCTATCAACCGTCCGTTGCCATTCTTTCATGCTCCGGCCAATTCGTTATGGGGGTAAAAGAAGCAGCATACGCACTAACTCATCTATTAAATGTAAAGAAAGTTATCCCCTGCCATACCTTCCCCAATGTAAAGGATGCTGCCAGCCCGGAAATGATGGCGGAATTAGTAGAAGGCTTTCCGGTGATCCAGTATATGATGGGGCAGGATGAGGAATTAAAGGAGGTAATGAAGAATAGTGATGTTGAAGTTACTATTATAGGATATGGAGAAACCAAGAAAGTATAAATGTTGGGGCGTAAGGACAGGTCCATTGTTCAAAATCATTGTTTAGCGGCAAGTGACCTGCCCTCTTGTCCCTCCCCCTCTTTATAAAAAAAGAAGATGAAGAAAGTTAACATTATCCCTATTTGAATAAGGTGTTTCATCACTCGTCCACTCATCTCACTACAGTTTAGATAACCTCCATTAGCCAATAACCATGCATCAAACAGGTGAAACTATAGGAGACTGCCGCAATGACTGAAACACTGACTAATACATTAGAAGACTCTTTATTTGGTTTGAGTTTGTAAAGAATCATAAATAAGCTTACCGAAAGTCCACCTTTCAAAAGTAGAAATAACCAGGGACTGGTGAGGTAGAGATTATTCATGAGAGGATTTGCTTCTGTTATGTAATGGAAATGTAGGCCGTACACGGTCAGAGTTGCATCTATGAGGTTTAGAATTGCGATGTAAAAGAGTAGTAGCCTCATGGAATGGATTCTCCTATTCATAATATCAATAGTTCTTTTTTAAGAACGAACAAATCCATTATAATACAATTCACCTTTTAAAACGAGGAAATATATTCTTTATTAAGAACTCGTTGTGTAGTAAGCATTGGGTCTGAATCCTCTCCCGTCCCTAAACATGTGATGTGACCCACCCTCCCATTCCGATTCCACTGAAAGCCCTCGAAATGATACCTTCATAATAAATCATCAAATTCATTTCATAATACATATTTTTTGTTGTAAATTCCTTATTCCAACGTTTCATCTAAAAGAATACTTTTAGCAACCCTTTGTTTACGATATGTAAATTAAAGGAATAGCACAGGCCGATTTACTCATAAATTCAATGGTGAAGTTACTTATCAACTCATTCCGGCAAGTACATGATAGGAGAGGAGGCTAAAGGATGAAGTTAAACATTTTTCTAATAGGGTTTGTCCTTTTAGCGATGTTATCAGGGTGCAGCGATCCGGTACAGGATGATTTACTGAACTACATCAATGAAGAAATGAAGCCATTGGCTGTTTTGGAGGAAGAGGCCATTGCAGAGTATGACAGTGTGACAGGCGACAACTATGTTGATGACATGACTACGTATATTCATATTGAAGAAGTAGTTGTGCCCATGTATCGGGATTTTATTGAACAACTTGAAGCAGTTAACCCGGAAACATCCGAGGTACAAGAATTACACGAAAGCTATATAGAAGCTGTAAATATTCAAAATAACGCGATGCTTAAATTATTGGCAGCAATCGAACAGCAAGACTATGACATGGTCGCGGATGCAAATAAAATGTTAGCTGAAGGAAGAGCGGGTATAAGAAGCTTTACAAATGAACTTGAAAAATTGGCTGAAGAACATAATGTTGAAATAACAGATTAGGAATTGAATCGTTAAGATGGCCCTGGACTAAACAAGTTTCTATGTAAAAAACACCCACTTACACGGATGTGGTAGCTTAAAAACTTTAATACTCTTAAACAAACGTTTGTTTAGTTGACTTATTACCTGTCCTCATAAGGTTTTAGCAATTAATCAAACGTTTGTTTAAAAAACGAAATCTACTTGATACTTCCGCAATCTATCAATAGTCTAATACCAAATAAAACCTCAACCCTTTTTACCAGGGTTGAGTTTTGTGGTTTTGTATGTTGCTATAGATCCTCAGTGGTCAAGTCTATTGCTTCTTTTTCTTTTTCTTCCCCTTCTCACCCACCTTAATCACAACAGTGGTCAAAGGATCCAAAGTCAAAGTATCTTTCGTCAATGTAAAACCAGTTTTCTTAGAAACAGGCGTTGTTCCCGCTTCGTCGTTGTCTACTACAATCTTGCCTTTAGAGAAGTCATAGTCACCTACCGATAAGGTTCGTGCTTCACTATCCGCATTGACGAATACGTAGTACTCACCAGTATCATCCGTGGATACGTTCTTGTAAGCTAGCATCAAGTCTGTATCCTGGATTTCAGGCAAATCAAGCAGTGATACATTCTGATCGACCAGCTCCTGCTCACCCAATCGGAAAGCATTGGTTGATCTTCTTAGCTTAATCAAACCTTCTGTATATTCTCTCGTCGTCGTATTGATTTCATATTTCTTTTTATTCGTTGCCTTTTCCCAGTCAAATTTATTGATGGCATCCGATGAGTCGTATGAATCGTGGATGAAGTAACCGAATGGGTTGCCTTCTTCATCCTCCAGCTCATGATATTTCTGTTCCGGTAAGCCTTCCCCTAGCCATTGCTTCGTTCTTCCGTATTCCTGCCCCGCGTGGATGAAAGCCGTCCCTTGTGAGGTCAGGATCATGGAGTTACCAAGGCGGATACGCTTGTGAATCTCCAGATTATTTTCCGGAATGGCCGGGTCCTTTTTGATCGATTGGGCAATGACATCGTATAACGGCAGGTTGTCATGTGCTGCGATGTATTGGACCATGTCGCCCGGGTCGTCGTCTGCCGTGTTGCCTGGCTGACCTTTGATGTTGTTAAAAATCGTGTTGATGTCGCGTGCGCCGCCTGTCAGGAATCGCGGCTCACCTTCTGAACCGAAGCCGGATTTCAGTTCGTTACGGATTTCGTCGGAGAAGACTCCTACGTCATCAGTTTTATCCATCCAATCCTGGTCGGCACCCATTCCTTCAAGGGAAGGATCAGATAAGTGGCCGGCAAATGTTCTCCAGCCTTCCCCGATGAACAAGGCATCCGGGTTGATTTCAGCCGCGGCATCGTAGGCTTTTTGGATGGATGGGTAGGTTGCGTCGCCCATCATATCGAATCGCATACCATCGATTTTGTATTCGTCGAACCAGTATTTCACTGAGTCGACCATCAGTTTCTCAGCCATGGTATGGTTGGTGGCCAGGTTGTTTCCGAAGCCTCCAAGGAAGTTCCCTTTGTCATCCTGGAACGCGTAGTAATTTGGCACGATGTCGTTCAGTGTGCTTGTTTTCGCCATATGCGTGTAGACCACGTCGAGGACGACACCCATCCCCTTATCATGAATCGCGTCGATCAATCGTTTCGTTTCTTCGATTCGTAGCTGCGGATCAGTGGCATCCTGTGAATACGCACCATCCGGGGAGAAGTAGCTGTGTGGGTCATAGCCCCAGTTGTATTCATTGCCTCCCGCCGAATACTCAAGCTCACGTTCGCCCATATTCGTTTCATCGCCGTAGTACCAGGCCATGATCGGTAGCAGTTGAACGTGGGTCACACCCATGGACTTAATGTAATCAAGTTTTTTGATGAAGGCGTCATAGGTGCCCCATCTTTCCTTCTTCAGATCTTTTTCAATCGAAGGGTCTGACGTAAAGTCGCGGACGTGAACCTCGTAAATGACCGCATCTTCCCGTTTTTCATAGCCATCGATGGACGCATGGCTGAATTTCTTAGGATCGGTTCCTTTTAAATCAACGATCGCCGCCTTCCCGACGTTATCGCCATCAGGTCCCGCTTCACCCTCGGTATTTACGGTAAAAGCAGCCATTGATTTCGCGTAAGGATCCAATACTTTTTTCGTTACGCCGTCATTGGTTACTTCATATTGATAGTAGTAACCTTTCAGATCTTTCACGTTTAAGTCTTTCGCTTTTACTTCCGTTGACCAGACACCTTTTTCACCAAGGGTCAGTTCCACACTGCCGATTGGTTTCGCGGCATCTTTTTTATCAAAGAAGTTCGCGACTACCTTGCTGGCTTTCGGTGCCCATAGTTTCAAGGTTACGTTTCCTTTTTCATAGGTGGCACCAAGGTCATCACCATCGTAAGCATACTTATTATCAAGTAATCTCCAGCCTGCCGCTGCTGAAACGGTTCTGCCCGAGTAGGTGATGGAGAGTGGCAGTTTTTCCAGGTCAAAATCAGCTTTCACTTCCACTGTTTTGTCTCCGGTGATTTCAGCACTTTCCACCGCCACATCGGATCCAGCACTATCTTTGATGGCTAAACCGGACATTAACGCTTCTTCTGTCAAACCATCTGTCATCGTGAAATTCAAACGGATCGTATCGTCTGAAATGACCTCTGAAGAAATCAGTCCCGTTGCCACGTCGCCGTGTGGGGAAATGTAGACCGTATCGTCGCCCTGCTTCACCCATAAGTGATCATATTTATCTAACAGATTGAACGTTTTGTTGCCGCCATCCTTACCGGCATCGCCTTTCGACTCATCCAGCATAATGAAGCCGATTTCTTTCGCATTTTCGTTTAACGGGATGTCTACATAAGCACCATATCGGTCTTTACCCGCTAAATCAGCCGCACCGGTCGGCCAGTTGTCTGATGGTGCTGCAACATCTCCCCAATTCCACACACCGAAGTTCTCATAATTTCCATCTTCACGCTCATAATGGATACGCACGGTGTTCTCCGGCAAATCAACCGGCTCATACGTATACACCTTATCAGAACCTTGTTGGATCCAAATCTCATTTACCTCAGGTGAAGGAATCGTAAATCCCTTGTCCCCACCATCTTTACCGGCATCGCCTTTTGTAATGTCCATTACAAGGAAGCCGATATTTTTTGCTCCTTCAGCCAGGGGAACATCAATGTACGCGCCGTAGCTGTCGGTCTTTTCAAACATTGTAGCCCCTGTCGGCCAGTTAGCCGATGGTGATTCCACGTCATTCCATAGCCATGCACCGTAGTTTTCGTAGTTTCCATCGGTACGATTATAGTGGATGCGGATGTTGTTTTCCGGAACCGGTTCTACTTCAGGATCTTCTCCCCCTGAGCCTGATCCTGCTTCAGCACCTGTAATCTTTCCGCCTTCAACGGTCAACAACGCGGTACCGCCGTCTGCTTTAGAAGGAAGTGTCAGGGTGATTTCATTCCCTCCTTCAGCATTGAACGCTTCCCCGGAATAAGAATCCGTCACGACTGCCTCCGGAGAATCCACTGTCAACGTAATTTCCTTCGCTTCGTCCGCCACGTTCAACCCAACGTATACGGATTCCTCTTTATAGTCACGGGAGAATACGAGGAATTCATCGCTATTCGTACCACCGACAGTCTTTCTCTCCCCTTTAGCAAACACATCGGAATGTGCCCCTCTAAAGTTTAAAATCTTCGTATAGTGCTCTAACACGTCATTATTTTCTACCTCATCCCAGGCAAAATCATAGCGGTTATCATATTCCGGATAATTGTTCGCTCCGCTTTGACCAAGCTCTTCACCGTAATAAATGACCGGCTGTCCCTTCGACGTTGCCTGAAGTGAAGCGGCCACTTTCAGCTTGCCTTCATCTCCGCCTAACGAATACAGGAATCCGTCTTCATCATGACTTCCTAAAAATTGTCCAAGTGTTGCCGTGTTATCGATCTTTCCGTTTCGTGCCGTCAGTTTATCATTGGCTGCTTTCAGGTTGCCGTTCACGAATTCATGAGCGATACCTTTGAAACCGAAGTCCAGAAGGGAGTCCATCATTCCGGTATCAAGATATCCCAGCTGGTTGTCAGCACTTGCTCCCCATGCTTCACCAATCATTTTGTGCTGAGGCATTTTTTCCGTGATGGCGTTTTTAAAGGCCATCCACGTCGTATCTTCCACATGCTTTACAGTGTCGACACGGAAATAGTCAATCGTATTTCCTTTTGCCGTTGTCGCTTTTTCAATCCAATCCGTTTGCCAATCGATGATTTGCTGGCGGACTTCAGGGTTTTCCGTGATGACGTCTGGTAATCCTGCTAATTCACCGACCACTTCATCCGTACCGACATCAGCACCTTGACGAACGATGTCGCTGTACTGGTCTCTTTCTGCATCCGTCGGATAACCTGCAGGACGCTGATCCTCAGTAAGCTCTCCATTGATTTCTTTTAACCCATACCCTGTATGATTCAACACCACATCGACCATGATTTTAATCCCGCGGTCATGTGCTTCATCGATTAGCGTATGGAATTCTTCCATGGACCCAAAGTGAGGATTCAGCTCACCGAAGTTACTGGCCCAGTAGCCGTGGTAACCAAAATAAGGCTGATCCGATTCCCCGTTTGTTTCAACGGAACGGACATCATACTTGATATTTTCCACGACCGGACTGATCCAGATCGTATTCACACCAAGATTATCCAGGTAATCAAGTTTCTCTGTGATCCCTTTAAAATCTCCACCTTGATACGTACCGCGTTTGCTTTGATCATAATTCAGATTGTAAGGATCATCATTCGACGTATCCCCATTGAAAAATCGATCTGTCAGCATGAAATAAATGATGGATTCATCCCAATCGAGATCCGAATCGCCGACAGACTGTCTTGCCTTCACTTCGATTTCAGTCGTTCCCTCATAATAGTTCCCGTAAGAATCCACTACGGTCAGAGGAATCGATTTCGTCCCTGCCGTTACATCATCATCGACTGCTAATGTCACTTCCTTTAATGAAGGATCGATTTCAAGTTTCTCTGATCCGCCCAGGGAAGAAACATCCGCCGTGATTTTTTGGATTTTCACATCCTCTGTCAGTCCATCAATTGCGACCGTCAAGACAGCATTCTCATTATAGTCCACAGCAGTTGGTGACACTGAACCAGTAACCGTCAGGTCCGCTTTTTGGAAATCAAGAAACGATTCCCCATCGACTGTATTGTAAGGGTCGCTTACTTCTGTCGTTTCACCATCTTTCGTGACTAAAAAGGAGTACGGGTTTTTCCCATTCGGAATGTTGTCATATGCAAGTACGAACCGTTCATTCTCCGGTTCATACGTCATTTCACTCGTTTCCCCGTTGTACTTCAACTCTACTTTTTCAATCGTATCCATCGCATCGTTTGCGAATAATTCTTTATCACGATAATAGAACGTCGCATTTCCCTGATCGATCACTGGAGCCGATCCATCCGGTACAATGCGGATTTCCTCGACACCGCTTGTTATGTATGCCTTGGTGATGGTGTCGTTTTGGTTCACTTTAATAAAACGATCGCCAAACTCCTTCTCCGCCGTATTCCAATCCTCGGTACTGCGAAGAACAAAGCCGAATTGCTCTGTTTCAGGGGCAACGGCAATGTTTGCTACCGCCACTCCGTTTTCGTAGGAGTCAAAGTTGATTTGATCATCTTGTACCCCGGTATTCCAAGCCCATATATTCCAGCCGTCATATGTTTGGTCTTCGCGATCATACGTGAAGCGTACTGTGCGATCACCAGACTCTGCTGATTCAACTGTGGCATTGCCATCCGCCACTGCAGAAGCTGCCGGTGCAAATGGTGACCACAGACTTATCAGCATCAGCAAAGTCATAAAAATTGAGAATCGACGCTTTGTCCTATTTCCCATTCATGTTTTCCCCCTCTTAAATTGGATTAATAGAATAATAGAAGTGCTCTTGATGGTTGTGAAAACGTTTGCACAAACAGTTAAAAAAATGCGAGGTAATTCTCGTGGTAGTTAATTCGAACTAGTGCAAGCGCTTGCAATTATCTGTCTATTATATTTTACAATAGGTTGGCATGGGTGGCTATATGACAAATGGGGGATTTTAGGGGAGATATGACTGATTATATTGTCTAAACACTTTGCTGAAGTTCGGCTCAGGGCTATCACCGCGTTCCATATGACTATACTCTCTCACCCCTTCATATAATAAAAGGTAGGGATTTCATGACAAGGGGTGAACGGTATGAAGAAATTCGTTTCATTGACCTATTTATTCGGGGTTGTCTTCATTTTAGCCAGTGCTCTTTATTTTTTCGCATCTAACTGGCAGATGTTTTCCCGATTGGAGAAAGTGGCTTTAGCGAGTTCTTTGATTCTATTGTTCTATGGAGCTGCTTATCTGTTGGATCGTGTTTTAAAGGGGGCCCATTTCCTTTCAAACTGGTTGATGCTCAGCGGGGTGATATCCTTTGGGCTATCTGTCGCTTTACTAGGGCAGCTGTACAATTCTCACGCGGACAGCTACTTATTGTTTCTAATTTGGGCGATCCCGGCCTTCCTATTTAGCTTGTACACAAGGTACAGTGGATTTTACGTATTAACCCATATCCTCATCCATTTGGCGATATATTTTTACCTTTTCCCTCCGTCTCCATTTGCACACTGGACACTCGCCCATACATGGAATGCGTTCGGAGTCGGAATCATAAACACGTTCTTATTTTTGATTATAAAAAAGGGCTACATCCATTCAAAACCGTTGCTTTATCTGAGTCTGATCTCAGCCAATCTTCTCCTCATAGTCACTGCATTCGATAATGAGTATTCGGTTTTCTTCACCTTGTTTTATATTTTCATCCTGGGGGTTGGGGTGTACCGGTACTTTCATAAAGAGACATCCATCTTTATCATTCTTTCGATATTCGGAACGGGCTTTATCATCATTAAAATGTTCGAGTTGATGGCACAGTATGTATCCAGCCTTTTCTTTGTCGGTCTGTTATCAGCCGCTATTCTCTTATTAGCGGGAAGCGTATTCCTTGTTAACTATTTACGGAAGCATTCCTCTTCCCGTCATTGGACAAAGACGATTTTCGTTGCAAGTGTCACGACCATCGCCTCCGTTTTCATCGTAGCGTCTGTTTTCGGGCTGCTTTCATTACTCATGGTGGATGTCTCAATGGTCACTCTATTTGTATTCGCGACGGCATTCCTCGTCGTTCCAAGTACGTTAACCAGCTGGCCGTCTCCTGTAAAGTATTCACTCATGATGACCGGTATCGTCATAGGGATGATCGCAAGTACGTTTGATGAATTTCCCTTTGTTATGTTCTTCGTTCTGGCCAATGTGTTTTATGTTGAGAAGCGGTTCGCTGCGAGGTTTATAATCTACGTTCTGTTTCAACTCAACCTGGGTATTTTCCTCGGGGAAACGCTGGATTTAGGTGCCCATTCCCTCCTTGTCGTGATGGTGACCTTGAATGTTGCAGTATTCCTTGTGCTGAATCAAAAACATGTCATCCAATATGGAGCGTTTCTCATTGGATTCTTTGCCTTTTTCTCGTTAACTGCCATAGATCTTTCATCGACGCTTCATATTATCTATACTGCTCTGTTCTTTCTGACCGCTACGGGATGCGTCTATTTTTTCAAAAAACAGGATCGCACCTTCTATTGGGTTTCATCGCTGGTATTCTGGTTCATGCTCATCGTTCAGCTGTATTACGATCTGGCCTGGAAGCTCGTTCATAAATCCCTGCTCTTAGCCGTATTAGGTGTCCTCTGCTTGATGACGGCTGTTTACATGGACAGAAAAGTAGGTTCTAATCAGCAATCCCAATCAATGCTTGCCGGGAAAAGGCTGGGAATCCTTCTCATCATATTCCTTCAAGCGGGATGGATCGGGTATCAGGTCCATTCGAACGAAACCCTTTTACAAAACGGGGAAACGATTCTTTTAGAGCTTCAACCTGTCGATCCGAGATCTCTTCTCCAGGGTGACTATGTGGAATTGAACTACACGATTTCTCAGCTTGAAGACACCTCCATTGATGACAACGGTCCCATCACCATTGTGTTACGTGAAAATGCACAAGGCCTCCATGGATATACAGGTGTTTATAGGTTTAATGGAAAATGGAATACTCCTTATGAAAAGAATCCCGGCGATGTCCTCCTAAACGGAAAGGTTACTAGCTCATGGGACAACAACGCCCGAGTCACCTATGGAATCGAACATTTCTTTATCCCGGAAGGAACCGGACTGGATGTGGAAGGGAAGATAAAAGCTGCCGTGGTGAAGGTGAGTGATAAGGGGGATGGGATTTTGGAGCGGTTACTTGACTAGAGACGGACAGAGCAATTTGAAGGAATAAGAGCTGCGGTGATGTTTTATCGTCAGGACTGTCCTGGAGCTTTTCGATTTCATCACTCTTGGACCGTTTTGACAGGTTTTTTAAGGCTTCTTGATCTGATTTTCACGTGAAATAGGATCATTTCTTTAATTTTCAGTTTAAGAAAGTACGCTTAACGGGGTGAGTGGGGTGATTTGGAAGTCCATCTTTGTAAAAATGATCCTCTTTCCCATTTTATAATCCTGTTTTCTGATTTATGATCCGGTTTCATGCCTTTATGATCCGCTTTCCTCATTTATCTATTTAGCCCCCTAACTCATTTGGACACCTTATTCTAAAAATATTAAGATAGATATATCAAAGGAGGAGTCCAGATGAGTAAACGTAATGGACCAATGGAAGATGTGAAAAAACAATACGTTCGTATGGCCTTAGAGTCAGGAAATATGGCTTTTATTGCTCGGAAAACAGGTGTGAATAAATCGACTCTCGCTAATTGGGTAAAAGAATATCGTGATGAGATTGAAGAGGATATGAGACGAGAAGGCGTTTCGCCATTATCTAAAACCTCTTCGGAAGATGACATTCAAAAGAAGTACAACCATGCCATGAAGCTACTTGGTGAGAAAGAACTGGAAGTGACCATGCTTCGTGAAATGCTAAAAAAAAAGTTTCCGGACTTTCCGAGCGAATAGAGTTTGCACATGAATGGATCCTGGCAGGTTTTCCTGCAACCCGAGTGCTAAATATTGTTTCTGTATACCGAAGTACGTACTACAATAGATTGTCACATACGCAAGTAAAACGTGTAAGCACAGGAGGAAGACCTATACCGGGATACTCCCGAACAAAGAAAGGTAAAAAAGTTAAAGATACGAAAATAAAGGAATACCTAATGGAGTTAATTGAGGGTGAAGAAGCTGTATATGGTTATCGAAAACTCACCAAATCATTACGGAAAACCTATCATTTAATCATTAATAAAAAGAAGGTCTATCGCTTGTGTAAGGAATTAGACATTCTCATGCCTCAACGAGAAAAAGTACAAAAATATCCTAGAAAACTTGCGAGAAATCGTGAAGTGACGGCTCCTAATCAATTATGGCAGCTGGATATTAAATATGGATACGTATTGTCCTCTAGGCGTTATTTCTTTCTCGCAAGTGCCATCGATGTCTACGATCGTACGATCGTTGGTCACTACAGAGGAACCGTTTGCGAGGCCAAGCATATAACCAAGATGCTTCAGAAAGCTATGATGAAAAGGGGTATTCATATCCCAGATGAAAACGACAACGATACACCAAAGTTAATCATTCGAACGGATAATGGCCCTCAATTTTGTAGTAACCATTTCCGTGCTTTTTGTGCTGAACAGATGAAGGTAGAACATGAAAGAATTCCACCTAAATCACCTAATATGAATGCTTATATTGAATCCTTTCATAGCGTATTAGAGCGAGAGTGTTACCAACGGAACGAATTCATCACCTTTGAACATGCCTATAAAGTAGTTGATGATTATATTAGGTTTTATAACGAAGAAAGATTTCATGGGAGCTTAAAAGATGCTTCACCACATGAATACTTTGAGAAGTGGCGAAACAATCAACTTGAGCCACTTAAGCTAACCATGTGACCTCCATTTCTTTGAACTGGTTTCCAGTTTGAAGAAATGGAGGCAAGCAAGCGAAAGCGCGGTAGTAAATTGAAAAACTAAGGAACCTTAAGAAATATGGAGAACGTGTCCAAACTTAGGGGGTTGGACCGTTATGATCTGGTTTCGGCAATTTATGATCCGTTTGTCGAAAAATGCTATTTACTAATAAAATAGTAAGGTGGATGAAGCGAACAAAGTCATGTAGATCTATTATAATGAATCCCATTGAGTCATCTTTATTCGTCTTTTCATTGTTAATCATGGTTGAAAACAGTGTTAACAAGAAGGAATAGAATGACTCTTTCTTTTTACACAATGATATGGAATTACTCTTTTTCAAGATATAATATTCTCGTCTTTTCATTCTTCTGGGTCAGGTTCCTTGTCGCGTGCAGAACCATAAAAAAATAGGAACAAGTGGATAACCTGTCCCTACAATGTCACACGATCCACTTGTTGACGCAGTTGGATCATGTTGTCTTTCACTCGTTGTGAAATTTCACACAATGCTTGAATTGAATTTCCTTTATGTTGACTGAGCTGGTGGACGATGTCGTCAAAGAGCATTTCCATTTCTTCATGAATGGCCATGGCCGATACATTGTATATATGGATATTGGAGTAACTCGTTTTATCAAAGATCGCAGAGTCGATATAAGGTCTGAAGCTGTCCAGTAACGCCGGAAATCCGATCGTCAATCTGGTTAATCCGTCCCGAAGTCCTTCTATGGTCGCAGCCAGCTCATCAATCGGCTCCAGTGCGGAAGAAACGTACGAGCGGATTTTGTCATCGAAGTCCGAAAACATGCTGATGAGCTTTCCAGGAACCGTCCCGCTCAGGGCAATATTCATGGCACCCTTGATTTGAGCGGAAATGACCTCCAATGTGTTTTCGATGGCAAAAGCAAGCCCAGTCAAACCGCCTAAAAGCGGCAATAGAAAGCGGTGGGAAACTCCCTTGAAGGCTTCAAAGGATCCATCCAGGTAAATCTCTTTCACCTTCATACCGATGAGCATATGATTAGACGCTTCCAGCACGTAGTCGTTTTTCTTCGGCATCACTACTTCATGTTGAACCGAAGCTCCTCCTGAGATGCTTGCATTTAAAGAAGAATCACGTTCTCCAAAGTTTTTTGCAAGGTCCCCAACCTGACTCTGAAATTCTGCTATGTGACTATTCATTTTCACACTATTGGTTTTGATAATTTCATAGTGTGCCAGCATCTCGTTCACAAGGAGGTCCTCAAGTGTTTCCTTCCCTCCGCTAAACAGTTCCGGGATTTCTTTATGAAGGATGTTCTGCAGGAATCCTGTCAGACTGATAATCTCCTGTTTGAATTCAAGCAGCTGATTCCGTGCCTGACCGAAAATGCTTTCAACACTGATGCTACGGTTGAATAAGTGTTCCACGAGTTCGACAGGTGGGGAATTCAAAACACTATTGAGAGATTTACTGGCGTTTTCAGCCATATTCAAAAGAGAAATAAGGTGGTCGATTTCCGAGGTCAGACGATGTCCCGTTGACGTGATGCCTATGAATAAAGGATTTCCGATCAAGTTTTCGAAAGAATCCTCAAAGATCATCTGCAGTCGGCTCAACCGTTCCGAGTAACGGTCTCCTTCATGCTGGGCGATTTCCTGCGAATTGGTCAAGTAGTCCTGGGCATATCCCAACCTTGTGGTGACATCACCTGACAGGGCCTCAGTCAACAGGTTCAGATTCTCGCGATTGATTTCAATCCTGTCCGAATGTCCGCCATAGAGAGGTTCCCCCGTCCAGATGCTTGTCATGATGTGGGCATCGGCCTCAACATGGATTTCACCGTAACCAGGTTCCCCATCTAGACCAATTACGTATTTCCCACCGTCGGTATACCCCGTATGATTGTTTGTCAGGATACTGAACTTCTCGCCGATCACCGGAATACCTGTCGAAATATCGTACCTCTTTCCAGGGATACGGGAATCGAGATTCAGGGCAATCAAGGTTCCGGTTAAGACGTCATAGTTGGTGAAGTAGTTGGTGATGTTGTCGTAAGTTTTGTTAGGATCGGCCATCCCTTTTGGGAGAAGCGCAGGATTAAGTGTCACGGATTTAACTTCGGGATGATTAATGGCGACAGAATTGGCCAATGGTCCACCTAAAGAATTACCCGCAACGGATTTAACTCCTCCAATAGATTCATATTTTTTGTTCATTTTATTATAGTAATCCTGTGCTGCTTCCAGTTGGGGAAGGGTAAGGTCACTAAGTAGTTGAGCATCAGTTAGGAGGTCTTGTTTTCCGTTGTCCGCTGCTGCATCAGTTCCTACATAGATAATAGAAACTTCCCTTGACGTTTGATTGATAACCGTCATTGCATCCAAGCCCGTGATGTCTCCATATACTGTATCCAATACCAAATAATCTATTTCATTTACAGTTAAAATTTCTCGCGTAGGGGTGTCCTTATAAGCGTGTAATCCTGCTAATTCAACTAAATTTTTATCATTATTTACTGTTGTGACTCCAGTTTGACTGTTTGGACTACTCATTAGGTCATACCCCCTTACTCTTTAATAATCTCATCTGGGGTCGTTTTTTCGAGCGAATTTTCTTTTACCCCTTCAAACGACTGTTTGAGGACTGTGTTGTCATTGACGAAAATACTGTAAGTTCCTTTTGGTATATCATCCATGCTTTCAATATCGTTTACAACTCTATTAAATACCTTCTCATCCGGGTCAGTTTCTTTATCTTTCATAAATAAATTAATGACTACCTCAAAATAAGTTGGATTAAACGCTTGTTCATCATAAGCAGCCCTTAATTTTTCTCTACTCACCTGGGGATCTTCCATATATAGCGCATAAACTGGTTTAATTGCTTCATCATTTGAAACTGAGGAAGATAAAAAGTAATAAGGTGTCATATATCCTGAACCTCCAACGTTTTGAAGGGATTCAATCGTTCTTCCAGTAACAGGTTCTTCCTTTACAACTTTCTCTAAATACTCATCCAAACGATCAAACTCGTCTTTAAATATATTCCTGTATAAGCCTTCTGTTATGGCACTCTCCACCTGTCCTTCTTGGGAAAACACATCGTCTGACAGAATCTTTTCATTTGATTGATCAATTGGAACAACTGCATACGTGTAAAAATGGAGAGGATTAGTTGATTCCACAAATACTGTAGCTCCGTCTACATTTCCCACAATATTATGCACCTTTACATCTGTCTTATATTCTTTCAAGAAAAAGTCTTTAACCGCTTTCTCTACTTCTTCACGATTCTCTTCAGCAATCTTGTCTGTTTCTTCCCCATTTTTAAGGGTGTATCCCTCCCCATTGTACTCCTGCACACTTACATATTGATTCTTAACTTGCTTTTCAGGGCTCTCTTTTTCATCCACACCATTACCATTCGCATTATCCATATTCATACATCCTCCAAGTAATAATGAAAGTCCGATTCCACATATAATCCATTTATTTTTAGTATTCATGAATGTCTGATCCTCCTAATTGGATAGGTTCATTTAAAGAATTACCTTTATATTGTATAAAAGTCTGTAAAGTATTAACAGTTCAATCGGATAATACTTAGATCAATCAGGTAAAACAGGAAAAAAGTAGGGGAGCAGACTTCTTTTTTACGTTTCTTTTATACTATAATTCTTCTTGCATAATCAATCCATGCCTTCAGACTCATATATTTGTATAAATACCCCAATTATTCAAATGATAACCTATAGGTCCTGAAAATAATCTCCTGAAATTTATAACTAACCGACCTTATCACCAGACCGGAAGTAGTTAGACAGGGTCACACAGATCACCACTTTAACATCACTTCTTTACAATCGAATCCGGAAACGTTAACTGCAAAGAATTATCTTTAATTCAGGTTCTACATCTTCATTCTCCATATATAACAAAATCGTAATATTATAATCTTCTGCAACAAGCGAGACTCCTGGCAAATAGATAGGGGAATTAGATTGGTTTCTCATGAAATCCTCCTTCGAATTGACCTATTAGGGATTTGGTGTCAGCTCTGTTTTCAATGTATTTATTATCTTTATATCCTTCGAACGATTCTTTATGAACCCGGTTATCATTGATGAGGACTGTATACAGAGCATAGGGGATCCCATCCATTACTGTTAAATCCTGTTCCACTCTTTTCAGGACTTTTTCACTTGGGGAGGCATTCTTGTCCTCCATAAATAACATGATGTTTATATTAATATATTCCTCGTCAACCGATTTCTCATCGAAGGCCCTTTTTAATTCTTCTTTTCTGGAATCCGGATTATTCATATAGAGATCATACACTGGCTTTATTGCGTCATCCCCGTGGAACGAGGTAATTCTGCTATAAGTAAATATTCTTTTAGGAATATTATGATATCCAGAACGTGATTTATAGTAGAATAGCCATGACTCCTGTAACGCAAGTTTAACTATTTTCTTAATTATCAAATTTAGTGGACAATTTTTACTATTTTTGTTTAATTTTTTTCTAATGATGCTAAACTAACAGAGTATTATCATACTAAGAAAGAGAGTGGTTTAGATGGGCTATAATGTTGGTGACATTATATATCAATTATTTTCAATTATTATTGTAGTTAGTGTATTCGTTTTGCTGTATGTCTTAATCAAATCCGTTAAAAACAAACAGAAAATTAGCGAAGCGCGATTAGAATCAATTGAAAATAAGCTTGATAAGATTCTAGAATTAAAAAAATAGTGGTAGTCTCCAAACAACATCTATTAAGTACTATCGAATAATTGATAGTACTTTTTCTATTAAATTACTTTCATGGAATATGCTTACTATTTTTCATTATTATGGTACTATCCTTAAGTACCATATATTGATAGGGGGAATACATATGAAAATCAAAGGCGCAGTAATAGGGATGCTATCTCTTAATCTCTTATTTTGGGGAGGAGCTTCTGCTGGGGCAGAAGGAAACCAGAATATTGATGTAGTAGAAGCCAACAAGATCATCGAGCAACACGACTTGGAAAGAACATCAAATGAGGAAGTCTCCGTGGGAGGACTTTCAGAGCAATATGGGTTAAAAGATGCTGACTTAAGTGAAGTTGATCCTGGCACAACTGCAATTAATTTTGACTCCGAAGAAGAATTGGCGATTTTCTTAGAAGATGTCAACAAAGAAACTACCAGTGAGGAATTCGTTGTATCTGAGGAAAAGGTGGATGCAAAATTAAATCCTAATTTTGCAAAAGGTGCTGCTCAAATGGCTGCAGCTGGATCATCTAAAAGAACTGTAAAGAAAGCCGTTGAACATATTGGGGCTTTCGGTAATATTAATATTGAAGCTGACTACTGGGTAAGCGGTTCCGGTTCTTTCTATTGGATCTCAAGTGTTAGTAATATTCGTACTTACGCATCTGGATTTACATGGCCGTTTGATTGGTCTCAGACTGGGAAACCTTATGGTAGTATTTCATCAAACAAACAAAGTGCAACTGCCTATGCTAGCGGTACTGTAGATTATTTAGTTTTTGTTAAGGGAATTGGAAAATGGTATTCCCTTGCTGTTAACTGCGACGTAAGTTATTCAATTAATCGTTAATAGTCCGATCCGTTTCCCCCTTGAATTTTATTCAGGGGGGTTACTTTTTCAATAAAACTATTAACAGACAAAATTGGTGCTAAGAATATAAATATTCATCTAGGCATATTGCCTTTTCCTTGTCTAAAGACAATAGTATACTGAAAATATACTTTTCTACTTCTTGAAGTAGTGGCGACCCTTATGTAAATCGAGAATTCCTTATTTGGAGCAGCTTACCTAAGATACTGGTAAGCTCTTTTTTTATGTTAATAGATATACAGATCATTAAGATGAATTTACATTAAATTATTATATAATGTTGTTATAATTCAAGTAGAAGTAATTATTAATTACGTTTTTAACGTCCAAACTTTGGACATAAATAAAAAAGATTAGGGAAACTACCCCGGTCTTAACAATAGACTGCTGTGAGCAACAGCAAGGCATCAATAAGTAACCTACCCTACGAGTCGCCAAACTGAGCAGGGTGGGTTACTTTTTTATTGTAAGAGCAATTATTGTCACTAGAAGTGTAATCACTGCAATCAATAGAGATCCGAATCCGATCATAATCTGGAAACACGATTTATATTAAAGATTTACTTGAAAAAGGCTATCGTCCCGCAGATGAAGCCACTAAAAGTGAGCTTCACCCCAAGGGATTGTTTCTGTATTTCAGGATGCCGTGTAACGGAAAAAGCTGATTTGAAAAGGGCAGGAAAGAAACAAAAAAAGAATGTGGTCCAGCCAAACCCAACTTTAACCTCTTTTGTATCACCAGCCTGATTTTGCAAACGCGCTTCATAATAGCACTTTTAGGTTATACTATGAATTTTATGAATATATTTCCCTAATATTTAGTCCGATTCGTTTGGGAAAGCGTTGGGAAGTATGAAAACGTGTAATGCTTAGTGCAGGAAATTCTATTTCTCGTAGAAATAAAAAGAGAAGCAAGAGGTCCGTCCCCTCACTTCTCTTGAAATGGATTATGATACATTCTTCTCGATCGAATCTTCCATTTTTGATGAAAGATCGATGGTGGAGATGGCTTTCCAAATCGTGAAACCTGAATAGAAAAGGAGTAAAATCCCCGGGATGATGAACATCAATGCTCCATTTTTCGAATTCATGAAATTCATGAAGTAGCCTATATAGGGAATCGTGAACCCTTTGTATTCTGCCACTACATTTTCAGATAACACAGGTTCAAGATCCGGAGCGTCATTATTGTCCCCTTTTGTTTTATACATCACATGTTCTCCACTTTTGGTCACCTCTAAGACCCGGTGAGTGATTAGAATGTTCTCTTTCTCTTTAAATGTTATGACATCGCCTTCTTTAAAACGGGTCATATCTCCTCCGGGTTTCACCGCAATGATTGATCCCGTTTGGATATCCGGCTCCATCGACCCTGATAACACTGTCTTGATTTGATAGCCCATGAATTGGGGTTCCCCACCGGCTGCCTTGGATGAAACGACAACAAATATCATCATAAACAATACCGCATACAGAACGACCGTTATACTCGTACTTAGTATTTTTTTGGCTAGCTTCATTTTTTCATCAACCTTACCTTTCTTTTACTCTTGATTACTAGTTTTTTCAGGTGAAGCAGGAGATGGTTCTACCTGCTCTTCTTCCTTGGCTGGCAGTGGTTCAGAATCCTGGACACTGGCTTCAGTAACTTCGGGTTGTTCTTCCACTTCCGGTTCTGGCTCAGCAGGGTCTGCAGGCTGTTCAGGTTCTTGTTTTTCTTCTACCTGTGGTGGAGTTTCTTCCTTATTATTTTCTTTACTTTGATCAGTAGCTGTGCCAGGTTCGGATACTTCCTGATCTTCTTTTTTCTCTATTTTCTCTGGTGGTTCAGGTTTACTTTCATCTCCGCCCTTATCAGGGGCTTTTGGTGTTGCTTGTTCGCACTTTATAGTAATCATTTCACTCCATAATTCATGTCTGGTATCCTCTTTATTTCCGTGGCCCGGGCGTTGGAGAGCTTTAAATTTGTAATTTCCAGATTGATTGACATTAGCTTTTAAAGTAGCTGTTTCACCTTTATTAATAGGTTGAATATCTCCACTAAATACATTGTTTCCGTGCATAGGGTTTCCTGAGGCTGCATAGTACACTGCGAATTCTGTCGTACCTTGCATTGTACTGCCTGTATTCATTATTCTGGCTGAAATGTCTATAGGAGAACATGCATTTACTGTTCGTTCCTCTTTATCTGGGAAGTTTAATGAACTTTTATCCCAGATACTCCAGGTTCCAGCGGTAATGACACCTGTTACTTGATCCTGGTCGTTAAAATAGGCACCGGTGCTGCCGTCTATAAATGAAGTCGTAATGGTAGTGGCATACCAGATGGCCATTAGCTGACAGAGAAGCTTCCATTTTTTTGTGGGGGTTTTGTGTTTTCTTGTTCTTGGGTATCTTATGGAGATCACATCCTTTGGATATGTGATAAACTTTAGTTCTCTTCAGAAAATAAAATCCAAAAAGCTTTATTCTCTGAAGAAAATTAAAATTCAATGGAAAGATGGGCGAAAAACCCACCTTCCCCAATTATTCACTTTAATATTAGCGTGCAACACCTGCGCCTTGCTTACCATCAAATGTCCATTCTAGTGTGAGAGAATCCCCTTGGAATCTATTTTGATCTTGACCGTTATCTACAAATTCATATTGAACATAAAGTTTATCTGATGTACCCGCAGCAAGGTTTCCTCCTCGCTCTGCAAAGAACTGACTCCAGAAATTACCTTCGATTACATCTGGTGACATATTTTTCAAATCATATAACGTTGTTGACCATATCGGTGCATCTAATTTATCTCCATTTATTAGGAAGTTAACTCGAATATGCTTTCCGAAATCATCATTATTATTACCATTTGCATCAGTAACTTTGTAATCAGTCATTAAGTCAATCGTAGCAATATCGAGAGTACCACCGTTTACTAAATCAAAAGAACGAAGCATAGTATCTCCTGGTTTGATTTTATCAACACTAATGATCGTTGTCGGGTCTACACTAAGATCTAATGTACCAGCTGCAAAAGTAGCACTTGCTTCTGCACTGTCACTAAAGTACGCATATGTACCTCCCCCAACCAATGCTAACCCTAGTGCCGCTGATGCTACGCCTAAACCTAATTTTTGCTTAATACCCATTTCTAAATTCCTCCTCATTTTCACCTATATTATTTTAGTTCGCTTCAAAGTCCTTTTTTGTTCTTTTTAAAGAACGAACTTTATATTTGAAGTATAAGACATATATCACAGGTTGAAAAACTTTAAATAAAGCCATTTATTCGTTAAAAAGAACAATAAACGTTAATTCTCTCTCTTTATCTCCGTATTTCTTATCTTTTTATTTATTATTAAGAACAAAATAATCCTTAATAATGAACGAAAGGGAATAACTAAATCCCTCTTTTTCCTTTGCTCATTAGATTCCTTTTAACTCAGGGCACATACCATTATTGCAGATCACAAAACATGAACCTAGCAAGATATAAGGTTAGTAAAAAGTAAATACATCGCACATCCTGATATAGATACATATACTCTTCAGGAAAACTGAGATTTAATTCATTGTTTAATTTCTTATGGGACTAGCTCTCCCCACGTCCCACCCATCTCTGCTAAAATAGAAAAAAAGATTCGTTCAGGGGAGGTGATGAGTTGGATTACTCTGTCATCGGAAAGAAGATAAGAGAACTGAGGAAGGTTGTGGGGTTAACTCAAGGGGATCTGGCTGAAGGCGTATGTACCCAGGCGCTCGTCAGTCGGATTGAAAAGGGAGATATTTATCCAAGTGCCACGACACTTTACCAGATCTCCTTAAAGCTTGGTGTGGACGTGAATTACTTTTTTGAAATTGGTACCACTCCTCGCCTCGATTATATCCGAGAGGTAGAAAAACAATTGAGAATCCTTAGACTGAATGGCCAATATGATGAGATGGTGGAACTGGTCAGAACAGAAGAAAAAAATCCGTTTTTCTACAAAGATAATGAGAAGCTCCAGCTGCTACACTGGCATAAGGCAATCTATCTGTTCGAAGTCAAAAAAGATCCTGATACAGCTTTTTGCTTATTGAAACAAGCTTACGAATTGACAGCCAATCAAAAAAAGGCCGCTTCGGAACGAGAGATGGAAATCCTCATGACTTTTGGGACTTGGGAATCACTGTTAGATAACCATGAAGAGGCTCTTCATCATTATTATAAGGTCGAATCCATTATGAATAATACCGAGCAACTATTTGATAAATCAATTAAAACAAGGTTATTTTATAATACATCCAGAGTTCTGACACGGTTAAATCATTATGAGGAATCGACGGATTACTGCCTAAAAGCCATTAAATGGTGTCTTGAAGAGGAACATCTATGGGGGCTTGGAGAACTTCATTATCAAATTGGCTACAATTTCGAACTAATGGGAGAATATGAAAAAGCACTACCTTATATAGATAAGTCCATTCATATGTTTGAATTACGTAAAAATGAACGCTATCTTTCTTTTCTGGCGAAGAGAAAACAAGATGTGTTGAGTAAGGTAGGAGCATTATAAAACGATGGGTTTACCTCAGTGGAAGGACACTGATCATGATGAGGAAGACTCCAATATCCATGTAAGGTAAGAAGCAAGTAATCATATAAGAAGTGGCATCCACCATTGCTGTAATCAGTCATACCCACTATGCTGCTCTCTTCTTACTTAAATAGTTAAAAGGCACAGCCAGGGCTTGGTGAGGCGCAGGTAGTTCTTAGAGGATTGCCCTCAGTGATGGAATTGAAATATTAACCGTACATTGTAAGAAGAAGATCAAAAATCTAATTCAATTGATAATATTACAACAGCAAAGAGTCGAAAGCAGTGTTCGACTCTTTTTCTCATATCTGGTGGGACACAGTGCCTGTCCCTTGTCCCTCCTCATTCATAAGTCGGTCGATTCATAAGCTCACTTAGTTCATTTAAATTAAAATATAGGATCAAACCCAATGAAATGAACAAAACCAGTAGTGCAGAGAGCGATCGAATTTTTCTTTTTGCAGTGACATTATATTTTGTTAGAACGGATGATATGGGGATAGCAAATAAACCGCAGATGCCTATCATAACAACCAGAGACGGCTGGACATATATATTCATATATAATCCAGGAGAAAAATCCTGGACGGACTGAGCAAAAAATGGAAGTGATAAAAACATCATAGCCAGAAGATTCCCGACCGTCACTAAATAAAGCAAAATATTCATAGGGCATCTTTCCTTTCTCATAAATGCGGAGACAATGGGGTTATTTCAGCTATCTTTTTTAATTTTTTTATATTCCTCTACTATATCCCTAAATTCCTTTTGAATCCCATCCAATTGGTCTTTTGACACCTTTGAATAATCAAGATTAATGACTTCATCCAGCCTTCTTCTATATTGTTCGTTCATTATATCAATTTTTTCCTGCTGGTGGTTCATATATAGGGAAACCATATAATGATCTTGAGAAAGAATGACTGTTTTTACATGTGCTCTTAATTCAATAATGTCTATCTCCCCATCAATAGCAGAACTAAGTGTGCCATCAAAGTTTTCCAGTTCATTTATGTAATCGTTATTCATGGATTCCTCATGGTATATTATCTCTTCTAAAAGACGTTTATAGTTAGAGTATTGGCTCATCCCGAATATAATAGATAAAATTGTCAGGCTTACCAGTGAGAATAATAGTGTACGTTTTCTTTTCATTCTACCTCCCCTTAGCTTTGTTGTAACGATTCTCTCTATAGGTATACTCTTGCACATCCTCTATAAGTTACAGATCTACTATTGGTTATTATAACCAATATTTAGGGGTGAAAGAAAGTGGGTAGATCCCTCTCTCATTAAATAACTAAGCTGCTTGATCCCTTTCAATCATTTTGGCCTTTCTTCTAAACCAAATTCCCCCTATGACTATTAGAATCCCTAATATGGCAGTCGCAATCAATGTTAGTCCCCCTCCCTTTTGATACGGCAGGTTTGTATAATACCCATACTTTTTTCCGGAAAGTCCCCTTATCCATTGGGTTTCCATCTTAGACTTGGTATTCAATGTGAAATTATTTTTCTTTATAATCCCATTTTCATTTATACTGTAGGTCCGATACTTTGTGGGCTTTGAATTGATCATCTCTGATTGAGGTGACATTTTCATGGCAACTATGAATGACTCCTTGCCTGTCTCCTTTTCTACCATTACTTTGTATTGAATCGCATCAGTAAAATCGCTCATTCCTTTTGGGTCGGAATTGACCTTAAATCCTTTCAGTTTTGCTTCCGGTTCATCCTTCACCTCAAAGATAATATTTCCGGTCTTTTTATCAGAGTCCTCTTCATCCTGTACAAACGTGTTCACCTTCACTCCATGAAACACTTGAACCGGATCCACCTCACCATCTTCCTCTAATGAAATAAATTCATACTTGCTTTCAAAGCGGCTTTGGTAGAATGTTTCCCTTACTGATTGAATCAGAAAATAAGCTACTAGCATAATAACAAGTAAACCGATTACGAAAAAGGCTCCGCTTAAATACCTAAACCGTTTCTTCGTATAATTCGTCATGGTTTCCTCACTCAAATCTATAGATTTTTATAGTACACAAAATGACATAGCCCACACTTTCAAAAACACCTTATCTCACACTCTATTTAAACTATCATATAAAAAAAAGTGTAAGAAGATTGTATATATTTGTTGATTGCACTTCTAAACTTTCCGACAAAAATCCCTTTTGAGGATAAACGATTCTGATGTAAGTAAGAGGGTTGCACGCTTTACCTATATTCAACATCTTGCACAAATTCAAGTAATTATTTCCCATACAGTGCATAAGTACTAAGAGAGCGTGCCGATGAAAGGAGGGAGCATTGCGCAACTATATGATGAATTGAGAAAGGAGGCAGGGTCTTGGAATATCCATTAGTGAGGAAAGAGCTTCGAAAAGTTGTAGGATTGGTGATATGTTTTGTAGCTTTAATGAGTTTTGTTTCATTCCCTTCGATGGGGTCCATTCTTATTGCTGCAGTGGCTGCTTATTTGGGGGTGGGAATCGATTATCTCCGAAAAGAAAATGAAGCTAAACGCCTCAAGGATTACTTAAGTGAAAAGGATGAAAAGGAAAACATCCACTACTTACTTGATACTTACTTAACGGATGTGGGCCGAGGTCACTTAGCCGTCACAGATTGATGGGTATTCTTCATTAAACGTAAGGGGGATATCTATGTATTGACTCACTTGAACAATGTAACCAACTTCGGAAATGAGTACGTCGGAAGCGGGGTCTATGTTACCAGGCATTCTCAAAGCTCAATCTACAAAGGCTCCAGCACCAGTGAAACAAAACTCCCGACCTTCTTTTTTGAAGTCTCTACTAGTGATGGAGAGAATAGGACTTATCAATTTTTCACTAAAAAGTACAAACAAACCTATAAAACGTTTGATAACCTTATCGATAATGGAGTTGTGGCGAAGGAAAAGAAAACTGCCCTTGAAGAGCAGAAAGACAGCCAGCATAGATTTGAGCTGGAGAATGGAGCCATTATCAAGGAAATGGATTCAATTATGGACAGGGACTTAAATGCACTTGATAATGCGAACAGTTATTTCCTACAAAATCTTGGTGTATATGTAGATGCTCTATTTGATGTACTTTCAGAAAAAATCCCCAAATTGCTATCCTTAAAAGATGACGAAAAAGAAGATTTGCAAGAATATCTTACGGGGTGTGCCTTCAGGGGAAATCGCATGGGAAAAGCCGTCATAAACTCAAACGAATCATTTATTGATGAAAGTGACTTGAATAATGTTATAATACCCGGAGAATTGGCTCAAGAGAAAGCAGAGGAAGTGACAGTACCTGAATACCCTGCCATGCAAACCATCGTGTACTCTCAATATAAATACTTCCGTAACCTGAATTTTTCTCTACTCAATGAAGACGAAGCTCTTTATCTTACGAAGGAATATATTCGAATTGGAGCAAAGAATACAATAGCGAACTACTTAGCCCTGGATGAATTGAAAAAGGGACTAGGGGACAGGTCCCTTGTCCCGGAATCTAAGTAAAGACGGGGCACTTTCACTTTTGGGACAGGGTGCCTGTCCCCCTGTCCCTTCTTAATCGACTATAAAGCTATCCTCCAAGGTGAATTGTTTGGTGGAGGTTCCAAATGTCCCTTTGATTTTGTAGGTGCCTGGTATCAGGGGGACTCTTTTTAGTTTTAGGGACCCTGTAGTCCAAGGCTCTAGCATGACGGATCTTCCTTTTAAAAGGGCGTGTTCTGGATAATAGACCGTTTCCAACCTACCTATAGCAGGATAAGACTCCGGCGGTCCCCATGTAGACACCTTCACCCATTTCCATCCTACTGAACGATAGATTTTCCACTCTTCTAAGTAAGAAACATGGTTTGGTCCCCAGTTTGTTAAGCTCATCGTTAATACCTCTTTGGGGTGATACTTGTTCTTCTCTACATTTATAGCAATATTATAATCTTTTAAAGACGCATAAAGAGGGTCATAATGAATATCTCTAAAGTTCCCTTCTCCATCTCTTACAATGAGCGTATATCTGTAGAGAGCTCCATGAGGGGGCGGAATCTTCACCTTTAAATCTTTAATATCTCTTGTTTTTTTTGAATAGAGAACGATTGGTTTTTCAGCACTTTTATTTACCTTTTCTAAAGTAACTTCTGTGGTGTAGCCATCTTTCGTCATGACTTTTTGGAGAAATGAGGGAAGGTCAGGCACATATACTTCTCCCGGGACCACCTCCACCGCTCCTTTCTTTAAGGAACTTCCGGGTCCTTCCTTCGCAAAGATATTCCCCGTCCCCCTTCTGGAATTACCTCCCTGAACCACTTCTCCAAACGTTGGAATCGGACTGTTCAGATATCCTCCTATAGAACTATTCATCATTTCCTTTTCGCTCTTCGTAAAGTCCGTGATCACTTCCACAAGACCGAACGCCAGAATAATGATCAGGAATACCCTTACCCGCGGCTTCTTTATTACTTCCTTTATTACTTCCTTCATGAAACCCACCACCTTTTTCTTTAAGTTTCATTGGGACATGGGGACAGATTCCTTGTCCCAAAATCAAACGAGGGAAATTATTAGCTTATTAAGAAGTTGTCAATAATCGAAATAATTCCTATTACTACAAAAAAGATTCCTGTGTATCGGATGCACTTTAGTGCAAGCTCACTTGGATCAGCACTTCTAAATAACCACCCTAATGTAAAAAACCAAATCATTCCTGGTGATATTGCCATAATTGAGCCTACTAACAGAAACAGAATTACGTCACCCACAGTAACACCCTCCTCGTATGTGAAAAAAATGAGTCCTACTTAAAGATACGAAACTATTACTAAATACTATGGATCATAGGATTTATTCTTTTAGATTTTTAAAACGTCCGCTTTCGCCTAGAAGGAAGTTTAGATAGGTCTGCTGATCGTCCTCTTCCTTGAAACATCAAAGGTGCTTTTGACCCCGTATTAATCGTTTCATGAAAAATTCTTGATTTCCGGTAGCCTCCCCCCTTAGGTGAGGGTAATATCTTTTCCAAAGGATCATATTGAAAAGAGTCACTACGTGATTTTGTTATTACTGAAAGTCTATCAACTAAAGAAGAAAATTCAGGAAAGTATTTCTTTACCCCCTTTAGTGATATATCATTTTGTTCACTAAAATTTACAAAGGTTGCTGCAAGACTAACACGATCAGCAAGCTTTCCTAATTTTAAATCAAAGTCATCTAACTTCTTACTGAATCCAGGATGTTCAATCATCCATGATTGTACCCCGATATCAACCCTTGCGCCCTCAATTTGAATGCTTACCTCATTGTAATCTGGAATAGATTGATATGGGGATCTTGGACTATACCTTATTGGCTTACTTTTAATCACCTTATTTTTTATAAAAGATTCAATCTCGTCATCTAGTATGAGCATTTCATTGATTATATTTTGAAAATCATGGATAAATAATTCTTCCCTTGCACTCATTAGCTCAAGCAAGCCGTAATATAGTGTGTCTAATGCTATTTCTAAAGTGAAATTCCCCATTGAATACATCGTAAGCCTCTCTTCTCACTTATCTATAGTTCACTATTATTATCGGCTACATTTTTACAATTTCTAGCAATAAAATTTGATGAGTGATGGCGGAGAAGTCTAAAATTATTTCACCAAAAGTAACATACCTAATTCATAAATATGAGGCTCTATCCACCAATGTCCAAAATATGAGAAGCCCTAACCCATGTGAATCCTTTAACAGATGGCTGATGACAGACATTAGAATTAAAAACGGGACAAGGGACCTGTCCCCCTGTGCCAAACCCTTCCATTTATCTTACAACTCTATTACACTAGTAATAAGGGGGAATGAACATGAAAAATGTTTTTCGTATTTTACTTATCGGTGCGTTGTTCTTTGGTGCAGCTTCTTCATCGGCCAGTGCTCAAGGATTCACCGATATACATAAGGGAACCACCTTTTATGACGAAATGATGTACTTGTATAATGAGGGCGTCATTAAAGGGTTCGATAATGGTGAGTTTAGACCTGGTCAGGCTGTTAACCGTGCCCAGGCAGCAATCATGATCGGAAGAGTTCTAGATTATAGTGATGAGCCGCGTGAGTCCACATTCACGGATGTTGGTAAATCTACTACTGGTTCCGGTTATATCCAAACAGCTTATGAAAATGGAATCATTTCGGGTTATGGAGATAACACCTTCAGACCTGGAGAAACAGTTACACGCGGTCAAATGGCGATGTTTATCGCAAGAGCTTTTGATATTAAAGATGAGGCCCTGGTGCCATTTACAGATGTATCAATCCAAATGAAAGCTTACCGCGCCATTCGTCAAATCATATCATTTGGGGTAACTGAAGGGTATACAGACGGAAGTTTTCAACCTGATAAACAGGTTACTCGTGCTCAGTTCTCTGCATTCTTAGCAAGAGCAGCGAGTGATGATTTTCGGTTGAAGGTAAACGCATGCGGCTATGATCCGGAGTCGAAAACAAATCCGGACTATCAAACCGTCAACTGCTTAATCACAAAGGCGGCACTGGAAGCAGATACAGTTGTACCACCTGAAGTGGTTAAAAGTATTGCTTCAGTTGAAAGCAGTGGATGGAAGCAATTCGATTCAGATGGTGAACCAATTGTAAGTAAAGATGGCGGCATTGGAATCATGCAGATCACCCCGCCATATGAACTGGATTTCATCGAAGAAGAGATAAAGTATGACCTCACGAAAAATATCGAAGCAGGAATCAAAACACTCGAATCTAAATATAAGAGTTCTGCCCTTCCTACAATAGGTGACCAAAACCCTATGAATCTTGAAAATTGGTATTTTGCCATCATGGGTTATAATGGGGCAGTCGCAGTAAACAGTCCATTCTATAAAGCAACCGGGGATCATAACTTCGACTCTTATCAGATGAAAGTTTATCGGGATATGGATAACAATGGACAAGTCACTCCACAAATCTTTCAGATTCCTATGACGGTCGATGATTTCCACTACGGTGAAGATACGAATTGGAATATCGTATTTAAAAAGGATCATTATGATTTCTATGCCGACTACACACCGTCGAGGCATTACTTCGAATCAGGCGATCGAGTCGTTCATGTAGGAGACACTCTTCGTTCAGATGCGAGCACGAAGTCTAAAGGAACTCCTCTGCAGTCAGCAGAAAAGTTGAAGATTATCGCAGCACCTGTCTACGACGTGGATCCAAATTCAAAAAATCAATTTGTATGGTATCCGGTTGAAGTTGAAGGAACTGAACAAAAAGGGTATGTGGCTTCTTATAATGTACGTGAGCTTCCTTAATGGAAGGCAGAAACCCCCTCAATCCATGGATTGAGGGGGTTTTTTAGACGAGGGAACAGGTCCCTTGTCCCAGAATCACGCGAGACGAGAGCATCCCACACCCGTCTTTATATCATTGGGGGACATGGTGCCTGTACTTTTCAATTTAGACTCTAGCTGGTGGTTGGTATTGTTTATCCCCTCCCATTTTGTTGCTGAATGCATAACAAAGCCTGGGTATCTATCCCCTTGGTTAATTACCATTTTTTTCTATAGCTAATTTTATACAAATGAAATATTATCAATCTGTTAGTAACATAATTTGAGAGGGGAAACACCACTTGAAAGCATTCAAATTGTTAATTTGTCTGGGGTTGGCACTCATAGCTATGCCCTTACAATCAGCTTCTGCCGCTGGCGGGAAGACGATTGATCATTACATCCCTATGGACATCGATGAGGAGCACTGGGCTTGGGAGGAAATCAATGATTTCATCAATGCTGATATCATCGATGGCTATATGGACGAAGAAATGAATATGACTGTGAAGCCTAATGACAAGATAACACGGGCACAGTTCACGAAGATTCTGGTGAAAGCACTTTCATTAGAAACGAATGGTTCACCAAAGAAGTTCAGCGATGTTAAACCATCTGCCTGGTATTATGAATACGTTAATACTGCCAGCAGCCTTGGGATCATTAATGGAAATACGAACGGGACATTTGGACCGAACAATAATATCACGAGAGACCAGATGACGAAGATGATTGTACTGGCGTTTGAGAAAACGGTACCGTTCCCTGCTGAAGCTGCACAGAAATTCAGTGATGTCAGTAAGGATTACTGGGCATTCGGATACATCAACAAAGCATCCGCAACTGAAATTGTGAAAGGGTTTGGAACAACCTTCAAACCACTCAACCCTGCAACTAGAGCACAGGCAATCGTCATGATTCACAGGGGACTTTCCAAGGAACAATCCAATCTGCCTGATGCAGAAGAAGTAAATGCACTCCTTAAAGCTCATATCTTGAAGGAGAACAGCCTGGTTGAAGCCAATGATTATGAAAAGCTGATGGCACTGTATGAAGAAAACGGCTCCGGATATTATTTAACAGAGGCACTGGAACTTGGGGGAATCTATTTCTCAGATGAAGAAGGGTACACAGTAGAAATAGATGATACCAACCTTTCATTAGAAATTCTATCAATCTCTGACCGCTTTCTTACAATAGAAGCAACCGGTATGGTAGGCAGATTCATTTATAAAAGTGACGACTTCAACATGGACTTCACCTCTAAAATGGACGGATCCTATAATCTGAAGCTTGACTCTCCAAGTGGTAAGTGGAAGATTTATAATTATATGCCTTATTTCGATGAAGATGAATTTGAAGAATAGGTAAACGCGTGGTGGGACACAGGGACAGGTCCCTTGTCCCACTGACGAAAGAAGACGAAGGATAACACTCCTTCGTCTTTTTTCGTATCTGATGATTCTTTTGGGACAGTTCACCTTTCCCCATGTCCCACTTCAGGAATGTCTGAGCCCCCATTATCATAGACTTATAGAAAAGAAGGGAGCTGGTCTCATTGCTTGAGTGGAGTGCTGTTATTGCAGCCGTCGCGTTTACCATTCTCGTCATCTATTTGATTTTGACATTAAGAAAAGTAATGACAACACTTGCTGAAACGGAAAAGACGCTGTCTGACGCCCGGACAGCAGTGAATGGAATTACAGAAGAAGCAGAAGATCTGATTCATACCGCCAACCAAATTTCTGTTGATGTCAAAGGTAAAATGAAAGCCGTTGACCCATTAATTGAGTCCGCTCATGATATTGGGGATATGATCCACGATGTGACAAGCTCGGTGAAAAGAACTGCTTTGCAAAAGAGCAATAGAAAAACCATCCATGCGCAGGAAAGCAAGTCAGTACAAATTAAATTAAAGTAAGCAAAAAGAGGCCGGTTGATCCAGCCTCTTATTATTTGGGGTGGGTTCTGACACCAACCCGCTCTTCTACCCTCTCTTCAACCGCCAATTGATATCTCTCATGTCAAAACCCTCATACCCCTGCATTTCTCCCCACTCCTTCATTTGCTCATGATCGGGATGGGTCGGGTCGTTGATGATGTCAAGGAACCCATCAAATCCCGGTTGTCCACCTACATCCTCTGGCGGCGCACTTCCTTCTCCATCTTCGCAAATAGGATAATTGAAGGTGTAGTCATGAATCACCCGTTCCACTTCAATGGTATGTTTCCAGTTATCACCAAAGTCGTAATTGTAAATGATTTTGGCCGGGAGAACGCCCTTCAGTTTCTGGCCGGTTTCCATCTTCACCGGAATCTCGCTTTCAGAGGAGAAAGCTTCGTCACAGACCAATCTCAGGTTTGGGTATTCTTGCCGCACAGAACCATCTTCGTTTTTCCCATAAATTTCAAAGTCATGGAGATGACTATTCTGCCATGCGAAAGCGGCCTGCAAGATATCATGCAATTCGGTAAAGGTTATGTTAGCTGGTACCGTAATTCTTCTCCAAACAGAATGATGATCAAGTTCCAGCGTAACCTTAAGCACAAGGGCTTCCGTGTTAAAAATGGGCTTACCTGAAAATTCCTGTAAATCCTTATACATTTCTTCATTCGGATGGATGTAGTCCTTCTTGCCATCCCCGACCAGTATCGAACTGATCCACTTACTCATCCCGACTTGAACGGTCTCACCCGGATCCCAATAGTCCTCACCGTAATGAACCCACTCACAGGCTTTGTTCAACCTGGCTACCAATTTACGGTCCTTCGTTTTACCAAAAGAGAGAGCCTCAGATTTCTGCAAATAACCATCGATAATTTGTTCTTCGATGGATTCAGCCTGGAACACTTCCCGGACAGCATTTACAATCCATTTCTCTATATTCTTCTTATCTTTTGCTTTCAATCCATATAGGACGATGGCATAACGATTGGCATCATTTACGAGCACTATGAACTTGTGCCTGCCTATCTTCAACAAATTGGCGTGCCACGATAACAACGGTTCCTCTTCATCAGAAGGCTTACCTGGAGCAATTTTCAGCTCGTCCAGCAGTTTCTTGGTACATTGAATAAGCATAGGAACTCTCCTTTTATATTATTTCGCAAAATAAATCCGGGGTGTCTAACGAATCATGGATATCCGATAAAGCCATGGTACCTGTCCCCACGGCTCTCCCTGGCTCACTTTCCTTAAATCAAATCATAAAAAGACTCTTTGCCTAAATGCTGAATATATTCACGCATTAAACTTTCCAAATCAGCTGGTCCATCCAGATAAATCCAATCATCGATCCCACCCAAGTAACAGAACCTTTCTACTTCAAATCTGCGTTCTTCTTCGTCATTCAAAATAAAACGAAGTGGTGTTTCGTATTGTTTATTTTTATCGATGAGATGGTTTGGAATCAGATCGTGTTCAAATGAGTTTTCAACTAGATAAATATATATAGCATTCTTTTTTACATCTATTTTAAAGTCCTTTATGCTGGAGTGCTTTCTCATTCCTTCATTGATTAATCGATACTCGTCGTCATGTATATGTTGCCTGGTCTTTTTTCTCAAATAAAGTTTCCCGTTGGGTTCTTCATAGATTTCAGATCCACTGGGGATCTCATCGATGACAGCGGCACCTTCCGCTTTTTTTGAAAAATGATATGAGATGTTTCCTTTCTTCGTTAGCCTGCTATGCAAATAATAGGTATCACCCCTGAAATTCTCAACAGATATTGTCACGTCATCCCCTCATTTTCCATTGTTGGTTTACTAACATTCTCTTCTAATCAGCTTATGAAATCAAGTGAAGCCAAGGGGACAGGCACCTTGGCCCGGTCAACTCAAAAAGAGCCAAGGGAACGATCTCCTTGGCTCTCACATCCCGCCGTTTACCAGCGGCCCTTCTGGACTGGGATACATCATTCTCTTCCCTATCGCCTCAATCACATCTACTTCCTCACCATTCCCCACTACGGAATATCCATTCAGTTCACTTGTTTCACCAACGACAATCACTGAATAGAGATCATTGATCAGACCGACTGTATAGTAATAGACCAAAGCAGGATCTGAACGTTCGTGTTCCGGCGGGAATTTCCGCGACACATAAAGGAATTCTTCAATCAGTTCTTCTAAATGGCTTAAATCCCTTTTCAATTTTGGATCTTCCGGCCGCGCTTTCCCCAGAACGGAAAGGATGCCTTCCATCACTTCTTCTTTGGATTGATAATAATAACCATCATGTTGACCTAATGGGTAACTTTTATAATCCTTATTCAGTTCCCCATGAAAGTAAGAAAGAAACTCTTCCATGTCGACCTTTTCCTGACGTTTCAGTTCCAGGACTTTCTCTTGTAAACCTTCCGATTCCACAGGGGTATCCTTCCCGCCTTCTTCCTCAGTAGGTGGATGTTCACTCGCGTTATCACCTTCTACACCAACCTGCTGCAGAAGAAACCAACCAAAACCGATGAAGAATACGAGTGCAACCCCGATAGAGAGTAATCGTGGGATTAAGCTGCTTTTTGACGACTTCCTTTGGTGCCTTTCTTTTGCGATTTCCATCATCCACCGATGTTTCATCTCATCCGAAAATGGGTTATCATGAAATACTTCATGAAGAGATTCCTTAATCTTTTGCTTATCTTGATCTTCACGCAAGGAAATCACCCCCTTCCAGCTGCTTTCTCAATGCCATTCGCCCTCTTTGTATCCTAGTCTTGGCCGTAGAATGTGGAATGTTCAATAAACCGGCCACTTCCTTTGTGGTGAGGTCGTCGTAATAATAAAGGATGATGACTTCCCGATACTTGATGGGCAGGTTCATCACTTCTGCAGCTAACCCATGCTGACCTTCTTTTTGGATGACATGTTCTTCCGGGGTAGGTTGAACGGGATTCACCTTATTCATCATCCGCTGAAGTAATGGTTCTTTCATAAATGGCTTGCGGAGAAAATCCTTCGACTTGTTGATCGTGATGGCATACAGCCATGTCTTATAAGAAGATTGTCCCTTGAATGTATCGATGTTCTTATATGCACTTATAAATACCTCTTGTACAATATCCTCGGACATACTCCAGTCCTTGCAATATGTGTAAGCAAGGTTGATCAGCTGCTTCCCATGCAGATCAATGAGCTCACTGATTTCCGGGTTCGATCCTTCCATTGACTGCTGCCCCATTTCGTACACACCTTTGTCTTGGTTTCTATGTATTAGACGTTGGACATTTCTTGATGGACTCAAAAGTGATTGAAATCGTTCTCCCTATCTATTTAAACATTTGTTTAATGGTCCATGAAGCAGGATCAATACGCTTAGACCATTTAATCAAACGTTTGTTTAAAAGCCAAGGGGACAGGTACAGCGGTTCCCCATTTGTATTACTAATGGTGCCAAGGGACCTGTCCCCTTGGCTCAAACGTTTGTTTAGAAAAAGAGGTTGCGAGTTTCAATCTTGGGGAATCACGACCTCGCAAATGCTTCTAACTCCTTCTGAAGTTTTGCTTTCTCCATCTCGAAATCATAATCTCCCTTATCACATACTTCACCTGTTTCTTCCCCGAACCACTCAGGAAGCATCTCCGTCCGAATGGGTCTACTACTCCGGCTTTTTCTCTTATTCTTCGATTTAAACGCCGCATCCTTCTCCCAAACCCCCGTAAGGTTCAACACCCCGCCCTTCAACCAATTTCTCAGAATCGCTTCCACATACCCCCAGCTCACTTTTCCTTTTTCTATCGCCCGCTTCATGGCTTCAATAACCAACTCACATGATAAATCCCCACACCAGCCCTTAATCTTCTTTTCTATGTAACTCCCTATCTGCCCAAATCCATTTTCAACGAAAAAGGCAAGTGCCCCCGCATCATGGTCATTATTGGTTTTATTATTTGAAGTACTAGTTGAAGAACTCTCTGTATTTGTCTTACGCTCCAACGTAGGAGGCTGTTCATCCCCGGTGGATGGCCCCTCCGGTGAAACGTCCTCCCTCTTACATTCTGGAGTAGCCCGTGGGCAAAAAGAAAGATCAGCCACATTGATCCTCTCATTCATTACCCGTTGAACATTACAAGCTACCGGCTGCAAAAACATGACATTATTCAAAAGAATACTAGAACTCGAAATCGTTCTGAACTCGCGCAGGAGGAGGTGATGATCCACCAGAAAATCGATGGCATCCTTCACCTGTCTCTTCGTAAATCCATAGGTATCGGCAAACGCCTGATAACTCTTTTGCAGCATGTCCCCTTTGAACTTCGTACGGGCGCCGACTATCATTCCACTGTCATCCCTGATCATCGTCGGTCTGTACCAATATACGATATCCGCGAGTAACGCAATCGCAACAAAATGGGCCTTCCCGCTTGAAAACGTAATGTTCTTATACCATAAATGAGGGACGATATTCCCCACGATCTCCAATTCACCGATTTGATCCACTACCTGACATCCTGATTTCATTCAAAACTCCACCCTTCTAATCTATTCACCTTTTAAATAGGATCGAAGAGTAAAAAAGGACACCCTTTTGATAAATTTTTTTCAATGGGACAGAGGGACAGGTCCCTTGTCCCAGAATTTATAAAGTGACGAGGGGATTTAGACTAGCCCCTCATCTCTGTTACTTTTTGGGACAGATCGCCTGTCCCCCTGTCCCTAAATAATTTCCGAAATGAAATTACGTTATGACGAATATAATGTAGAAACAAATTGGGGGGAAAAGCGATGATCACATATATCGAAGTGGAACCAGGAATCGAATTATTCGTGCAGGATATCGGCAGTGGCGATCCCATTGTATTTATCCCGGGGTTTACCTTTACGACAGAAGTCTTTTCAGAACAGGTCAAGCATTTTTCAAAAACTCACCGTGTGATTGTCATGGATCCCAGAAGCCACGGCCGGTCTACCATGACCCTTCACGGGAATGACTATGTGACGCATGGAACAGATCTCGAAAAGGTATTGAAGCAATTGAAGGTTGAAAATCCAACCCTTGTCGGCTGGTCATTCGGATGCTTGACGGTTTGGGAATATATCCGCCAATTCGGTACGGAGGGTATCAAATCCCTTGTATTCATTGATATGCCGCCAAAATCTTTATCCGTCCACCAAGACCAGGATTGGGTTGAGGGCCCCCTTGATGACATGGCTGCGGCCTACACGAACTACCTTCGCAATCCAAAAGGACAACGGAATTTCATTGCTGCTTATGCCACCGGAGTCATGGTCCAACGAGAGCTGAAGGAAGACGAATTAGATTGGATTGTCGAGCAATCACTGAAAACACCTTACTATATTGCCGCCAATTTGTTTTCTTCCGGGCTTTTCTCCGATTATCGGGAGGAGGCGGCAAAGGGCAGTGAATCCGCACCGACTCTATTTGTTGTCGCCGAGCACTGGGCAGAAGCGGCGACCCCTTACCTAAACAACTTGACTCCTAAAGCCTCGGTGGAAGTGCTGGGAGGGCATCTCATGTTTTGGGAGCATAGTGAGAAGTTTAATGAAATGGTTGAGGGGTTTTTGGAAGGGAATGGATAATACAGCTTCTTCTTTATACTTCTGTCGCAAACTAAAGCAACATACAAGACTGCCTTTTCGCTGAGAAGGCAGTCTTTTCTTTGAAGATCTATTTGATCGGTGGGACTGTATTTTTCATATATGACTTGATGATTCAGATTTAAGAATTCACGATGCTTAATCAAAAAAAGACTTCTAATAACAAATTCAATGAAAAATCAGGATACTTTTATTTTCGGAGGTCTATGCATGAGACGATGATTCAAATTATCCTCCCTCCCATGTTTATGTGAAAAATAGAGTGAGAACCGTCTCCGTGTTTTTTGAGAAAAAAGGAGTTTATTTTACAGTTTATGGGTATATCATCTTCATAAGCCTCCAAACCAAGGACAAAAGACTTAGATAAACACCATTAATATGTGTGAATCTTCCTATTATCATCTGTCTTTCCATTTGATACCATTTATTATGGAGGAATTATGACATTTTTCAATAAAGGGGATGAATCCGCTGTCCTATCTATCTTATATGCAATCTCAACTCACTGAAAAAAAAGAGCAGGTCACCCGCTTAGAATCAAGTATTCGAGAGCTAGAGGAAATACAAAGTGAGTTCGTTCATAACCGGAATTTCATAGAAGCTCCTGAACTCTCCTCCCATACTTGGAAGGGTCAATTAGCGAATGCATTTAATGAAGTTCGTGAAGATATTTCCTTGAGCTACAGGGATCTCTACCAAATGCAATTAACGGAGTCCATCAATATCATTGAAAATAAAATAATTGCCCTCTACTCTGAGATTCAGGCGTTGCAATACAGTATCTCTCAGGAGATTTCCAGAATAAATGAAGAAAAGAGGAAAGGGGAAAACCACGTTGGGTGAAGAACTTAAAATACGCTACAGTGCTGTAGAACAAGCGGTTACAGATATTGATCATGCCTCAGAATCTCTTACGACAGAGATACCGGTAAATTCTGCCGAAAGTAATCGACTGGACGTCACTAAACGAATCAATGAACTGAACCACCAATTGTCGGAAATCAGGAAGATGTATAAAGAACTTCTGGCAAAGAATAATCAATCAGTCAAACAATCATTAATGAGCATGGAGGAAGCAGATCGCGAATTATCCTCCTCCATTAAACTTCGTTAAGGAGCGATAAATTGTGAAGATATTCGATTCACAGTCACTGCATAATGGAATTGATGAGCTGACAAGCATGCTTTCTACTGAATTAGAGCAGATTGAAAAGCTTGAAAATGAGATTGCTGCTTTCACCCATCTCAACGATTCTTTTGAGGGGAAAGGTGGAGAATCAATTCGTTCTTTCTATCAGGACTTTCACCAAAAAATCCTTTCTGCCTATGCATTCACATTAGAAAATTACGAACGAATTCTCAACACCATTAAAAGTGCCGCTAAAGACCTAGAACCTGATCAAACAGGGTATATTGACCAGTCATTTCTTTCTAATGACTTGAACAACGGTCTACGTAAAGGAGAAAAACTGGCAACCGAACTAGTCGATGAAGCGAATTCCGCTATCAGCCGGGTGAGTGATATTGTCTACGCCCCACCTATTCAAGACAATCGTTTCATGAGTCTACAGAAACAAGCTTATAGAAAGATTGATCTTACTGTAGAAGATCTGAACACATTCGATTCTGTTCAAACAAAAGAACTTGATACGGTTGAACGTGATATTCAAATGTTAAGAAATTATCTTCTCGAAGTACACGGAATGTTTGAGAGTGGAAACTTGGAGATAGAAAAATACCAACCTTCCCAGTTGAATAAACTAAACTCTAATGAACAAATCGATTCATTTGTTATAAATAATCAACTAAATGATTTAGGAGAAAAAATTCTAAATCCCTTTGAATTAGTCAATAGTAAATTAAGTTTAGGAGATAATATTTTAGCTGGATATCAAACGCTCTCTATTTTCACTACTTCCATTCTTTCTCGTAATCTATCTATTAATTACTTAGGAAGTAAACCTACTCTTTGGGAAAAGGTAAGAGGGAAATATAAATTCAGCGTCCAAATGAATCCATCGTGGACTAGTAAAACCAAGCATAGTTCACCTCTTGCAAAAAAACTGATTAATTTCTCTAGGCAAGCCTCTCCATCCAATCCTTTGCTGGGAAACTTACAGAAGTTTGTTCAGTCATATGAAAGTCCTTCTCATTTATATAAGCATATAGCAGGTTTTCCTAAAAATTCTAACGTACTAACGGGAGCCGAGCTCTCAAAAGGGACACTGGAGAGAATGAAGACAGGTTCAAAAGAATTATTGAGTAAAGCCGCTAACGTAAAAGGTTTAACAACAATCAGTAAAAGAATTCCATTAGTAGCAAATGTTATTTCATTCGCTTCCAATTTTGGTGAATTTACAGATCCTGAAAACTCGGATAAGAGCACTTTCGAGAAAGGTGGCCGTTTTTTAGCAGGTTGGGGTACGGATGTAGCAGCAATCGGAATAGGGGCTAAAGTTGGTGCTACAATCGGGAGCATTGGTGGTCCAGTTGGTATTGTCGTTGGAGGGGCAGTTGGTGGATTAGTCGGTGGCCTAGCTAGCTCTAAGTATGGAGATAAAGTGAAAGATTTAGGCGGTAGCATTGGAAAATCTGCTGAGAAAGGTCTAGAGAATGTAAAAGAACTCTCCGGAAAAATTACCGGGTCTGTAGCCAGTTGGTTTAACTAATACAAACATAAAGGAGAAATAAATGCTGTTAACACTACCGACGATCATTGTATTCATCAAGTATTTATTGATTGCCATTTTACTTACACAACTTGGTTATGGTTTTTTGATTTTATTATTAGGAAAAACCATGGTGGATTTTTACACGATCTCCATTTATGAAAAACCTAATAATCTCTTCCAGAAAGCGACTAACTTTTTTCAAAAATCCACCATCGGATTTGGATATTTCATTTACACCAAGGTCTCAAAATTCAATTGGATAGTAAGTAAATTCTTATTACTTGTTTGTTTAATTATCCAGGCCATCTTATCTATATTGATCTATGAATTGATTTTTGGATTATTGAAGTGGTTATTTTTATAACTATCAAAAGCCTTTAAAGACACTTGGTTTATCCTAATTGGATTAGAGAAAGGAAAACCTATGTACTTAACACTCTATAGTGCAGCTGATATTTTCTTATTAACATTCGGGATTATACTATCTACCCAGTTCGCATACGGATGTACCATATTCATCTTAGAAAAGACAATGTTGGGTTACTATGAAGTGGCTATCTACGATCCCCCTACTACAGTGTTCCAAAAAATAACGAACACATTCCAAAAGGGGATGTTTGGCTCTGGCTACTATATTTATACTAAAATCGGAAAATACAACTGGTTTGTACGAAAGGTACTATATTTAATTGCACTACTTGTTCAAGGTGTTCTCTCCATTATCATCTATTATATACTTGCCTGGTTAATAGACCTTATTATTTATTGAAAACATTCGTTAGCCAAATTAAATAACTACAAACAAAAAAGTACTTATCTAAATAAGGAGTGAGCCCATGAACCATATACTAACCTGCACATCAGAAGAACTGGCGTTAATGGTCAGCTTATCAGGCTACGACAGTGTAGCAAAGGGAATTGCAGAGGCGGCAATCGGAAAGAAGACCGAACAAGAGTGGATCGCCATCATGGAGGCGACGAGTAAACAGCTGATCATGAAGCGCATCCTGGATGAAGAGCGGGACGCAAGAGGAGAGAATCCTTTAACGGAGGAAATGCTCCACTTCATCAAAAACTATGTAGAATCCAAGAGGATGATCCGTTGTTCCAATACACCCGCTCAGTCTGTGCTGATGATCCATCACTACGAAAACGATGACTGGCTGCTCCACCTTATTGAAAAGGATATCATCCATGAATTCTCCATCATTTCTTCAGATGAGATGGATTCTTATATGAAAGAATACTATGGCATACAGAAGCTTCACACAATCGAGCATCGATCATTCATTCTCAGTGAGAAGAACTTCGACCGCTTAAGCAATCCGGACAAACTAAAAAAAGTTCGAAAAAGCTCAAATTTCACACCTGAAGAAGAGATCAGCTTCGAATTGTTTACAGAGGATTTAAGACGCTTTGATTGGACGTTATTTAATATATCCAACTTTGGGATTGTGTCACTGGAGGATGAAATGTATCTGGAGAACATCCTATTCTTCCTTCCATCCACTCAAGGGATTTGGCTGAGCGAATACAGCGATGATACAGAGACGATCCATTTCCATTTAGCGGATGAGAAAGAATGGGAAGACATGTTGCGGAGCATCGGAGAGTTTGCATCACATCTGGTTGAACAAGAATAATACCTGGAATACAAAAGCCTCACTTTCTTCAGTGAGGCTTTTGTATGTGACAGTATGTGTACGAAATAATGATTCTCATCGTTCAGATTTATAAGCAATATACCCACCCCAAATGGCTAAACATATGGTCACGATAACCCAAAAACCGAACATTGAATTCACCTCAATTTCTTCTATTCAAGCGATTCTACCTATCTTATGGTATATTATACCTTACTATTTTTGATATGATAATAAGTGATAAGTCTGGTTTTCCAACGTATGAAACCTACATATCAACCAATATATTTTTTGATAGTGATGCAAATGGGAATGATGGGCCAAGCAAAAAGGAGAATGATATGCTGTTAATATTACCGATGATGATTGAACTTATAAAGTATTTGTTGGTTGCCATTTTACTTACACAGCTTGGTTACGTTTTTTTAATTTTTTTGTTAGGTAATATAATGGTGAAGTTTTATTCGATTTCCATTTATGAAAAGCCTGTCAATCCAGCTCAAAAATTCAGTAACTTGTTTCAAAAAACCACCATTGGATTTGGGTATTTTATTCACACTAGAGTTTCTAAATTCAATTGGATTACAACAAAAGTTTTATTACTTGGTTGTATAATAATTCAAGCAATTTTCTCTATTATTATTTATGAAATGATCCATGGATTATTGGAATGGTTATTTCTCTAGGGAAGCAATGTATTGTGATCGAGGGACGCTACCTTCATTAGCTTCTGTGATCTTGATCACAAAGAGGCTCTATCTCCCGCACTTGATGGCTTTCTCATCTGCATTAGGTGGCTCAACTTTCTACAACCAGTGGCTCTTACTGATGCAATACTTAAGTGGACTCCTCTTTGGCAGAGGTGAGACATTTTGATGTCAGAAGTGGACCAAAAAGATGGCAACGGGCGAACAATCATATGCTCTAGTCAGCAAGCACTTTTTCCATAATAATGCAAAAATTCAAACCGGAACCGTCCCCGATTAACCCGGGTCGGGATAATTTACTTTTAATGGGAGGCAGGTCTAAAAATGGTGACAAGGTCAAGGATATCACAGGGTAAATAGGCAAGGAATTGGGAGAAGCAACTATATAGAAGATAAGCAAGGTAAAAGACTCTGTAACCAGGTGGTTTAACTAGGAGGAAATTATGTTTTGGACAATAGACGACACGATTGAAGTTGTTAAAATAGTAGTCGGATTGATTTTAAGTACTCAGTTTGCTTACGGCTGTACAATAGCACTCTTAGAAAAAACGATGTTAGGTTTCTACGAGCTTTCGATATACGACCCACCCACTACCAAAGTTCAAAAAATAATCAACATTTTCCAAAAAGGATTGTTGGGCTCAGGGTATTATATTTATACGAAAATCGGAAAATATAATTGGTTCGTGAGAAAGATTTTATTCCTGATTGCACTTGCTGTACAAGGAATTCTCTCAATCATCTTATACTATTTAATATCCGGGCTGCTGGAGCTAATTTTTTTATTATGAAGCAAGTAGGGTGCTTTCGCAAGGATCGCCATCAGAAAGCAGGGGGACGGTTCGAGACCACTGAAAAAGTAGGCTTTTAAATAAACTAGCCATCCGAATTTGGTTATTTTTGTATGTTCGAGTGTAACTAAATTAATTGTGATGTAAAACGAGGGATTTTAATGCTGAAATCCTCCCTTTTTTTAGGATATCAGTGCCGCAATTCTTTTTAAATTCACTGCGATGGCAGTGAGTTTAGATTGCTTAGACACGCTTAAAAGACCATACCCCCTAGCTCGGGATAGGCCATGAAATCTCTTTAGCTCCGCATTCTTTCCTTCTATAGAAGCTCTTTTTTTATATTTCTCTTTGAACTCTTCCGTCTTTTGCTGTTGGGAGAGTTCATAAAATTGAGTCGTGTTCATCCCGACTGTGAGAATTCTCCGTGCACGTTTTTGTGTGCAGGAATCGTGTAAGGGGCATGCCTTACACTGATTTAACTCAAAGTAATATTTATATCCCTCCCTGACTCCATCCTTACGGTTGGATTTGTAATGCTTCTTCTCTACTGTTGTATTCCCTTGGCTGCACTGCCATTCATCAGCGTCTTTGTTATAGGAATATTCACTTTCGTCCAATCGATAAACGGTGGCACTGACAGGAATGTATGCTTTAGCTTCTACTTCCTCAATTTGATCTAAAATAGATTTGCGAAAGTATGCCTTATCTCCATATACTTCTTGGAGGTTTACTCCACTTTTCTTTGTCTCTTCAAATAACTCTTTGGCATGACTTCCATCAATATAAGCACCGTCGCCAGTAAGAACAGAAGTAATAATACGTTCATCGGTTGTCATGACAAACTCTGTTTTGTATCCAAAGAAATCTTGTGTTTTACTTTTTCGACCGACTCGTGCTTCACCATCCACCAGGGAACGAACACCTTTCTGATTCATAAACTTGGGGTCCGCTAGAATATTTCGGGCATTTGTAATGATAGCCGAAGTATGTTCTTCCTTCGTTGATACTTTAGGTTCCACTTTGTCCAATACAGTCTCTAAGTAATTTTTCATAACGGCTTTCGCTTGTTTATGATCAGGGATTTCTTTGTAGTCAGGTATCTCCGGCACCCCTTCTAAGGCTTCACCGGATTCTTGTTCATATGTGTGCACGATAGCTTTCCCTAAATGTTTCATTAATCGTTCGGGCGTCTTCTTTATAGTATTGGCTTCAATATGGGTCGCATCAATACTTACGGTATTCCCATTGATAATTCCCTTATCCACACACTGCCGGACAATCTCCATAATGATTTCATCGAGGGTGGATTCACCTAACCGTTGCGTTCTGAACTTAGAGAGAAGACTCTTGTCAGGGAGCTGATCCTCGGGGTTAAGACCAATAAAATAGAGATGAGCAAGATTTAGACTTGCCTCCACCATGATGTGGTCATCAGATAAATTATAGATATATTGTAAGAACAGAAGTTTACACATCATTTCCGGCTCTTTTGCTGGTCTGCCAAAATTTTTACAATAAGAGTTCTCTAGTAGGCTATTAATAAAACTGAAATCTACCGCTTTCAAAACCTTTTTAAGTATATGTTTTTCAGGGATTTTATTGTATAATTCAGAATGAAAGCTATATTGCTTTGGCTCTGGTCGAAGCATAGAGAGGCCCCCTAGTATGGTTTGTGTTTGGTCGCACTAATTATACCATTAGGGGGCTTTTTGTTTGTGAAAAACCCGAAGGTTCTTATTAAAAGGCACATATTATGTCTATAAAATTGACTTTTTCAGTGGTCTCGGACGGTTCTTGTTCGGGGATAAAGTATCATTTAATCCTCATTAAATGATACTTGTCGGATTAACATCCAGTCTAGCCCTGCTACCCTCGTAGACTCCCAGCTGGAATTAAATCGTTCTTCCGCTTCTAAAAAACACTTTTAAAAATGCATCAAAAAGAAGCAAGAGAACCACCCTCTTGCTCCCCCAAAAGGTTAGTTTGCCTTTTTATCCGTCTCATTGTCCACAGCGTTATCGAAAACCTTATCCGGAACCACAATTGGAGCAATCTCATCAACCTTTGAAATATCTTCCTCGATGGTTGTCTTGGCTTTCAGTATCTTCTATTATCTGATGTCCGACGGAATCAACTCCTCTTACTGAAGGTGAACTACTTATTATGAATGGGCGGATATTAGAAAGGATTACTAAAAAAAAGGAATTATTCCTCATTTATGTCACGTATTATCAGGTAATGGCGATACCAATATCGCTTTATTTAAAGAAACGGTAAAAAATCATATACCCAAAGCTGATTTATAGATATTATAACTTGTGTGGCCCTCCTGTTGGATGGCCTTTTTCTCTTATAACTCTGACCTAAAAGTGTTCAAATACAATCGTATTCCAACAGGGACTGTCCCCACGCCTCAGCCTAAAATAGAAATTTACTAATTATACCTTTATGGTAAAATATAACCATACTAATTTGGATTGGGTACAGTACGAAAAAAGGAGAACAGACATGCCTAGCTATTGCAAACGTTGTAAAGAGTTACATTCAGACCATCAATTATGTCCGTTTCATATTAAAGAACTGAAGGAAAATCAGCAGCTTCTTATTGAATGTGCGAATTTCACTTCAGTCGCAGGACAGTATCATTTAGTAACTTCCCAGACGTTGGATACTTGTTCACAAGGGATTAATAGATTAGCTGGTACTAATTTAAGTATAGAAGGCACCCACCAGTATATGAGGGATATCCAGGTTTTCAAGCAATTGAATCTGGATCCATATTCTAGATCTGGGGCTTTCAGTAGTGCTCAAAGAGCAAAGAGTTATTATGACCTTGCAACAGAAGGACAACTGGGAATGATTAAGAAAAAGGTAAACGGAACGGGACAAGAGATCGATTGGTTACGCTGGAAGCAAGGGAAATTATCAAGCTTGTTCTCAAAGTCAGAGCTTCTTGGCGGAAATGCTGAGGGTGTCGATGGTGAAACCATTAACCGCTTAACGGGAAATACAATAAGCAGGACGACTGTTAAAGCTGCAGAAAGCACGAAAGGATTAGGGACCAATGTCAGTGATGTCTTAAAGGCTTTAAAAGGAGGTACTCTAGACCCAAAAGATGCAGTAGCAGGTATTGATGGTACTAAAGATGCTATACATAAAGCATTAAATAAGAATGTAGATAAAGCATTGCAGAGTGGAGATTACTCCTATGCCGATAAACTGAAACAGGCTAAGGAGCATCTTCCAATCAAGGAACTGAACCATACAGATGGTGTAAAACAATCGACCAAAAGACTGACAAATAAAATTGCTGGTGGCAAGGCTTATTCAACGGTGACACTCAAAGAGGCTGCCAAAAAAACGGCCCAAGGAGCTGTAATCGGTGCTGCTGTTGGTTTAACAGTTTCAAGTATTTCAAACTATATGAAATTCAAGAACGGTGAGATTTCCGAAGAGGAAGCATTCCGGGAAGTGGGGCAAGAGACACTGAAAGGAGCTTTTGTTGGCGGTTCCATGGCTGCGGTATCGATTTTTATACCCGGCGGAACGATCGGGTTTGTAGCAGGTATGGGGATCGGTATTTATTTCAATAAGACTGTAACAAATATGTTAGATGAAGTGTTTGGCAAAGGAGCCTATGCAGAGATTCTCCATGCATCCGGATATGTGTACGGCATGGCAGAATCACTAGAAGACAGTCTTAAGAAAATCCAGAAAGACGAGCAGAACCTCCAAGCAAATATAGGGACCATAAAGGTGAAATCAAAACAAATCGATCAGAATATGGAAGAATTCGATTTGTTCATGAAAGGAACGATATAAGCAATGGCACAACAGGAATTACTAATCGACTACAACTATTATGAGTCTGAGCAATGCCGGTTCGAAGATTTAATGCATGCTTCCAATCAATTAACGACAGCCACTCAAGAGCAATTCGAACAGATTAAGAACGAAGAATGGTTCCATCGTGTGTTTGATATGGTGACCCTTTCAAAGAAAAATGAGAAGCGTATGGCCAACCAGATATCAAATCTGGCACAAGCACAGCAAATCATGATGGACATCCTCGTCCGCTTATCCGAGCGTGATTCAAAAGTATCCGATTTGGTTAAAGAATCTTTCGATAAAATGGAACGACTATCAAGAAATGATCTTTTATTGGCTAAAAAGCTGAATACGTTGGAGAAACGGTGTATTCTTGGGATTACAAAAGATACGGATATCGCAATATTGAATGAAACGGAACGAGCAATATTAGGCGGGGCTTTCTATGAACTGATGAACCAATTTGATCAAGTTTCAACTGACCAGCAGCAATATGCCAATAACCTACTGAATTACCTTGAGAGCAGCGCGCATCCTATTAATCTTCACAAAGCGCTTGCTTCCATCAGCAATATTGAAGTCAAAAAATTGATCCTTGCAAGCTGTCTCGAATATTGCTTTTTATCCAACCTTGATTTCAACTTCCCTGAAGGAGTAGAAGGAATCATTGAAGAATTCGACTTTGGAAATAAAACGATTCGAGAAATAACGACCCAAATCGTCTCCATATACAATCTCCGGGGCAGGCAAGGTTTACTTGATAAATACAGCGCATACGATGAACCTTATGAGGAAGAATTTTATGTTGAACTGCCTGAACTGCAAGAAGAAGAAGTGGCTGAACTGAAAGAAGTGACGATCTCCAGTATTCTATTCATCCCACCTGGGGAGAGAAGACGGTTTAAAAACAACATCATACATATCAGCGCCTATATAAATTGTGAGGGTCATCTCGAATTTGAGAATTGCATTGTTCACTATAATGAAACAACTGCTTCTGATGAAATTACTTTGTCAGAAGGAGGAAGCATCACGTTCTCGAATTGCCAGGTGAACTGCCATGGATATGATCAGAATTCCTTTATTCAATCAAAAGGTGAAAATGAAATCGTGATAAAAAACACAGAATTAAACAACTGCAACTATTTCCTGCAATTGAGAGGAGAAGCTACTTTAGAAATTAAGAACTGTTCCCTCTTCTCACCTGCTGAACACTTTATAAGTTCCAATAGTTGGGACGACGCGATTACGGGTCAGATTTCAGATACAACCATCCATTACCTAAGAAATACCGATCAAGAATCAGATCACTTCTTCGGCACGAGAGATGGCATTATCAATATTGATGGTTCTATTGTCGTTTCCAATTGTGAGATTATTGGTCTTGAAGAGTATCAAAAGGAGAAAATGAAGTCCTTCACATTTAATATTTCTAAAGGAGAGTACAAGAATTGCAGTTTCACCAATATCAATAAATGTATCCAGGGCGGAGCAGCAATCAGTGAAACGACCTTTGACTCCTGTACAGAAATCATCGAGACTCATGTAATGTTTTCAAAGAGATTAAATATCGTGAATTGCTTATTTAATGCGTGCGAGAATATCACCAGCGGAGACAATATTGAAATCAAGAACAGCCAATTTATTGACTGTAGGAATAAGATCGCAAATGGCAGTGGGATATCCGTTGAGTTTTCTGAATTCTATAACCTCTCCAGTAACCATTCTGGCAGTATGCCTGCTTTATTTGAATTTTCGTGCGGAAAAACATCTGCAACGAACTACATTTCAAAATGTTTATTCGATGGAGTTCAATTAGACGAGAGTTTCCTTATACAAGGTTCGACATACGAGAAGATTCCTGGACCTAAAGTCTACGTGAAAGACTGCGATTTCAGGCATTGTAAGACGAATAGAAATACGAACGTCATTGTGAGAAAATACAACTATTACTTTGGTATGTTCGATCGAAAAATCGAAACAACCCCCGTCTCCATCAGCAATTGCAGAGGATTGGAAAAAGTCAATGACGGTACGGGATTTGCCGAAGAGGTCATCATCCGATCCGAAACCCCGACCGGAGTTAAGATTGGGGTAACTGCAGCTGGAGCACTGGCAGGTTTACCGGGACTTGCTATTGGAGTTGGAATTGCGAAACTCTTAAAAGACGATGATTTACGAGTAGAATAATAAATTGGGGTAGTGCGGGGACATTTCCCGCTCTATCCCTTATTGTTATACAGAAGTAAATTCGGAGCCCTCCCTGATTAACCTACCCCACATGTATGATCTTCCGTTTCTCACCTACTATTCCTGAATACATTCCATCCTGGGGCCTTCTTTTCCCTATAAACACTTTAATTCCAGCTTTTTCCAAGCTTTTCATAATATGCATTTGCTCTTGTTGGAAATCTTTGTTGGTCCATTCATTACGATACATTGTTAGAACACCTCATTTATTTATATTCCCAATGTATACATATGTTATTCGAAATAAAAAGAGACCGAAATGGTCTCTTTTAAACGTTTAAAACGCGTTCTTTTCTTTCATTTCCAACTATACCTGAGTATTTTCCGTCTTTAGGCGATTTTTTACCTGGAATCACTTTTATACCTGCACTTTGCAAACGACTCATTATCTCATCTTGTTTACTTTGCTGCTTTTCGGTATGTTTATCTCCCATTTTCATCACCTAACCTCTCTATATTTCTATTATATATGTTTTCCAGGCCAATTAACAGATTTTCAAAATCATCCCCTATGGCAGCCATAACCGTCTCATGATCTACATCCAAAACACTTTCATCCAAAGCGATTAAAAACAATGTCTCTTCATTACGGACTTTAACTGATCTAGTCAAATATTGCCTGTTGAATTTCTCGTTCTCCCTTGTATGAGTAAAAGTATAAAAGGCATCGTTTGTTAACCCGCCTCTCAATAGTCCTGTGCGATAATCATTTAAGAGTGAATCGAATTTCCCCTGACCTTGTCCTAAAGATTCAATTCCTACCTGGTAATCTTTTTCTAGTATTTCAAGTCCGAGGAACATGAATGAGCATAAACAAGCGTCTTCCTCATTCATGGAGGAACGAGGTTTTTCACTTAAATCACTGTATGTATCCAGAACATAATCCAATAATGGATTGGGATCATCTTGTTCGACCAACCGTCTTTTCGCTCTTCTGAATTCACGTAAGGATTTACTGTTTGTTTTATAGTAAAGTTGATGGATTGCGTTAATATTCACATTTTCCACTACAGTACCATTAATGAAGTTCACTTTGAATATAGTATTCCGATTCAAATTTTGTTCCAAAAAGGTATAGAGCTGAACAGCGATAACATAAGAGTGCCTTTGAATAAACTGCTCTAACAATAATGAAAGGTTATCCCGTAATCGATAACGACTTAAGTCAGTGTTAGCCTGGACCAATATTTCCATCTCAGATTCTACTTTTGTTTTTAAAGAATCGATTTCCTCTTCTTTTCTATTCCCCCAATACCTAAAGAACAAAATGAAGAATACGAGAAAAAGGATGAACCATACAAATGATATTTTAGGCTCATCTATTATTGGCTGTACCCATCTCTCATAAAATAATTGGGCTTGCTGGGAGTTCTCTACCCATAAGTCAAATATTAAAATAAAAACTAAACTTGAAAGCACATAAATACTTTTCATACGATTACCCTTCCCTTTTGTTTTCAAACTACTGTTGAAAGGGGAGACCAGCGACGATCCCAACTCTACCCTTTAACCCTATACAAAAAATAAACCCCAACCCCCAAAATCCTCGCCGCCTGCAACTGAGATACCCCCTCAATCCTCTTCACCCTCTTCAACACCCTATCCCTTTCCTTCTTCTGCAAACTCTTCAATTGGGGAATTTCCAATGGACCGAGGCATTTCCTGATTTCTGCACGGGCTTCCTCATCCGATAGCCTCCTACTGGAATCACCATGGTCCTCCAGGCAAATGTCTTGATTGCTCCGCTCATTAAATTCTTTGAACCTCTCTTTGGCAATCAATCGATCGTGAGCGAACATGTTCAAAATGTAATCTGAATCAAGGAGAGACGGGGGATAAACAGATTTACCGTAGTACCTAAGGCAGCTGCTCCATTTCCAGTGATCGGGTTTAGACACGATGCCTGCTTTTACGGGATTTTGATGGATATACCGGGTCACGGTGAGAAGGTAGTTCACGTTTTCTACATTCTCACTTTTGAACCGGTCTTGAAAGAGATGTCCATTGGTTTTATACTTCCAGTTGTAATAGTTGACATAGGTCACGCCGATCCGCTTCATAACGACTGAAATGTTTTCACTGCCTTCTTTAAGCAGAAGATGGACATGATTCCCCATTAGGCACCAGGCATAGACCTTCAGCGCCGACTTCACCTTAACCTTCTGTAAGGTTTCAAGGAATTTGATGCGATCATCATCGTCATGAAAGATTTCCTGGCGGTTAGCACCTCTGACGATGACGTGATATACTCCGCTGCTACTTTTCTTCCTGGCTTGACGGGCCATCCTATCCACCTTCCCTTCATTATCATGTTATTCATATACCAACCCTTTCCTCTCCCCTGTCAATGAGGCGGAAGAAAATGTGGGTAGCCTGCGCAATGACAGAGCTTCACTCATGGCATCATCTGTAATGGACTCTTCCCCCTGCAGGTCGGAAATGGTTCTGGCCAGCCGGATGATCTTGATCTGCACCCGGTTGCTGAGTCCTTGAGTGATGGACAATCGTTGGAGTCCGCTCTGCTGCCCGACAGTTAACGGACTCTTCTTGACCAACTCTTCAAACGGAACACTGCCGTTGCAAATCTCCCTTTCGTAACGAAGATATTGTCTTTCCCTGGCCTCACTTACCCGTTTCATGATGTCTTCCGATGATTCAATCCGGCTGAAATCATGATCTTTCATATTCACCGGTTTCAAGGAAAGCAGCAAATCCATCCGGTCCAAAATAGGACCCGATACCCGTCCTTTATAAGCTTTTATCTGTTTATCCGAACAGGTACAGTACTGATTCTTGGAACCGTAGTAGCCACATGGACAGGGGTTCATGGCAGCGATGAAGATGAATTTGGCTGGGTAGGTCACGGTCGAGTGGACCCTGCTGATGGTGACTGTTTCATTCTCCAGAGGTTGTCTTAACATATCGAGGGTTTTCTTTGAAAATTCTCCGAGTTCATCCAGGAACAGCACGCCTCTGTGGGCGAGGGACACTTCCCCGGGCTTGGGGTTCGATCCGCCTCCGATGATGGGATACGGCAGAAGCGGAGTGATGAGGATGACGGTAAGGGGGTAAGGTGATGGAGGTATACGGGGCCCCGGCTAATTGATAGAGACTGATCTTTTCGAGCTGCGCTTCTTTCGACAAAGGTGGCAGGATCGAAGGGAACGTTTCTGCCAGCAGGCTCTTTCCACACCCGGGTGGACCGTCCATCAATACGAAATGCTCACCACTCGCGGCAATTTCGAGTGCCCGTTTCGCGAATTCATGTCCGATGATTTGATCAAAATCCCTTTCTACTACTTGGTGTTCCTCTTCCCTCATAGAATGTCGCGCAAATGGCAGCAGCTGCTGTCCCGAAAGGACATCGAGCACATCCTGGACCGTTTCTATGTACACCAATTCCAATCCTGGGATCTCAATGGACGGGATGGAAGGATCAAACGGAAGAAAAAGCGTGCGCAGCTTCAATTTCTTGGCAGCAAGAATGGCAGCGATCATCCCCTCAACAGGAAGCACCGTCCCATCCAACGACAGCGCCCCAATAAATCCTGCATCCCCCGGTATATCTTCTTTGAGAAACTTTCCGCTTTTCAATACACCGATCGCGATCGCCAAGTCAAACAACGGGCCGTTCTTCTTCTGCTCAGCGGGTGATAGATTGATAACTACTTTCATATCCACCAGTGGAAAGCCCAAACTCCACAAAGCAGCCGATACCCGCTCTCTCGACTCCTTCACTGAAGCATCCGGAAGCCCAACCACCACAATCGACTCCACCCCCTCTATCACTTGTACCTGTACTTGCACACGGTAGCCTTCCAAGCCTTTCAAACCAATACTTGTTACTTTACAAGACATGTAGACAGTCCTCCGTTTCACTATTTACTTTATAATATGGGTGCTACTGAAAAAGAAAATCTTAAAAGAAGAAAAGAGGTCGGTCCTTCATGTTTCAAGGTGCAGTGTGATGTTCTCTTTAGTTTAAAGTTGGATATCGGAATGAGTAGAGTAAAGGGTTATAGGATGGAAGGAAAACGAATAAGGATTGATTGAATGGAAGAAGAACAAAGGAGATAATAGAAGAGAGAAAAGGAAAACAGTAGGTATCATTTAATTTATCATATAATTTTTAATATTACAATAATTTACTCTTAATTAGAAAAAAGGAGATTCCTTATGAGTATTTAAGGACTCCTTAAAGTTCATAAAGTTACCGGTAGGGGTATTAAGAAGTGATACACTCATTGGCATATTCTGGTAACGTTTCCGGCAATCAGTGGTAAAAATTATGGCAGAATCAAATGGCTCCAGCTTCCTCAATCGATCGCCCATATCTCCGCATTTCTAGTTCTTTCCCCACCGGATGCACTCCTAAGTACAATCACTTTAAATTGACCACTATCTTAAGCGTCCTATAAAACAACAAAAGCTTTTCTCATAATCAGAAGAGGCGTTTACTTGCAACATATTAAAAAATATTTACTGAGAATTTGTTTACTGGGTGGTTGCCTGCCCCCACTATTAGATAGAGAAACTAATACCCGTCTGCCTAATTGTGATATATAATCAATTTTGAGTGTTTCTAAACAAATGGTTCTTGTTCCCACGAAATGTATCGATCAAAGGGATGACACTACCTTAAGGAAATAATCATGTTATTCATAACAAGGCGGGTGAGCACAAGCATGGAAATATGTGATGTTTGTAAACAAAGGGATGCTAGAATAAGATTGACCTCTGAACAAGAGATTAAAGAGTTATGTGAAACCTGCTACAATCATCTGATGGAGTTGGAACTGGCAGTCAACCTTGATACCATTGTCCAGTCTTTTACAGCAGAGGATCACGAAGGTCACAAACGTACCTTCAATGTGCATAGACGACTGGATCCACTAGGGATTTTTCTGAAAGCCGATGAAAACAATACCCATGGATATCGATTTGCTGTTCACGGGGAGTTAAACTGTAATCAAAAAGAACTATTTAACCTACTGATGGATAAAGTCATACAAGGGATCAATTCTCCAAGCCTGAAGCTACACCGTTTTCCAAACGGGCATCACCAAGAAGGAATTGCTGCCGATCAAGTAATAGGCAGAGTGGAATACGATGCAACGTCACACGGCAATACCCCATTAATCATCATAGATGGAAAACCATATACATGGGAACAATTTGGCCAGATGGTCACATCATTTGAAGGGTTTCAAATGAAAATTAAATGGCTGGACATGACAGAAGAGGTAAATTGAACATTTATGATTAAGAGATTCTTAATGGGAGAGCTTTACTCTTCAAATAGTAAACACACTGGCGTAACCTAGTAAAACCATTGACAATCGAAAATAAAAAGGGGGCAAGGATCTTCAAATCTTTGTCCCTATTCAACCAGACAAAGCAACGATCAAACCACTTAACCAAGTAAGGTAAACTGTTGAATCTTATTTGTAGAATGCTGTTTACCCTTATTTGTGGGTAACTGTTGATTCTAGTTTATCGTTTACATAGCTACGCTAGTATCGCTAAAAGAATGGGAATTGATCCACGAACTGTAAAAAAGTATGCTAACCAAGAAGAGTTTAAGCATAAGCAGGTACAGAAGCGTAAAGCTCCTGTGATGGAACACGTTAAACCTATTATTGATAAGTGGATAAAAGAAGATTTAAAAAAGAAAAAGAAGTTTCATAGAACGGCGAAACGAATGTTTACTCAATTAGTGAAGTTTCATAGTTTCAAGGGGTCCTATCGGACTGTCAGGGATTATGTTTCCAAACGAAAGAAAGAATTGCAAGATTACATTGAAGAAGCAGCCTTACCACTGGAGTCTCTTCCAGGAACAGCACAGGTGGATTTTGGAACAGCGCCTTTTAGCTACCAATCTAAGGTTATCGAGTTACCCTACTTAGTAATGTCATTTCCCTTTAGCAATACCTTCTATTTTCAAGTGTTTCCTTCTGAAAACACCGAATGCTTATTAGAAGGTCTACAACGAATCTTTAAATACATGGGAGGAGTGCCTCAAACCATACGCTTTGATAACCTTTCTCCAGCAGTGAAAAAGATATTAGCTAAAGGAGAACGGGAACTTACAGATACCTTCGAACGCTTTGTCATGCATTTTGGTTTTCAATACGAGTTTTGTAACCCGAGAAAAGGAAATGAAAAAGGTCATGTAGAGTCCATGGTAAAGTACGTCCGGAATAACTTTTTATTACCAGAGTGCACGATCTTAGACCTAGATCAATTCAATGCAACTCTATGGGAAATGGCAGAAGAAGACCGGGATCGGCCACATTATAAAAAGAAAGTAAATCTACAGCATCTGTTAAGAACAACAAGAGTGGCTCATACTTCCTGAAAAAAATTTTGAATGTGCAATCCACCAAGAATTGAAGTCGGATAAATATGGGATGGTCAATTACGATTCAAAGGTATACTCCACCTCTCCGAGGTATGCCAGACAAGTGGTGAAAGTACAAGTTACTTACAATACTGTTGCCATCCTAAATGATCAGAACGAAGTTATAGTGAAACACTCCCGACTATACGGAATCAAAAGGCAATCAATGATTTGGCAGCCTTATCTTGACTTACTATCCAGGCGACCAAGAGCCATTAAGTACACGAGCATCTATGAACAATTCCCACCTGAGTGGACAGAATACTTAAGGCGTTGTACAGAAGACGAGCAAAAAGAAGTACTGAAATTGTTGGGAGGTCTGTTGAAAAATGATGACTTTACCCTTCTACAAGAAGCTCTAGTGAACGCTTCGCGAAACGGCCACCCGAGTGCAGACCAGATTAAGCATTGTTTTTATAGTTTGCTTAACCAAGACCATCAACACCAAGCTATAAAAGTGCAGTCTCCGGTTCCTGATATGCCAGACATTCAGCGAGGATTATCTCATTATGATGCATTCTTCCAGCCAGAGGGTGAAGCATGATGAAGAAGGAGATTGAGGAGTACGCAAAGCGATTAAAACTCAGCTGGATCAGGGAGAATTATCATGAGGTCGAAGAAAAGGATCCACATAAATATTTATTGAGTTTGTTTGAGAAGGAAGTGCAGAATCGAGAAGAACGAAAGATAAACCTATTACTGAGCCAAGCCCAATTGCCTAAAACCGGAGAGCAGCCTTATCAGTGGCAACATATCCAAATCCCCCAAGGGATTGACCGCGAGACTGTTTTGAAGGGTAACTTCATACAAGAGAGAGAAAATCTAATCTTGTACGGAGGAGTGGGGACAGGGAAAACATACTTGGCAACCTTAATAAGCTTAAATGCCATACATACATTTGGCAGTAAAGTGAGATTCTATACAGTGGCAGCGTTAGTGAACAAACTGATAGATGCCAACCAGAATGGCACTTTGACAAAGATAATGAAGCAGATCGAGAAGCTCGACTTACTAGTTCTTGATGAGCTGGGATATATCCCCTTGAATAAAGAAGGGGCGGAACTCTTATTTCAAGTCATTTCAATGTGTTATGAAAACAAAAGTATCATTATCACAACTAATCTTCAATTCGGTCAGTGGAATCACGTATTCGGGGATCCCATCCTTACTGAAGCAGTCATTGACCGGCTGATTCATCATTCCCACCTATTACTGTTTACTGGTGATAGTTTTAGATATAAAGAGTCATTACAAAACCGATAATCTGGAGGAGCAAGTGGCATGCATAATTAAATGCCATTTCATACATTTTTTACTTGCCAAATACATGTCCTTCAGGGAGGAGCAAAACAATGAGCCAACCTTACGAATCGCTTCAGGATAAATGTCGAACCTTACGTCTGGCTGAGACAGCCAAAGAATTACCCTCTCTTCTAAGAGAAGCTGAAGCAAAGG
>Ga0307994_1000128_pt1 | contig 60015 bp, 47 predicted proteins | sample EllFjometagen261_FD_203171 | JGI IMG/M metagenome (GOLD analysis project Ga0307994, IMG submission 203171) | Marine microbial communities from Ellis Fjord, Antarctic Ocean - #261 | ecosystem: Environmental > Aquatic > Marine > Unclassified | place: Southern Ocean | collected 2014-11-02
TGCGCGAACGTTATGGAGCAATCCCAGCCGAAAATTGACCATAGTGCGCTAAATGCTGTTTGAAGCATTTACACATCGACAGCTAAAGACGTTGGAAGGCGCAAACTAAACCCAGAAGCAGAAGAGAGGCATTGGCGCTTCTGGCATAATTGCCTGCACCCCAGCGGTGATCAGCAAAACCGGACTAAAATTGCTTATTCATTAGGTGAGCGCTACAGCCCCTATTCCGCTTGTTATGCGAGCCTTTTTTACAAGTTCGGACGTGTGGCGTCACCTGATACAGGCGTTCAAAAAATGACCGCCTGGAATGATCAAAAAATCGTAAATTTACGTATACGGTCTTGCGAGCTTGTTTTTGTCTCTCAAATTAGGCAAATATCATGTTGCCTCTGAACTATATATAATCCGCGCTGGTCGCAAGTGTGCTTACGAGACCTGGCTATTGAAACTTGACACGCCAACGTAATCAGACGGATTGCGCTGGCAAATCGACCTGACTCCATAAATTGGTTCACCCAATATGAATGACATTTCGCCATCGCCCTTTCGTTCTGCAAAACGATGGGGACTACTCTTGATAGCTTGCCTTGTGTTAATCGCCGGTCTAGCCGGGTTGAAGTATCAACAGATTCAAAAGTCCATCGCCTTTGCAGCTTCCTTCCCTGAACGTTCAGCTTCAGTCACAGCCGTAATTGCTGAAACGAGCAGTTGGACTCAGGTTTACCGCACAATTGGCGAAGTTCGGGCGACCCGCTATGTGGAACTGAGAAACGAGGTCGAAGGTCGGATTACCGCCATTGGTTTTGTTGGCGGCGACAAAGTCGCTCCCGGCCAGAACTTACTGAGCCTCGATAGTCGTGAGGAGATTGCGCAGCTCGATGCCACTCGGGCGCAACTAAAATTGGCAGATTTGCGGTTACAGCGCATCAGCGAGTTGCGCGGCGGAAAAATGGCCAGCCCAGAAGACTACGATAGCGCGGCGGCAGACAAGGCCGTACTGCAGGCCAACCTGGCCGCTCTAGCGGCACGCATCGACAAGAAACAATTGAATGCAACCTTTGCTGCAACAACCAACCTGCACACCCTTGAAGTCGGTCAATATCTTGCCGCTAATACGCTAATAACAGGCCTAACCGGCAATGAACCGAATCTCTGGCTAGACTTCGATCTGCCACAGGATAAAGCCGATATCGGCATAGGCACATCCGTTCAAATATCTGGCGCAGGCATTAAGAATGAACTGACGGCGCAAATTATTTCCGCCGAGCCAGCCATTAATGCAGCCTCGAGAACACGAGGCTATCGAGCATTATTAGGTAATAGCGCAAACAGCTTATCCCCGGGCGCAGTCGTCGATATCGCTGTCCAGACGGGTGTCGTCAACGGTGTTTTTCGACTGCCGGCCACAGCGGTGAGGCGAAGCAGTTTTGGCGCCTTTGTTTATTTATTAGAGGCAAGCGAAGCAGACGCGGGCGCGGCAGCAACTTACCGTGCAGTGAGACAACCCGTGACGGTTACCCGCGCAGAAGCGGATCAAGTGATCATCACGCAGGGGCTAACAAAGGGCGATCTGGTCGCCGCGCTAGGGGCGTTTAAACTTCAAGAAGGCCTGATGGTCTATGTGGTAGAGAGAATAACAGCAGCGCAAGCGCGGGCGGCTGATACGCCATGAGCGGACAGAACGGAAAAGCCAATTTCTTTGATATTTTTGTCGAACGGCCCGCTATCCCCGTGGTCATATCCCTCGCACTCATACTGCTGGGTCTGCGCGCAGCCGTTGAAATGCCTGTACTCGAGTTCCCTGAAATCGAAAGCTCTTCGCTCGTGATTACAACACCTTACGTGGGCGCATCAGCCGACACCGTCAAAGGATTTGTCACCGAACCGATCGAGCGCGCCGCAGCCACCGTGCCTGGCGTTGACTATATCGACTCAACAACAACCGCAGGTGTCAGCACCGTCACCGCCTGGCTAAAACTCAACGAGCCTAGCAACCTGGCTTTAGCCGAACTCAATACCCGCCTTGGGCAAATTCGTTTCGAGTTACCCGCAGGTGCTGAGGACCCCATCATTACCGTCAACCGGGCGGATGCCAACAACGCCATCTTCTATCTTGATGTGGTTATGCAAGGACGATCACGTTCAGAAACAGCCGACTATATGACGCGCAACGTGGTGCCCATTTTGTCCTCAATACCTGACGTACAGCGTATACGCGTTGCCGGCGGCCGCGATCCCGCTATGCGTATCTGGTTGAATCCATCACGGCTCAACTATCTGAACGTCAGTGCTGAGCAAATTCGTCTGGCATTGATGGCAAACAACGTGATCGCGCCTATCGGTAGGATCGAAAACCAGCAACAGCGGATTGATCTGCAGACCAGCGCGACGCTTAAAACCAAAGAGGACTTTGAACAGCTCGTCATCAATAACATTGATGGCGCGATTGTCAGGCTCGGTGAGGTTGCCAGAATCGAACTCGGTGAAGTTGAAGGTAGCCAGATAGCGCGACTGAGTCAGCGCGATAATTTATTCCTCGCCGTCTATGGTCTGCCCGGCGCAAACGAGATTGAAATCGGCGATAGACTTTACACGGTAATTGATGAGGTCAATGCCACGCTACCAGACGGCATGCGCGTTGACATGGGTTTCGATGGCACTATCTACATGCGAGATGCCATCCGCGAAATCTTTATTACGTTGGCGGAAACGGTATTTCTTGTTGGCCTCGTCGTTCTACTTTTTATGGGATCACTGCGCAGCGCGTTAGTGCCGCTGATTACCATACCGATTTCATTGCTGGGTGCGATGGCTTTGATGATGGCGATGGGATTTTCTTTCAATCTACTCACCATCCTCGCCATTGTTCTGTCCGTCGGTTTGGTTGTCGACGATGCGATTGTTGTGGTGGAGAACGTATCGCGCTTTATGCGCGAAGGGATGAGCCGCAAGCAGGCGGCCCTCGCCAGCTCGCGTCAGTTATTAACGCCGATTATCGGCATGTCGATTACGCTTGCCGCCGTTTACGTACCGATCGGATTTCTATCGGGTTTGACCGGCGTATTGATTAAAGAGTTTGCGTTCACACTGGCTGTTGCTGTTTTAATCTCTGGCATGATCGCGCTCACCTTGTCTCCCATCATGAGTGCCTATGCAAGCCCAGCACAAGGCCAAGAAGGCGCCATGACGCGCTGGGTCAATACACGCTTTAGTAACCTGCAAAGGCGTTATGAAGCTTTTCTGACACATAGTCTCAATTGGACACCACAGCTGCTGGTCTTTGCCTTCGTATTCTCGTTACTGTCGATTCCCTTTCTTTTGATGTCGCAGCAAGAACTGGCGCCCATAGAGGATCAAAATGAGATTTTTGTCATCTCCACACCGCCACCAGAAGCATCACTAGCGTATACCCATGAACATATGTTCGATGTTGTGGACGTGATGAATAACCTGCCAAGCGCGACATATATGTGGCAGATCGTTAATCCTGGCGGCGCAATCGGCGGGCAACAGTTTGTTGACCCCAGTGAACGCGACTTCACCACCCTGGACATGATGTCGCAAACATTTGGTCGCCTGTCGAAAGTGCCAGGTCTGCAAGCTTTCCCGAATTCAAGCCCGTCACTGCCGAGTGCGGGGCGTTTTTCCGTTGAACTCGTCGTCACGGCTGCTGCAAGTGCTGAAGAAATGCAGCCCTATGCAGAAAAACTGCTGAACGCAGCCTACGCGAGCAACCTTTTTCTGTTTGCAGATACCAACTTAAAAATCGACTTTCCTCAGGCTTACTTTGAATTGAACCGTGACAGGATCGCAGATGTTGGGTTAACGGTATCGGGGGTTAGCCAACAATTATCAACCTACCTTTCCGGTAATTACGTCAACCGCTTCGATCTTGACGGTAAAGCTTATCGAGTCATTCCTATGTTGGAGGATGCAGACAGACTGGATATCTATGCGTTACAGGATTTGAAGATTCAAACCCCGACCGGTGAGTTAGTACCTTTCTCATCATTGGCGACGCTGGTTGAGAAAGTGGGCCCCAGAGTGCTGACAAAATTTCAACAGCGAAACTCTTTTACGCTGTTCGCCGGCATGATTCCGGCCTACACAAAAGAACAGGGACTCAGTGCCATAGAGGCGGCGGCGGAAGAGATACTACCTGCAGGCTATATCGTTGACTATGCGGGCGAGTCTCGACAGATAAGGCAAGAAGGCAACACACTGTTCGGCGCCCTAGGCATGTCCCTGGCATTTGTATTTTTAGTGTTGGTGGTACTTTTTAACCGATTTAGAGATCCGCTAGTCGTCTTACTCGGCTCCGTACCACTCGCGCTCGCCGGTGCACTCATGTTTACCTTCTTGGGTTGGACCACGCTGAACATCTATTCTCAAATAGGCTTGATTACCCTGATTGGTCTGGTGACGAAAAACGGTATATTAATTGTTGAATTTGCCAACCACTTGCAACGACAAGGACTCACTAAAATCGAAGCCATCCGTCAGGGCGCCTGCATCCGACTTAGACCTGTACTGATGACGACCGGCGCCACGGTAATCGGTCATTTTCCATTGGTACTCGTCTCCGGTGCTGGTGCTGAAGCACGCAACAGTATCGGTATCATCTTAGTCGCCGGCATGTTGTTAGGGACCTTCTTTACACTCGTCATCCTGCCAAGTATGTATTTAGCGCTAGCCTCTAAACATGGCACTGAGATTGAAGAGGACGAGACGAAGACGGAAGCGGAACCGATTGTTGCAAACTAGCTGCAATCAACCACTACCCACACATAGAGTAAAAACTTAACCCATCATACGGTCTAATTTCTCTGTCAATAGCCATCAGCAACTCTCGGCCGAGGTACCCGTTGTTACTTGCTACTGCGGCCTTGTGCAACCTCCTTCGCTGCGCAATACAACACGGGCACCAGCAATGTTGTGACGATCGATACCAACATACCGCCAAATGACGGTATGGCCATTGGCACCATAATATCGGAGCCTCGACCAGTCGATGTCAGCACCGGAATCAACGCGATCAAGGTCGTTGCAGTGGTCATCAGCGCGGGTCTAATACGTCGACTAGCACCCTGCACCACCAACGCTCTAATCTCTTTATGCGTGCTAGCTTTGTTGCGCGCTAGGGTTTGATCCAAATACGTCGCGGTAATTACGCCGTTGTCGGTGGCAATGCCAAACAAGGCGAGAAACCCAACCCAAATCGCAACGCTCATGTTGATGGGGCCAACTTGAAACAACTCTCGAATATTTTGCCCCAGCACCGCGAAGTCCAAAAACCCCGCCATATTATAAAACCAAATAATCAAGAAGCCGCCTGACCAGGCGACAGCGATGCCACTGAATACAATTAACGTCGTGACGACCGAAGAAAACTGCAAGTACAGAATTAGAAATATGATAAACAGCGACAAAGGTAACACCACGGACAGCGTTTGCTGTGCGCGCAGTTGATTTTCGTAGTTACCCGCAAAGCTATAACTAACACCACTGGGCAACACAAGCTCACCGGCACTGATTTTTTCCGCAAGAAATGCCTGAGCTTGTTCAACAACGTCCACTTCCGCCGCGCCGGCAATTTTATCGAATACTACGTAGCCGAGTAAAAACGTGTCTTCACTCTTGATCGCCTGAGGGCCGCGGACATAACTGATTTGCGCTAATTGACCGAGTGGGATTTGCGCGCCAGATGCGGTTGGTACAATGATGTCCGCCAACCCTTCTGGGGTATCCCGAAGCTCTCGATAGTATCGAACCCTAACCGGGTACCTTTCTCGCCCCTCAACAGTACTGGTTACCGCTTTGCCGCCGACAGCCACTTCAATCACCTGCTGCACATCACTAATATGCAGTCCATGACGCGCTAAGGCAGACCGATCTAAATCAATCTCCAAATAGGGTTTGCCGACCAAACGATCCGCGGTGACGGTTGTCTTCTCAATAACGGGCACTTGTTTCAGCAGCGCTTCCAACTCAAGCGCGACGCGTTCAATGGTATCTAGATCAGGGCCCTTCACCTTTATCCCCATCGGCGCACGCATGCCACTTTGCAGCATGACAATACGCGCGGCAATCGGTTGCAGCTTGGGCGCCGACGTGGTGCCCGGCAAGTCAGTGGCTGATACAATTTCCTGCCAAATATCGTCTACGGAACGAATATGTTCGCGCCACTGTCGATAGGGCTGTCCGTTCGGGTCTTGGACGAGCTCGCCCACGTCGTCTCGCTCAAATTCATTCTCATCTCTATTGAAGCTAAAACGCATGACGCGCCCGTTCAGATCAGTACGAAATTCTGAATGATAGTTAATAACGGTTTCGAACATGGAAATCGGCGCAGGGTCCAAGGGTGTATCTGCACGGCCTAGTTTACCGACCACCGATTCAACTTCTGGGATTGCAGCGATGGCGCGGTCGAGTATTTCTAGCGAATCCTGCGCCTCACCAATCGATGCGTGGGGCATGATGGTCGGCATATAAAGAAAAGACCCCTCATCTAAATTGGGCATAAACTCCTTACCAAACCCAGGCAAAGACCTGTCCAACGCCTGCCAACCGCTCGTTTGGCGCAACGTCTCTGGCGCGAACCGAAGCAAATTGTCAAAACCCAGCCAGGCTGTTAGGCCGACGACCGTAATTAACGCAGGAAATGCCGTAAACAACGTTTTGTGCTCGAGGCACCATCCCAACACCCGAGGATACACGCGTTGATAATAACGAAAGGCAAGCAGCAGACCACCGATGAGTACCACCACAAAAATCAGATTGATTAACGAACCCCGGCTCGGCCCCAGAGGTAGCCAGGACTCAGAAAGTAAAATGGCTACTAAACCAGCTACGATCAAGCTGGCCGCGCCAACTAGATTGCCCGTCACCCACTGTGGGATAGGCAAACGCGACTTGAGCAGTTGTACTGCGCCGAACGCGATCAAGAGTAAACCAACCGGCACACTTAGCCCGATACTAATGGCCATGCCAACAAAAACCAGTCCAGCGAAGAACCAATATTTCACTCTTGCGGATTGAACTTTCGCACCAAATAAAAGCTGCGCAGCCGGTGGAATAATCGCCAGCGCAACAATGACAGCAGCCACCAGTGCAAATGTTTTTGTATAGGCCAGCGGTGTAAAAAGCTTACCTTCCGCTCCCGTCATGGTGAATACAGGCAGGAAACTCACGACCGTTGTCGCAACAGAAGTTAACACGGCACCGGCAACCTCTCGCGTCGCCTCGAACACAGTTTCTAACGGCGGATCATCGGGTTCAGCTTCCTCCATATGGCGCAAAATATTTTCACAAATAATGACACCCATATCGACCATGGTGCCGATCGCAATCGCAATACCTGACAACGCTACAATATTGGCCGACACGCCGAACAACTTCATCGCGATAAAACACATCAAGACCGCGATGGGCAACAGCGCACTAATGAGAATCGAGGCTCTTAGATGCATCACCATAATCAACACGACGATCATGGTGATGAAGATCTCTTGTGTTAACGCATCATTTAGCGTGCCCAATGTTTCATAAATAAGATTACTTCGATCGTAGAAGGGGACGATGGTTACCTGACTCAAGATGACGCCGACTGGCCAAGTCGACTCTTTGTTTGCACGTAGCCATGCAATCCATGCATCCTGATTCAGCGCTTGGCCGGTGAAACCCACAAACCCCCTTGCTTCGGCAAAAGACTGCAACGCATCTTTAGTCGTACTGCTGTAATCGACTATCGCTTTTGAAGGCAGCCCCGGCGAGACTTCCTCAATCTTGGCTTTGGTATTATCGATCGCTTGCAGGGGATTAAAACCATAACGCGCAACCACAACACCGCCGACAGCCTGCGCACCGCCTTTATCGAGCGCACCGCGACGCAAAGCAGGACCTTTAGCAACATTGGCCACATCTTTAATTCGAATTGGCACGTTATCGTTTGCACCAACCACAATGTTTTCGATGTCGGCAACATTTTTAATAAAGCCGAGACCACGGATGACGTACTCTGCACCGTTAACTTCGATTGTGCGCGCACCCACATCAAGATTGGATTGTCGAGTCGCGCTAAACACCTGATCAAGCGTCACGCCATAAGCGCGCATCGCATCGGGATCTACATCAATTTGATATTCTTCTTCGAACCCGCCAATGGAGCCAACCTCGCTCACGCCTTCGGCCGCGAGTAGCGAATAACGGACGTACCAATCCTGAATAGTGCGTAGCTCTTGCAGACCCCAACCACCCGTTGGCTTACCCGCCGAATCTCGACCTTCCAGGGTGTACCAATAAACCTGACCAAGCGCTGTTGCATCAGGGCCGAGCACAGGCTGCACATCAGACGGTAACGTGCTTTTAGGCAGACTGCTGAGTTTCTCTAAGACGCGACTTCTAGACCAGTAAAACTCTACCTCCTCATCAAAAATAATGTACACGGTGGAGAAGCCAAAGAATGAATAGCTCCTGACCGTTTTTACGCCCGGCACGCCCAATAGTGCAACGGTTAGAGGGTAGGTAATTTGGTCTTCAACATCCTGCGGCGATCGACCCATCCATTGCGTGAATACGATCTGCTGGTTCTCGCCGATATCCGGAATCGCATCCACAGACACGGGCGATCTCGGCAAGCTACCGAGGTCCCAGGAAAAAGGTGCAACCATCGTTCCCCAGCCGATCACGCCAGCGAGCAGCAAAAGCACGATCAACTTTCGCTCTAGACAGAAGCGAATGCACTTATCGAGTAGAGAGTAGGATTCAGTTTTCATGCTACCGCCCTGCATTAGTGGTGATGAGCGCCGGTAGAAGCGCCGCCCTTAGAATTCATCATGCTCGGCTTCGCCTGAATTTGTAGCGCACTATCAATTTTGAAGTTGCCCGAGACAACTACAAGCTCACCCTCTTTCAAACCGCTTATGACCACATAGTCCTCACCTGCCCTCGGACCAAGTATGACTTCGCGGCCAATGTAGCTAGGCCGATCGGCGCCAATATCCTCGACGTAAACAACAGCGCGCTTGCCCGTCAGCAGAGCTGCTGTCGCCGGTATCACTAGCGGCGCGGTCATATTCATTGCAGCATCTTTCGTGAAGCCCAATGACTCTGTTGTCACTAAATCCATACCGCAAACCGGACAGGTACCCGGCTCGTCTCGCAATATCTCCGGATGCATTGGCGAGACCCACCGACCAGCCAAATCCTCATCAACGAGATTGCCATCGTTCGCCAAACGTGCAGCGACGATAGCTCGAACAAACATCTCTGGTTTAAGTCGCTGATCGCTGTTATCCACGTTTACCCTAACTTTGACAGTATGCGTTTTTGCATTCAGCACGGGGTCTATAAATGCCACGCGCCCCTTAAATTTTTCGCCAGGGAACGCCTCAGTGGTGAAATCAACTTGCTGGCCATATCGGAGCCACTGCAAATCAGATTCATAGGCGTCCAACTGCACCCAGACAGCGCTCAAGTCAGCAATGGTGAATATCCTGCTGCCGGTTTCGACATACATGCCTTGCTGTGCATTCTTATGAATCACAACGCCACTGGCAGGCGAATAGATCGTCACATGCTCCGTTGGCTTGTTGGACTTTTCAATCTGCTTAATTTGCGCTGCAGTTAAACCCCAACGCCGTAACTTATCTCTGGCGGCTATTACTGTGCCCTCGGCGGCGGCGCGAAGTGAATTCAAGCCACTGTTTGACATAGTGCTCACGCCCTGCAGCGCTTGCAGCAATTCCTCCTGCGCCGAATAGAGCTCCGGGCTATACAATTGCACCATGTGGTCACCCTTGTTTACGGACAACCCGGTGTAATCGACAAACAGCTCGTCAATCCGACCCGGCGCCCATGCAGTGATATAGGCAAGATTCGTTTCGTCATAGGTCACCTTACCCGCCAGCCGCAACGAGGCCGTCGGGAATCGCCGTTCTACCGGCCTCGTTTCAATTCTCATTAACGCTTTTTGTGCTGGACTGACACTCAATTGACGTGTTTTATCCTTCGACCCCGTGCTTTGCTTTTCATCCTGCCGCACCGGTACCAGATCCATGCCACAAATAGGACATTGGCCTGGACCCTCTCGGTGAATATGCGGGTGCATGGAACAACTCCAAACACCGACATTGGCATCAACCTCTAGCATGCTTTTCGTGTTAGTGCTTAGCGGATCAAGATGTTGCGAATGATCGACCATCGACCCCTGCGGTGAATGATCATTCATTGATTGGTCCAGGGGTTTAACAGGGTCGCTTTGATCATCACCGAAGAGTCCCATCACGATCAATGTAACGATCACGGCAATAATTGCGATGCCCGGACGGGACTTTACAAACGGCAGAATTATATTCGTTAAATTCATGAGCTTACTTCCACTTGCGAGATTATTGATGGCTGCTTGGTCAAGGGTTCGCCGGTCAGCTTTTCGAGCACGATACGGGCCTGATTGTGATCCGTAATCGCCCGCGCAAAAGATAACTCAAAGCTCAGGAGCACTCGCTGAGCGTCAATCATATCGGTAAAAGGCGCTGCGCCCGCACTATAGGCACGTTGTGTCGCCACCAGAGACTCGTTAGCTTTCGGTAGTAAGGTATTCTCATACAAACTAATTTGTCGCTCAGCATCTCGAAGTTTGAACAACGCCGTAACAGTCTGAGCGTGGAAGGTATTCAACTGTTGATCACGTTTAAATTGATGCTGGGCTAGCATTGCGTCCGCCTCTTTCACCCCCGCGTCGTACTTTGAACGCCAGATAGGCAACGTGAAACCGATAGTCGCTGACAGTGCGTCATCGCCACTACCGCTCACACCGGACATACGCGCATCGCCCGTGGCAATATAGTCAACACCCACGGTCACATCCGGAAGATAATTTTTATTCGCTCGATCCCTCTGACGATAGGCCGATTCAATATCGAAACTGGTCGCTCTCAACGCTGGATTATTCAGACTCACTTTTTCCAACAATTCTTCATCGGTGTAATTCACTGCTGAGCGGGTTAACGCTTTCGGTAACGTAAACATTTCCGTCGTAGGTCGATTGATGAGCGCGTTCATTTGAGCGAATAAAGGCGCGCGCCTGTCCCGCAGACTTGCCAACCGATTCTCAATTGTAGCAAGCTCGACTTGGGCCCGAATCACATCGGCATGCGTCGCTGCACCGGTGCCATATCTCGCTCTTGCGACCTGTTCAAGGTGAAGCACAAGATCACGATTGCCACGCACGATCTCAATAGTCTGGCCGAGATAAAAAAGTTCGTACCAAGCACTTGCAACATCAGCGATGACTGCGTTCTGGATCGAAGCAACACGCGCCGCTGAAGCCTTAGCGGCTTCCGTTGCCGCCTCCCCCTGCAAACTGCGTTTGCCAAACCAAGGCAGGGTTTGAGAAAAGCCAATGCCATGTTCTTGCGGTCCGACACGGGTTTCAACCTCGTCAACGAAATAACGATAAGTCAACTTGGGTTCCGGCAATGCGGTTGCCTGAGGTACACGCGCGAGTGCGCCAAGATGGCGCTGGCGTGCCGCATTGACGTCAGGGTTATGCGCCACTGCGTAATCCACTAATGAGCGCAGGCTTTGTGCACTCGGCGTCAAAGCATCATCAGCGTTCTGTGTGATAGGACTCGATGTATGGGATTTTTTCGCGTCAACGCTCGAGTACACACCACCACTAAGTGCAGCTAGCGCAACAAAAGTCATAAGTTGCTTTTTCATACCGACATTCCTGGCTCAAATCAAAATTCAACGATCGAGCGCGATGGTATATCGCACTCGAAAAATAATAGACGCAACGGGGCGTCTCAATTGAATTAGCGCTTATTTAAGCTGTCGGTCGTGGCGGCGAACTGGCGAGTCAGCGATGAAAGCCATCGCCTGAACCGGCGGACCGGTCGATATCGGTACCGGTAATGGCAGGTAGGGAACGGGTAATAAAACTGGGGTTTGGCCACTATCATCGCCGTGCCCTAATTTGCTTAGTTTGGATAACTGCAGGTCCAATGTATTCTTGTCGCATCCGATCGCTAGATCCGAACTACAGTCTGGACATTGACTATCAGTGTACTGGTGCTGACAAGGCTGATGCGCGTCAGCTAGGTTATCGTGGTGCGCGGAAGGCAGTTGCTGTTCAGGTTGATGCGCGGCTTGATGCACATGTTGATGCTGACCGTGCTGCACGTCATTGTCGGGTACGCTCACTGAGGCCGACGCGCAGGCACACGCCAGATTGACGAAAACTAGCGTCGCTGCAAGAAATAGGTGTAGGGCCTGCTTTGGAACTGTCATTGGCGAACATTAGCGCTCATAAATGTCCCCGTCAATGCTAATGCGTCCATTCAAAAATGGCTTACTCGGCCAGACCGCAGCCGCCAGAATAGTAGGTTATGTGATCTGTGATCTGTGATCTGCACGTTGATCTTAGTACAAATACTTGCTGAAGCATTGCCATCAACCCCGCCGACCAGCCACCGATCAAACCGATCAACGTCGAATAGAAGCGGTGCGCGCGGTTATCGCAGGACTAACACGCGCTTTACACAGTGCTAGCCTTGCTATGCGCGTTGCTTGCGCAACGTAAACACTCGCTGAGCGGGCGGCATACTTTATTCACTAAGAGATTAAGCACTGTTAAAACCTGGCGATGTAAGCTTTTAGCCGCTATTGCGCCTGCGGAAACCAGTGTCGGGTACGATTAGCAAAGGCCACTAGCGATAACATGACCGGCACTTCAACCAGCACGCCGACAACCGTTGCCAAAGCCGCGCCTGATTGCAGACCGAACAAGGAAATCGCCACCGCCACCGCCAGCTCGAAAAAGTTTGACGTACTGATCATGCAGGCAGGCGCCGCAATGTTGTGAGGCAGCTTGAGCGCCTTAGCCGCGCTGTAGGCAATCGCGAAAATCCCGTATGTCTGAATAAGAAGAGGGATAGCGATCAACACAATCGTTTGTGGCTGACCGATGATTTTCTCGGCCTGAAAGCCGAATAGCAAAACGACTGTGGCAAGCAAGCCCACAACAGACCAGGGTTTAAGCTTTTGTACAAAAACGTCGACACCAACACCTTGGCCGCGCCGCGCTAACAACTGACGGGTCAAGGCACCCGCCACCAGCGGCAACACGACATACAACACCACCGACAATAGCAATGTCTCCCAGGGCACGATGATATCGCTAACGCCCAGTAGCAAGGCTGCCAGTGGCGCGAAGGCAAACACCATGATGATGTCGTTAACCGATACTTGCACCAAGGTGTAATTTGGGTCACCCCGCGTCAATTGACTCCAAACGAAGACCATCGCGGTGCAGGGTGCAACGCCGAGCAATATCATGCCCGCAATATATTCTGTGGCGGACTCGGGGTCGACGAGATCTACAAATAGCACCTTGAAAAATAACCATCCCAACGCCGCCATGGTAAAGGGTTTGATCAGCCAGTTAACAACCAACGTCAGCACCAGGCCGCGAGGTCGCTTGCCGACATCACGCAGCGAGGAAAAATCGATCTGCACCATCATCGGGTAAATCATAATCCAGATAAACAGTGCAACAACCAGGTTCACATGCGCGTATTCAACGCTGGCAACTAATTCGAATAGTTGCGGCACCAGATTACCTAGAACAACACCGGCAAGGATGCAAAGCCCCACCCATAGCGAAAGATAGCGTTCGAAAATTCCCATCTGCATTCCTCTACATTACTGCAAGGCGATACGCTCCATGACAACCCGGCTTGTGGTAAGCGACCTCGTCAAAAAGCCGCGACAGACCTTTGCGGTTTACAGGAACCTTGTTGCAGTATTTTCTAACACGGAATACGCCGAGGCGGCAAATTCATTCATAAAAAACTTGACGCTAGTCAAGCTATCCTTGTTTAAGAGTCATGGGTATCACTGTCGGTTCGCCCGTCACACGCCATAAAGCTCATCGGTATCACCGCAAAAATGATTCGCCTGTGTTAAATAGGCGGCGGGGAAATTTACGCAACACCCTACGCTCTCGACGAACCCGCCGGAGAGCGCGCTGGGAAAAACGTCGTGATGCTTTAAAGGTCCGTTAGCTTCTTATCAGGATAAAAAGCAAGCAACAGTTGTTCTTTGATCGACAGCGCCACGCCCTTGCCAGCACCAATTCTGTCAACTTCAACATCGGCACAATAGGTGCCGAAAACACGGTCCCACAAAATAATATTACAACCGTAATTACTATTGCTCTGGCTCATCGCAAGTGAATGGTGAACTTGATGTTGCTCAGCTGTCGCGAAGAACCAATCGTATACGGGCATTGATTTCAATGGCAGATTTGAATGATTCAACTTACCGTTCCACATACCGAAGGCAGCCGAGACGGCGATCACTTCATCGCTAGCACCGAACAGCGCAAGGATAATGGGGGTACTAAGCGCAAGCGCGAGAAATTCCAATGGGTGAGTCCTGCCACCGCGCATACAGCTCATCTTCGTAATATGGTGATGCGTGGCGTGCATGCGCCACCAAAACAAGGACTCATGCTGAACGCGATGCAGCCAATAATAAATAAAGCTTGCAAAGAATCGCAGCATTAGTGCTGAACCGACGAGTCCCAAGAGCGTTTCGGGTGCAATACTAATCTGCAACGGCGATATGTCCCGCACAGCTTTAAACCCCTCGGATATAGGCGTTCTGTAATAATCGCTGATTAGCGGTGCCCAAAGCAGACCGCCAAAGGCTAACCAGAACCCGTCTTCCGCCAGCTCCTTAGGTTCCAGTAACCAATCCTCGCGTTTGGCCCAGATGCGTTCAGCGAAGATAAGCAGGGGTACCGGCAACATGATCATGATCAGTGCGTAAAGCTTATGGTTCATCCACTCATCAACGACCATGGTCCCGACAAGAAACATCGAGCCCAAAACGAGCACGGGCTGAGCGACCGTCCAGAGAATGTCGCTCATCGTCCTAGCCCCAGTGGCCTGTTTGGTTTCGGCTAAAATTTCCGCCGGGATATCAAAAGTCTGTTCACTCACAAGTTCTGCTCCGTCTCTTCATCTGCAGTAATATGCATCTGCTTTTCCTCGCCGTTACTTCGCAAGAAACGAGCCAAACCTAAGGCACGCCAGAATTTGTTAGTCCATGGGGCTGCAGGACTGACTCCAAACAGGTCATCAGTAACGCGCTAGACCCTAATTCTTCGACCTAAAAGCCTCTTGTCTTGTTCTTCAACAACTAAGCGAGACCGACACTATTCATCCAGCTGTGTGGCTAGAATCCGGCCGTATGAAGCTAATTGATGCCCCTAAACGGGGCACCAGGCATGCTGTCGGTGCATGAAATCCGAATGTGCTCATTACAAGCTTGAGAGAACCTGTATTTCGCCCGGCAGTACGAGAGCAGGTAATAAATGGGCGATACAAAATCGTTAAAGCAAAGATCAGATTTGACAATAAAAAGTCGAACAGCCGGCTCAACACATACACACGCAGAAATCGACGCACCACATAATTCCCGTTAGGTTTATCAAGGTTGAGCGTCAAGCACGACAGGTATGCAGGGGACACACGTTTATATCTAGTATAAAGTGGACGAACTATTTTTAAGGCCTACTCGAATGCTCTTAAAGCTGCTTACAAGCATCATCCTACCTATAGCCATAGGTACAGCGCTCACATTCTCAACGCTATCACTGAGCGCTCAGCTTCTATTAAGTGAACAAAAGCTTGTTTTAGCCAATGAAATGATTGCCATCGAAACCCAGCCATACAATCTGTCTCGATCTGAGACAAAGGCCGCTGTTCTGCTCATACATGGATGGGCGGGCCAAATGGATGAAGTCGGCGACATCTACAAACGATTGGCTGAACAATTAGCCAAACAAGGTATCGCCTCTTTACGGATCAACATCCGAGGTGAGAGTGAACGTGAGGCAACAAACTTTCTGCTGACCAGCACATTCGAGTCTCGCGTCACCGACGCGCAAACCGGCTTAGACTACCTACAAAAAAACTATGCCAATGCCACGTTTGGTGCAGTGGGTTTTAGCTTAGGTGGCGCGACCACATTGAAGTTGATTGGCGATAACCCTCAAGCCGTCGACAGCGTTGTGCTTTGGTCGACGGTTGGCGACCCCGGCACAATGTTTGACGACCTAACAGCCGAACAAAAACAACAAGTCATGCAGGACGATAAAGTAACGCTACAACGATGGGTTGACGTAACCATCACTAAAAAACATTACCTAGGCTACAAGGGCTACGATATTTTTACGCCGTTAAAAGCCTACCGAGGTGCCATACTGTCAATTCGTGGCAGTGACGATTATTTGGTGCCAGCGGAACAAGACATTTTCGCCGCCGCATCCGCCACACCTGAATTTTCATGGATCCTCGAAGGCGCGGACCACACCCTTAACGTATACGATCAGCCAAACCCTGGCTATGGTGAACAAGTCCTGCAAGCCACCGTCAAATTTATGGTAGGTCGCTTACTCAATACTAAAGGTCATCAGTTGCAGTAGACACCTTCAACTCGGCAACGCAGGACGACCCGCAGATGTAGCGATTGATGCCGACATCATTACCGCTGTCGAGCTCAATATCGGTCCGCAATGTGAAGAGATTAATGCGACAGAATTTCTCATCGGGTCAGGTTGGGTCTATATATATGTACATGCAGACTACTTCGCGTGTTTTTCTGACGCAGTCTTCCAAGGTGGCTTCGGCACCAAAACATTGCCGAGAATAACCCGAATCAGCCGCGGGCTGGCGTCAAACCCCTCGATATTCCTTGCCTAATGCTCACCGCTGAATGGGACCCAGGTCTTCGACCGGCGTTTGCTGCGGACATGCCAGAGCGTTGCAGCCAGCTAGAAATAAACTTGATTGAGAAATCAGGGCATTGGGTGCAACAGGAACACGCGGAACTTTTTAGCCGCTATCTGATTGACTGGCTAGGGCGCTTTTTCCTCGATGCAGGCTAACGCTGCCTGCAAGCGCAAAAGACTCTATTTGCTACTTTTCTTACCTTGTCTTTGACAGAGGATCAAGCAAACGATATCGTTCCTTAACAATTCAAAACTGGTTAGGTAATGATCAACTCATCTTTCTACAAATATTTTTACATGCTGCTCGTCGGCACCCTCTTATCACAAACTTGTGCCGCCGCGTCCGACGCAAACACACAGGAGTACGTCGAAAAGTACCCCTATATCTACCATCTTGTGCAGAAAGACTTGTGGAACGAAACGCTGGAATCCAACGCGACCTATTATCCGCCGACGTACAGCCAAGATGAATTCACCCATGCGACAGCAAACCCTGCTTTCCTTATGACCATTGGCAATCATTTTTATCCAGATGTAAAAGGCGAATGGTTGTGCTTGAGAATGTCGGTCGACTCCTTGGCATCGACAGGGGTTCGCACCATCTTTGAAGGCACGGCGCCGGTCGGTGATAAAGAAGCGGATTTCGAAGGCACAGACAGCGAATTGTTCCCGCATATATTAGGCGGTATTCATCCATCAGCGGTGCTTCAAGCCCACAAAGTGTTTCGTGACGACAATGGACGATTCCTGTCGGTAGAAGATGTTATCGACGGCGGAAATGCTGAATCGTAAACAACCTTCACCCATCATTTCAAAAATTGAGCTGCGGCTCAGGAGTTGTATGAAGTCCACTATCAGAATTTTTTTCCTTCTAGCCTGCCTTAGTACTGCAACCGTCAGCGTTGCAGACACGACGCTGTACCATATCGTCAGTGAAAAAGAGCTTTCGACACTAACAAAAGATAATGTCTATACACCAGCATCCGTCGAGCTTGAAGGCTATATTCATTTCTCAAAGATAGAACTGATACTGCCGATTGCTAACGATGCATACATTGATAGGGAAATTTTGTACTTACTGCAGGTTACCTTTGATGATAACGATGAGTATTTCAGATGGGTCGGCGATAATCCTGATTACTGGCGCGGACTTGACCTAGCAATGGTTGAACGCAAGATGCTATTCACCCGCGATGAAAATGGTCTATGGGTACTCCCTAAATAGCGGGGCGATATCGCAAGGCGTCGGCCATGCTGCTAAATTTGCGTATTTCTAGTGTATTTCATTCGGCTTGTATTGGAAAAAGACGGCAGAGATATCGTCAGTTTGCTTCAACTGATCACACCAAGCTGACACGTTCAACTTCAGTGCTTCAACAGACAAGGCCGACAGGCTTTCTAGCAGCGCCTCGAGGGTTTCTGCGTGATGGTCCGTAAACTTTTCAGAGAACCCTATAAAGCAATCGTTTTTCTCTAATTTAATATTTTGAGTTTCGTAGGCTACGTTCTTTGAATAGCCGATAGGAAAACCACCCAGACCAACCCGCTCGACACGCCGATTGGGATCGGCAGACAAAATGTAAGCGTTAGGCGCGCCGGCTTGGCAAAAAGAAAGCGTATCTGTCGAAAAATCAATTCGACCAAGACTCATCGTAAATAGACTCGGCGACTTATCTGCCGCGTAACGATTATTCAACTCTTCTGTAAACGGCTTAGGATCTAGTTCTTTCGTTAAGTCGACTTGTTTTTGCATCGCATAAGCTTCCATCGCAGCCACCGTGCCGGTGCCGGCCGAATCAAAAATAGCGAAGTTGAAGAATGTATCGCAGTAGGCAAAATCGACAATGTCGCCGGACAAAATGTGAAGTGGCCTGAAAATGAGATCCGCAACCATGTTTGCGTTTTGTATCGGGTCAGGCAGCCTATCCAATTGATGCATTGAAGCTGACTCAATTTGCTGAACCGTATCACTCAGTTTTTGTTTTAAACGTTCCCTGCATTTCTTCTCTTCAATCGAACTTCTTACATTTGCGACCAACTCTTCATTGGACCAGGGTTTGTTGAGGAAACGATCAATATTGCAATTATTTACAGCTGTCTCGAGCAGTTCGGAGTCGACATGCCCGGAAAGGAGCAGCCGCGGTGTCGTTGAGGTTATTTCTGCTGCAATTTCAAAGAACTCAAATCCGTCCATTTCAGGCATCTTGTAGTCGCTAATAATGCAGTCGTATTCGTTTTCCATCAAATAAGACACAGCCTGCCTGCCGCTCGTACAGGCATCTGTACGAATACCGGCTCGCTTAAAACAACGCGTCAGGGCGCTCAAAACATTGATTTCATCATCAACAATTAAAATACTTGCAGGCATTGTTATTCTCTCTCTGAACCGGCCGTCACTATCACAGATGTCGATAAACGATAATGTGACGCCGTTCACAGATCCATGTAAGTAATTGCTTTCATTTCGAATAAGAATATCATTTACTTCGAACTGGCTAAGAAAGCCTTTCCCGCCGGGTAACACCTTACAGAACACGCAGCATGAGGCAGAACAATTATGTACGTTGATAAGTTTGCAGTACAAAAGGCTGACCAAGCCGCAGTCATCATGGCGGAGACCGGCGAGACGCTGACTTATCAGCAATTCGATCAACGCTCTAACCAAGTCGCTCACCTACTTAGGTCAGAGGGTTTGAAGCGACTAGATCATTATTCAGTGTTCATGGAGAACTCGATTTACTATCCGGAGATCTGTGGCGCGGGGGAGCGATCTGGACTTTATTATACGTGCATCAATTCCTACCTGACCGCCGATGAACTGGCCTACATTATCAACAACAGTGAATCGCAGATCATTTTCACCAGTACCGCAAAGTCTCGAACATTAAAAGAAGCCTTAGCTCAATGTCCCAACGTTAAACGCTGCTATGTCATTGGCGACATAGATGCCGATTTGAACGACGATCGGTTCAAAAGTTATCACGATGCAATCGAGGACTTGCCCACTACACCGGTTGCCGATGAAAGCCTTGGCACCAGCATGCTTTATTCTTCCGGTACGACCGGCAGACCCAAAGGTATTCTCAGGCCGTTAGAAGAATTGCCGCCGTCGGACTCTCTGCCGATGATGACTTTCCTAAAAAATCTTTGGCAATATCGCGAAGATATGATCTATCTATCCCCCGCGCCGCTCTACCATTCTGCACCCCAGGCAGCCGTTGGTTTGACCCTTCGAGCAGGCGGGACGGTTGTCATCATGGAAAAATTTGATCCGGCAAAATACCTGGACTACATCAGTCAGTATGCCGTCACCCACAGCCAGCTTGTACCAACAATGTTCAGTCGAATGCTGAAACTACCTGCAGAGGTCAGAGCCAGCGCCGACCTGTCTTCACTTGAAATAGCCATTCACGCAGCAGCTCCCTGCCCCGCAAAAGTCAAAGAGGACATGATTAACTGGTGGGGACCGATCATTCACGAATACTATGGCGCAACAGAGGGTTTAGGTTTTACCGCGTGCAACAGCGAAGAATGGTTAGCGCACAGAGGCAGTGTCGGTCGCGTCATCATGGGTGACATTTCAATATTAGACGAAGACGGTCAAGCGTCACCCAAAGGTGAACCCGGGGAAATCTGGTTTAAAACGGCGAATGCATTCTCTTATTTTAACGACGATGAAAAAACACAGGAAGTCACCTCAGCAGATGGCACGATGAGTACCGTCGGAGATGTCGGTTACTTAGATGACGATGGGTTTTTATACCTAACTGATCGATCGACCTTCATGATTATCTCGGGCGGCGTTAACATCTACCCACAGGAAACCGAAGACCTGCTCATCATTCATCCCAAAATTGCTGACGCCGCTGTTTTTGGCGTGCCCAATGAGGACTTTGGCGAGGAAGTTAAGGCCGTCATCCAAACAATGCCCGGGATCGAAGAAAATGAAGATCTGGTGCTTGAACTGATGGCCTTTTGCGCGGCCAATCTTTCCCCTCAAAAATGCCCAAGATCGATAGATTTCGAAGCGGAACTGCCACGACTCCCCACCGGCAAACTCTACAAACGGTTGTTACGAGATCGTTATTGGGGTGACAAGCAAAATAAAATTCTTGGCTAGCTCATCCAAAGGGCATTGCCGAAGGACTCAAGCGCTAACTCAGATCATCCACAGGCAAGCCGACACTGACTCTTAATGTGTTTTTCTCATCGCCAACCGGCTGCCCGATCATTTCGTCATAGGCGCTTTCTTGAACCAGTTCTGCGCGCGCTATCGCTAATGCCTTAAAGGGTTTCTTTGCGTCCAATACGCTTCGAAAAGATAGCGCATTACCCAGCTCGTCTTTTACAAGGTAGATCTCGTCTTCGATAACCAGTTCTACCAAGTAAAGACTGCATTCGAAGCTGCGCAATCGCAATAAATCGATACAAAAGCTTTTGGTTTTCCGATGTCTTTTAACTAATTGTGCAAGCGTGATTGAGTGCATATTATTAGCGCCTTATTACCATTCAATATTGCTGCCATCAAAGGCAATAAACCGTCCAGTGTCTTCGGCTTGCAGACCAACAATAATGTCAGCCAACCAACCCGCAGATTGTTCTGTGGTGAACAATTTGGCATTGGATTTTTTACCCACAAAAGGCGAGGAAAGCTCTGTTGCTACCGTGCCAGGGTGTAATGCAACAACCGCACAGCAGGGTAGCGTGCGTTTCCATTCGACGCTGAGTGTTTTTACCGCCATGTTTAGTGCGGCTTTCGAACAACGATAACTGTACCAGCCGCCGAGCTCGTTATCAGAAATCGAACCGACCCGTGCAGACAACACGGCGAACACGCTGCGACTCGACTTCTTTAGCGCTGACCTGGCGTACTTTGCAATCAATAGGGTTGAAAGCGTGTTGACGCGAATATTATCCATGAAAAAATCAGCATCCAGTTTGTTGATGGTCTTCTCTGGTCTCGCGTCGCCCGTATGTAAAAGACCCACGGCGTTGATGATATAGGTCAGATCAGGGCAGGAAGTGAACAGCTCGGCCATCGCCTCTTCGTCAGTGACGTCGAGCGAGACCCAGTTGAGCTTTTCGTTTGAAAAATCCGGCTGATCTGTTCGATAGGTTGCCGTCACCGTCAGAGTTTCAACCGCGTTACAAAAAAGCCTGACAAGCGCTAAGCCAAGACCACCTGATCCGCCGATCACCAGCACATTCATGATGCTGTCATCTGGGTGATTTTTCTAGACACGAACCAAACCGATGCTTGACGCTTGGATTCGGTCGAAAAAGCTGATTTCGCAGTAAAGTAGCACCGCCGAAAGGCTGTCGTCACAGGCTTTGGGTTCAGCGCAGTAAACAGCAGATTCGCGCTATCCAAAATCATTTTGCCCACATGCTGTTCGCAGTGGTGTTGGGCACACGGCACGGTGTCATTATCGAGTGAGAATATATTCATACCCTTACTACGGCCAGGGCCATGGTTTGGATTGCGCAATGCGCCTTGATCTCAAGCAAGGTCCCGCAGCGCATCGGCTAAATCCGGGTAGTTGAAGGTGAAGCCTGCCGCCGTTAAATTTTTAGGCAAGACGCGCTGTCCATTCAAAAGTACTTCCTCAGCAAACTCCCCCAGCATCAGTTTCGCCATGAAGCCAGGCAATGGTAAAACAGCCGGACGGTTTAACTGCTTGCCTAAAATGCGCGCAAATTGCCCCTGCGGTACCGGCGCTGGCGCCGTAAGATTGAAAACACCCCTCGCCAGAGAATTGTCGAGCAACATCTCAAAACAACGTACCGCATCGACAATATGAACCCAGGACCACCATTGATCGCCGCTGCCCATCGGGCCACCGAGACCCAGTTTGGCGGGCAGCAACATAGCCGGTAGCGGACCGCCATCGGCCCCCAGCACAATCCCTATTCTGACGGTGCAAATGCGGGTTTCAAGATCAGCCAATTCATTTGCCGCCGACTCCCATGCCTCACAGAGCTGATGAGAAAAACCTGCGTGGTAAGTACTGGCTTCATCCAGAAACTCATCTTGCCAGTGTCCGTACCAGCCAATCGCGGAGCCAGAAATATAAACTTCCAGCGGCTTCGGCAGATCTCGAATCCAAGTATTGAGCCGTAATGTCATTGACACCCTGCTGTCAATAATTTGTGCTTTCTGCTCGTCTGACCAACGTGATTTATCCAGAGGTTCACCGGCGAGATTGATAACGCCGTACCAGTCGATGTTTGCAAGACTGTCTAGCGACGACGCGAAATTTATCTGATCCGAATTTGCACGCTCACTCAAATCTGATCTTGTCAAAATAGTAACGTGATAACCGGAATCAACCAGATGCTGACTCAGGTGACCGCCAATGAAACCGGTTCCGCCAGTGATAAGAATATTTTTGGGCATCTTCATCCGATCTACTTGTTAATCCCCTCTATACGAGGCGATCTAATTATTGGATTCTCCTCGGGTCCGTGGCATAGCAGAATGTCGTCCCAGGTCCCAGTCGGCTCAGCGCCTTCTTGTTCCGCCATCTCTGTGATTTAATCACCTAACGAAGTCATGCGAGCCGCCGCGGCAATATCCATAAACAAATGAGAAGTCTTTGAACCTGCTAGATCTAATTACGTTAACGACCCTGGTCGTGACAACATTTGCCGTCACCAACCTTGATAACCTCATTATTCTGGTGTTTTTACTCGGACAATCTAAAGGCGAGCGCCACCATGTGCTAATCGGCTTTATCGCATCCGTAATTTTGGTGGTTGCCGCTTCAAGTATCGGCATCCTCATTGGGACGATGCTGAGCCCGAACATTGTTGGCTATCTGGGCATTGCGCCGCTTGTGATCGGTGCCTACCTTCTATATCAACAGTTAACAGCCGTTGAAAATAAATCAGCTATCGCCACGACCACAATGCATTCTCCTTCGCGGATCTGGTTAACCACTGTGGTGCTGATGTTCAGCAATAGCGCAGATAGTATCGCAGTGCTACTGCCACTGCTGGCAGAAAGTGGCTCAACCCCCACCTTATTAATCGTGTCGATTTATTTACTAACAAGCATATTGTGGTGCGCAATCTCTCTTAAAATTGCCTCGAATGCCGGATTGGCGCAACGCATAAGCGCCCGCGGGGAAAAGCTTGTTCCCTGGGTCATGATTGCCGTGGGCATCTATGTATTATCTAACACCGGCACCGACAGTTTGGTTGCTTCGATGACTTAATCGACACGGGCTTGGCTCATCAATAAAGCTTGAGCGCGATAGTGCTATGCAAAAAGCTTACTTAAAAGACGGCTGCACCCGTCAGATCTTTCTAGGCGGCAGCCGCTTATCCGTTTCAATGCTAGGATTAAAATTACGTTCTATATGTCGATACCGAACATTGATTTGAACTTTTCATTATATTCATCATCGGTAAGGTCTGCGCCCATCGCTATCCAATCTTCGCTGGGAACAGTGGTTCGAGCCGCCATAAAACCTTCAGCGTCGGGGCCAACCGGCCAACGTAACTTGTAATCATCCGTCGTAATGGATTCAAGAATTGTTTCGGCAACCAAATCAGGTGACACAGCACGCTTAAAGCCAGCCGAGAATACTTTACCATTGCGTCGCATGATGGGCTGGTAGGGCGAAGTCTTGTCGTAGCGTGTCTGCTCCGCCGAGTTTTCGAAGATCGAGGTCATAATGACACCGGGCTCAACGTTGACGACTCTGACACCAAAGCGATAAACCTCATGGGCCAGTGCTTCACCGAGACATTCCAGCGCCCATTTCGAGGCAGAGTAGGCAATCTGGTTTGGCGTCGCCTGCAAGCCAACCGCAGAGGTAATGTTGACAATGCTGCCCGTCTGGCGCTCACGCATAGAAGGCAAAACCGCCTGTATGCAACGCACCACACCAAAATAATTCGTCTCAAACATTTGCTTATGCTCTGCTTCCGGCACCAACTCGAGCGGCGCTGCGCCACCAATGCCAGCATTGTTTATCAGCACATCAACCGGCCCGGTCTTCTCAATTTCTGCAAACGCTTGTTTGACGGAATCTGTATCACAGACATCAAGTTGAACGACGGTAACCGGTAAATTCTCCGCCGCCGCTGCCGTTTGCAATGCATCAGCTTTAGCAAGGTTTCGCATGCCAGCAAAGACCTGATAGCCGTTTCTGGCTAGGTGCAAACTGGTCGTCAAACCGATGCCTGTGCTCGTACCTGTTACAACTGCAATCTTCATAAGTTACCTCGATAATCTTTATTAACAAATATGACTGTGACAAATAGCATGGCTTGTGCATAACTTGCAATCAGCAATGCTAAATCGGCTACCAATCAACCCACTTTGATGATGTTTTAAATGAAACGGACTTATCTTTATCACACAATATCGATTCACGAGACGAATCACTGCGTGACGGGGTAAAACAGATTACATGGACACCTAGTTTAACGCATCACTCTTCCAGTACTTGGTGCCCTGCAAGGTTGCCTGTAACGCTAGACCGGCTTCGGTTAACTGGTAAATACTGACACCGTTAACCACCGTACCTGCGCCGCTGGCTTCCGCACCACGGTCAGTCGTTTTAGCCGCTGCATCAGCTTGGCCGGAAAAGTCCCAGCCGGTATTGATAAAGTTATCCAACGCTGACTGCTTGTGAAATACAAATACTGCGCGGAAGTCTTTGATACCGAGGCCTATGCCAACGCCGGCAGAACCCATATTCATATAGGTGCGCTGACCACTTTTATTGTTGATCACAACACCCGTACCACCGCCGGCGGAGAAGAAGATAACGTTAACGCCAACATTAGAGAAAACCGCATAACCAACAGCACCCGCAATCTCTTTCTTCGTACCCGGCTGCTGCTCATATAATTTGGTTAATACGCTGGCGGAACTGGCGTCAATTTTGTCACGCTTTTTTTGGTTCTTGTCGGCTAGAGCAGGACTTGTTGTCAGAGCGAGCGCAAGAAATAAACTGATTATCCGCATCATTATGTACCTTAAATATCCTTATGAATTAGTTGCAACCGTGAACCATGCCAGGGCGATCTTCTAGCCCCCCACGGGTTATGGTTACGCGATGTATGATGCCGCACTGCGGCTAAGTCGGCGAAACGATGTCGAATTTCCCGTCGCCAACACTTTGCTTAAGTAAACCCGAATAAATATTACGGTGACGTTAAATAACTTACCCAAGCACTCATCCTCAAAGAGACACGACTGATCACATGTAGTGGTTTACCTTGACCGGTGTAAACAGCGACAGTTGCTGCTGCTCCCTGCGGCAGTTGCCGTGTCAATGCCTCGTCATCCAAGGCGATCAATACGCCCCACCGATCGGTAACGGGTGCGCCGGTAAATGACGGCAGCTGTCCGCTCGCGCTCAACTGCGACTGACTGCTCATGCCCGCTACGCGGGTAACTTTGCCTGAATAGGTCTGACCGGGGACATTTGTGAAAACCACTTCTGCTTCGTCTCCTACCGCGATCCGCCTAACAGCACTCTGACTGAAACTTGTCAGCACCGTATTAATTTCACTGGAGACGAAAGCCATCGAAGATGCCATTGGAATCGACGTCACCATATTGCCTGGGCGCAGCTGTAGATTGACGACATAACCATCGTGCGGCGCCCTCACCTCGGTTTCCTGCAACTGCCATTGCGCGTTATCTAGCTGGGCCTGACTACCCTCAATTGACGCCGCGGCAGCGTCCATATTCGCCGTCCAAATATCAAGATCAACCTGCGCAGCGGACTGCACATTAATTAATTTCTCGGCCCGCTCCACGTTTAGCTTAGCAAGACGCCACTCAGCCTGTTGACGCTGAATCTGAGCATTAAATTGTCGAACAACATGTTCGTAGGGGACAGGATCAATTCGAAATAACAGGTCTCCTTGAGCAATAGGCTGCAAAGGTTCAATAGGCACTTCAACGACCAGGCCCTTTACGTTGGGTACAATGGGGATGATATAGCGAAACATACGACCATCACTCGACATGGGCGCAAACGTAAACCAGGCAAAAACGATAGTCCCTAGCAAAACCATGCCCACGCCCGCGAAGGCACAGATATTTCCGACCGATTTACTGACTAACTGGAGCTTATTGAAAATAAGTAGATACACGCCACCGTAGCAAATCGCAATAAAGGCAATCACGATTGCGCCTCCAACTTTTGCAGCCGCCCGTCGATTTCTCTGACTGTCTTGCTGAGTTCATCGTCAACCTGAGACGATACATTCACAGGCGCGGTCTTAGACCAAACAAGGGCAATAAACCAACCCAGACCGAACGTTAGCAACCCTACCCAGGCGAGGATTGTGATTGCTTCGGTTTGCGGGTGGCCGCGAAGACGCGCGATATTGCCAGGTATATTTCCGATTACCACCACAAACCAAATAACGGCTGTGCAGAGCACAAAAAGAACGACCAAAGCAAAAATATCTAGCATGGTTACCTCGTTAGTGAAAGATTCGAAAGCAGACTATATCGTCTCGTTAGACCTTATTACATATTGCCATGAATAGTCGATAGCATTGAAGCGAGCGCTAACTAATGCAATGATCTAAAAAATAACTTCGCGGGCATCTCATAATGAAAATTTCTAGTGCCAATGACTATCTTGACAAAAAAGATAATCGAGACCTCGCACAAATCCCTGGCAGCTACGGATTGCCTATCATTGGCCACACGTTTGACTTTATCAAAGACCCCCTTACCTCGACCCTCAAAGAGTACCAAACCCACGGTCCTGTTTTTCGGCAGTCATTAGCATTCCAGCGCATGGTCGCAACGGTTGGACCGGATATGGTCAAACTGCTGACGGTTGATCCTGACAAGGTATTCTCATCCCGAATGGGCTGGGAAACCCTCGCGGGGGAGTACTTTTCGGGTAGTTTGATGTTAATGGATTTTGATGACCACCGCCTACAGCGTCGCCTTATGCAAACAGCGTTCAAGACAGATTCAATGCGAGGTTACATCGATAGCGTTAACACCATCACTAAAGACACCTTAAACACATGGCAAACGGCACAACCTTTAACATTTTATCCCGCTGTAAAAGCCTTGTTGCTGGAAATCGCAGCGAAAGTGTTTTTAGGCGCCGCGTTGGACGATGAGGCAGCTGAACTCAACAAGGCGTTTATTGACTTTGCCAACGGTACTGTCGGTATCATTAAAAAAGACTGGCCAGGGTTACTGCACCATAAAGGTATGAACGGAAGACGGGTGCTTGAGAAATACATTTGGCGGTCAATCGACGCTAAACGTCAGGGCGACGGAACTGACATGTTCAGTCACTTTTGCCATGAGAAAAACCAGAACGGCCAGTACTTTTCTCATCAAGAGATTACAGACCATATGGTATTTTTACTATTTGCTGCCCACGATACCACCACCAGCGCGCTAACGATGGTGATGCATCTACTGGCTGGCAATCAGGATTGGCAAGCACAACTCAGGGACCAAGTACTGCAAAGCAATATCGATGAGCTAAGCTATGATCAGCTTGATTCGGTGCCGCTGATTGAATACACATTTAACGAAGTGCTGCGAATGTACCCGCCGGTCGCAGGTGTTATACGTCGTACGATTAAACCCTGCGAGATTGGCGGCCATCAATTGGCGGCCCACACCGTCGTCCAAACCTCAATTTTAGCGACCCATCATTTGGAGGAATACTGGCGCGCGCCCTTTTCGTTTGACCCAATGCGATTTTCCCCAGCAAGACAGGAACACAAACAACATCCTTTTCTCTGGGCGCCCTTTGGTGGCGGCGCGCACAAGTGCATCGGCCTACATTTTGCTGACATGTTATTTAAGTGCGTCCTGTTTCAAGTCATCAAGAAGTATCAAGTCGACTTCGCGCATGATAATCAAGCAAACGATAAGGTTCAGTACCTGCCATTTCCAAAGCCTAAAAATGACCTGCCCGTTATCTTATCCGAGGTCTAGTCGCGTCAAATGTCACTTATAAATATTTTTGTCTGATGAAAATCTAACGCTATAAGCACGCTTATTTAACCAACGACATCACTATTGTTGATTAAATCTATCCTCTAACGCCACGCTGCTAGCGAATTGCTGACGGAGACACACGCCTTAACACCAACTATCGAAGACCAATAGCCCCTCGCTTTTCGAGCACTTCTCGAACACTTCGCAACCGACGAGAGCTTGTTACATGACAACCAAAAGCCGTGTCAGATACGGCCAGATACGGTAAGACACGCTGGTATACGCCCGCTATTTAGAACTAACCGTTCAAAAAAACAGTGACTAGCTTATTCACCGCCTTTACATGTTAGGACTAAACGCCAACAATCTTGTACAATCGACTTTCAACAACCGGACCTTAACTGATGCTCCCTGTTAGTCTTCAATGCCTACCTCATCGTCAGAGAGGCGCTGCAACAACGGCAAACATGCTCATTTTTCTCATCGTGCTGATGCTTGCGTGGCTACTGTGGTCCGGCATCTACAAACCTGTTGTGCTCGGACTGGGCGCCTTTTCTTGCTTGCTGACACTCTTTCTTGCCCGTCGAATGGGATTCTTTGCGCACTCATCTGAACTGCTGCGCATGATGCGTCGACTGCCCGGCTATTGGGTTTTACTTGTAAAGGACATCATTGTGTCGAGCTGGAACGTAAGCAAGATTGTGCTCGCACCCCAGTTAGTCATACAACCCACCATCGTAAAAATTGATAGCGCAGCGCTGGGAGAGATGGGCCAGACCATACTAGGTAACAGCATCACACTGTCACCCGGTACTGTGACCTTGGACATTGATGATGGTCAGCTACTCGTCCACTGTCTTTCAACAGAGGACGCCGTCGCGTTACAACAGGACGATATCGTCGAGCGCATCAAGGCGCTGGAGTCCAAATGATATTTGCCGGCGTCTCGTGCGCTATTTTGGTGACCATGGTGCTTGCGATCGCAAGGGCGATCAAAGGGCCGACAGTCTACGATCGTCTGTTGGCCGTTAACATGTTTGGCACTAAGACGGCCTTGTTACTGGCCGTTATTGCCTTTTTGTTTGGGCGCGCAGATTTTCTTGACCTGGCACTGGCATATGCATTGATCAATCTCGTCGGCGTGCTGGCGGTGCTTGAATTCTTTCAGAATCGCATCGACGCAAACGGAGACGCATCCGGTGATTGAAGGACTGCATCTTTTCGTTGATATCGTAAGCTGGATACTACTGATCATCGGCAGCATCTGTGTATTGATCGGCGGCATCGGCGTCTTGCGCATGCCTGATTTCTATTCCCGCCTTCATGCCGCCAGTTTAACCGACACGATGGCGACACTCGCACTGTTAAGCGGCATGATCCTTCAAGCGGGTTTCTCACTCGCGGCTGCAAAATTATTCGCCATCATGTTATTTCTTTTGTTGACGGGTCCTACAGCCACTTATGCGCTGGCAAATTCAGCACTACTGTCAGGCTATAAGCCAAAAACAGATGTGCTCGAGAAGAAAGTCTCGTGACCATCATCTTCGCTATTTTTCTGCTGACCATGCTGGTGATTACAGCTGTTGCGATTGTTCAATCGAGCAATCTTTTTGTTTCCGTCATGCTAACGTCGATTTTCAGTCTGTTAATGTCGATCAACTTTTTTGTCCTCGATGCTGCCGACGTTGCATTGACCGAGGCGGCGGTGGGTGCAGGCATTACTACCGTCATTTTCCTCAGTGCTCTGGCACTGACCGCCACGCAAGAAAAACCCAATTCCTCGGGTCGTGGCATTGCCTTGGTTGTTGTCGGATTGACAGCATCACTCATCATTTACGCGACCTTCGATAAACCCAGACTGGGTGACCCCAACGCGCCGGTGCACCAACATGTCGCACCCTACTATCTGGATAACACGATGGAACAAATGGGCTTTCCTAACGTGGTCACCGCGGTGCTGTCGAGCTACCGAGGTTACGATACCCTCGGCGAAGTGTTTGTTGTGTTTGCTGCATGCATTGGCGTGCTGTTTATTCTCGACGCACGGACCGGCACCGGCCCCATGTATGTCGCCCGGCAGATGACGGGACTGCGTCATCATTTAATCCCGCAAGTCGTTGCTCGCATACTGGTGCCTTTTATTGTGCTGTTTGGTTTGTATGTGCAGTTCCATGGTGAATATGGTCCAGGCGGCGGTTTTCAGGCTGGCGCTATCATCGCTACGGCCTTTATCCTGTACGCATTAATTGAAGGCGAACAGGCGGCACTGCGTGCCGTTCCAAGAAGCGCGCAATTGGGTTTGGTTATTTGCGGCGCATTATTATTCGGTATGGTGGGTGTTCTCTGCATGATCATGGGTGGCGAATTTCTCGACTACTCCGTGTTAATGGAGAATCCTGTCACGGCAAGGCAAATAGGCATCATCGTCATCGAGGCGGGTGTCGGCATGGCGGTTTGCGGCGCGATGCTGTCAATCTTCCATGCCTTTGCGGCGCGCAGCGCGGGGGACACTCATGAAACTGTTTGAGTTTCTCGGCTATTACAACTACTGGGTCTTCGCCGTTCTTTTAATGATCGGCTTCTATGCCGTCATTGCGAAGGCAAACCTGATCAAGAAGCTGATCGGCTTATCCCTATTTCAGTCAGCGGTTTTTCTCATGTACATCTCAATGGACAAGGTCGAAGGCGGCACCGCACCGATTATTAAGCCAGACGCCGTCGACCAACTCTATTCCAACCCATTGCCGCAGGTATTGATATTAACCGCGATCGTTGTCGGCGTCTCAACGCTGGCACTTGGACTTGCGATCGTCGTTCGAATCAAAGAACGATACGGCACGATTGAAGAAAACGAAATCTTGGACGCGGATTAGTCGTTATGGATTTCGCCCAGCACTTACCTGTCCTACAAGTTATTATTCCGCTATTGGCGGCGCCACTGATTGTCCTGCTACAGCCCCGGGGTTTCGCATGGGCGGCTACCACTGCCACCGCATTTTTTAGTTTTGCTGTCTCCATTGCTATCGCCGCGCGCATTTTAGCGGGCGACATACTGCACTATGAGATGGGCGGCTGGTTTGCACCCATTGGCATCGAGCTAAGGGTCGATGCGTTCTCGGCCATTGTGCTACTGATCATTTCAGGCGCGGCCGCCATTTCGCTTGTCGCCGCCCGAACCAGCATCAATCAACAAATTGAACACCACCGCCAACCGCTATTCTATGCAGCCTGGCTGCTCGCCATCGCCGGCTTAGTCGGTATGGTTGTCACCGCCGATGCGTTCAACATTTTTGTCTTTATGGAAATCTCATCATTGGCAGGATACATTCTGATTGCCGGCGGGCCCGACCGTCGCGCGCTGCCCGCAGTCTTTAAATATCTAATCATCGGTACAATCGGCGCGACGTTTTATCTGATTGGTGTTGGCATGATCTACATGATGACGGGCACTTTGAACCTTGACGATATGGCACAGCGCGTCGTCGGTATTGAGGATCAACGCCCCATCTTGGTTGCTGCCGCGTTTGTCTTTATCGGTCTGGCGTTGAAAGCCGCATTGTTCCCATTGCACGTCTGGCTACCTAACGCCTATACACATGCGCCGCATATGGTGACGGTTTTCTTGGCTGCCTGCGGCACCAAGGTCGCAGTCTATGTGTTGCTGCGATTTCAGTTCACCATTTTTCAATCCTTCGCCGAACATCTGCTTCAGTTCGCACTTTTTCTGATGCCATTAGCGCTATTGGGTATTACCGTGGCGTCACTGGTCGCCATGTTCGAAGGCCATCTAAAGCGCATGCTGGCATTTTCATCCGTTGCTCAGATTGGCTATATCCTGCTGGGTGCAAGCCTTATGTCAGATTCAGGTTTCACCGCCAGCACGCTGCATATGTTCAATCATGCGCTGGCGAAGGGCGCCCTGTTTCTCGCCGTTGCCAAATTTGCCACGCAGTATGCGGACCTTCGTATTGATTCACTCGAAGGTGCGGCTCGCAGCATGCCGTTGACCTCCTTTGCCTTTGTTATCGCGGGCTTGTCTTTGATAGGCGTGCCGGGCACGGCTGGCTTCATTAGCAAGTGGCAGCTGATCATGGCGATAATGGAAACCGGCAACATGGGTTTCATCATGGTGGGTATTGTTGTTATCAGTTCGCTCATCGCCGTTGCTTATATCTGGCGGGTGGTTGAAACCCTGTATGCGATTCCAACGGATAACATACCCGCTAGCGCGACTAACGTTAACGTGAAATCTGAGAAAATGGATCTGCTGTTAGTCGCACTTATGTTCACCGTTGCGATGAACATCTACTTCGGACTTGTACCGGCACTGCCATTCACTTTGGCGGAACTGTCTTCTCAAATACTGTTGCAGGTCAAATTTTGAACCCTCAACTTGCCATCATTCTCGTGCTTGTCGTACCCCTTGTCGGTGCGGTCCTTATTGCGGTTACCGGCCGCCTGCATGACAACCTGCGAGAAACCGTCACACTTATCACGGCGACACTGCTCGCCGTCATTGTCTGGAGTATCGTGCCGTTGATACTTGAGGGCGAACGACCCGAGGTAAGTCTGCTGCAGGTCATGCCCGGTATCGAGATCGGCTTTCGAGTTGAGCCATTGGGCATGTTGTTCGCGACACTGGCATCGAGCTTGTGGGTTATCAACTCCATCTATTCCATTGGCTATATGCGCGGTAACAATGAGAAGAATCAGACACGCTTTTATATCTGCTTTGCGCTTGCGATTGCAGCGACAATGGGTCTGGCGTTTTCAGGCAACCTGTTCACACTCTTTTTATTCTATGAGTTACTCACCCTGTCGACGTATCCTTTAGTCGCGCACAAGGGCGATGCTGATACGGTCAAATCTGCCCGTGTCTACCTTGGTGTATTGTTATCGACGTCGATTGCTCTGCTTTTACCCGCCATCATCTGGACCTATCATGCGGCCGGTCATGGTGATTTCGTTTTGGGCGGCATCCTCAAGGGACTCATGGACCCTGCATCCGTTGGCTTGCTACTCGCGCTGTTTGTCTTCGGTGTTGGTAAGGCGGCGATCATGCCCGTACATCGATGGCTACCCGCAGCGATGGTGGCGCCGACACCGGTCAGCGCACTGTTGCATGCCGTCGCTGTGGTTAAGGCCGGCGTGTTCACTATCACCAAAGTTATCGTTTACATCTTTGGCGCTGATTACCTGTTTTCACTGCCACAAAGCGGATGGCTCGTTTATCTCGCCGCGTTCACTATTATTACCGCCAGTCTCGTTGCGCTTCGACAAACGAACCTGAAGCGATTATTGGCTTACTCGACCATCGCCCAGTTGTCCTATGTGATTATGGCTGCCGCGATATTAAAACCCATGGCGGAGATCGGCGCAGCCGTTCATATGGTCGCGCATGCATTTGGCAAGATCACCTTATTCTTTGCCGCCGGCGCGATCTACGTCGCCGCGAAGAAAACCGATATCGCCCAGTTGCGTGGCATCGGTCGCCGCATGCCCTGGACCATGGCGGCATTTTCCATTGGCGCACTCTCCATGATCGGCATGCCACCAACCGCGGGCTTTGTGTCCAAGTGGTACATTCTTGGCGGCGCCTTACAAGCGGGTCATTACGTCGCTATTTTTACCATCATTGCGAGCACGGTGCTTAACGCTGCTTACTTCCTGCCCATTGTGTATATGGCGTGGTTTGAAAAGGAAAATGTCAGCAGCGATAACAATACGAGCGTCATAAAGGAACATGGTGAAGCGCCCTTTCTGATGGTACTGGCACTGACGATAACCGCTGCGCTGACGATTGGCTTTTTCTTCTTCAACGGCACTGTCATTGAGCTCGAAAAACAAATTGTGCCGCGACTGGACTTATGATGACGGACCCTAACGAAAAGCAAAGTGACGATCATTGGCTTGTACGCCCGGCGACAATTCGCAACATATGGATCGTAGCCATTGGCGTCTTACTGCTGACATTACTGGCTGAGTTTTTCATTCCCACCAAAGGCTATTTTGGTATCGATGACTGGCCAGGCTTCGGCGCTTTCTTCGGCTTTGCATGCTGCCTATTGATGGTGCTATTCGCCAAGGCCCTCGGCGCCCTACTGAAACGCGATGCGGACTATTACGGGGGCGATGATCGTGATTGAGATGCTGTCACCCGCATTAATTCTGATTGTCGCGGCTGTACTGATACCGCTCGCCAACGACCGTATCAAACCAATAATTATCTTACTCGCACCGTTGTTGACGCTGGCTGCCATCTGGCAAATAGAAGACGGTGTACAAGGCAGCGTTCTGTTCCTTGACTATTACATGTTGGAGCCGGTCGAGGGTAGCCCACTGAGGCGACTGTTCGCGACCGTGTTCGCCATCATGGTTTTTTTTGGCGGGCTATTTGCCTATCGCATTGCCAGCTGGCACGAACTTTCCGCCGCTTTTGTCTATGCTGCCGGCGCCATTGGTGTCTGTTTTGCCGGCGACCTGATTACACTCTTCCTTTACTGGGAGCTGATGGCGATTTTCTCTACGGTGATTGTTTGGTGTGGCGGTACGCCCGGCGCGCGGGATGCCGGTATTCGATACGCGATCATGCACCTACTCGGTGGCGTTGTATTAAAGGTTGGCATTGAAGGCGTTGTGGTTGCCACCGGATCGATCCAGATCCAACCCATGCTGGCAACGGACTTTAGTACATGGATGATTCTGATCGGCATCTTGATCAATGCGGCAGCGCCGCCTGTATCGGCTTGGCTATCTGATGCCTATCCCGAATCGAGTGTATCGGGATCGGTTTTCCTTTCAGCCTTCACGACCAAGACAGCGGTACTTGCGCTACTGCTCTTATTCCCAGGCGAACCCATACTGATTGGCGTTGGTCTCTACATGATTATGCACGGCATTATCTTCGCACTGCTGGAAAATGATGCGCGACGCATATTGGCTTACTCGATTGTTAATCAGGTTGGGTTTATGGTCTGTGCGGTCGGCATCGGCACACAGATGGCACTCAATGGCGCCGCTGCCCACGCGTTCGCTCACATCATCTACAAAGCACTTCTTTTTATGTGCGCCGGGGTGGTGCTTTATCGTACTGGCAAAAGTCGCTGTACGGATCTCGGCGGCCTCTATCGAACCATGCCTTTTACAACAATTTGCGCCATTATCGGCGCGTTATCGATTTCGGGCTTCCCTTTAACCAGCGGCTTCACCACAAAAACGATGATTTCACAGGCAGCCATTGATGAAGGCTATATGGCCGTCTACTTTTTGCTGACGGCGGCTTCCGCGGGTGTTTTTTTACACGCCGGCATCAAGTTTCCCTGGTTTGTTTTCTTTCAGAAAGACTCGGGCCTGCGACCTAAGGATGCGCCGTTCAATATGAAACTTGCCATGATTGGCTGCGCCGCGATCTGCATTATTATCGGTGTTTTTCCACAGTTACTTTACGGACTACTGCCCTATGAAGTGGCGTATGAGCCCTACTATCCTGCCAAGGTGGTCTTCTATTTGCAGCTGTTACTCTTTTCAGGACTCGCTTTCTTTGTTCTATTACCCTTAATGAAACGTACCCTAACCATCAGTCTGGATACCGATTGGGTCTGGCGCAGAGGCGGCAAGCTGTTGGCTAATTTATTGCTTAAAGCGATTGATCGTTTCACCGCGTCGAAGGATAGGATCGGCACTAAAACCGTCACCACACTGAGTTATCTAACCAACCGTTACCTCGGACAGCCACATAAAGCCGACAGCGAAGAGAAGAGTGTTTTTGCCCGATCCTGGACCATTGGTACGACCGCCTTATGGATTAGCGGCCTGTTGTCAGCTTATGTGTTGGCCTTCTACCTGTAGAAAAGCGCGAGACTGTTATTGCTTTAATGTGTCAGTCTCGCCGTCCGCTTTATAACCCGCCATCTTATCGATTTTCGATGTGAACGCTTCCCCTTCAGCATCGATAAAATCAGCTCTGACGGAGGCATAGGTGTAGGGTTTAAACAAGTTTCTCCTGGTATGGAAGAAGTAAACAACGAGGCCCCAGAGGTTAAGAACGACACACAAAGCCAACACTTCTGGACGAATCAAATCGCTGAACAAGAAAAACATGACACCCTGCAGCCAGACCTCCGGCTTGGAAACTAAAATAACCACGGTGAGTCTGCCCGGCAAAAGCGTCGCAATAATCACCGGCATCAGTACGGCGAAACTAATAAAAATTAATTCCAGCTCAAAACGCGTCACCCGCCCCTCTATCAATCCGTTTAACGCGATAAAACCCAAAAGAAAACAGATGCCCGCGTGCATTTTGTGACCCACGTTATCCTTTAGACGAATGTAACCATTGACCCTGCCGTTCAGCGTCATCCAGGGCCTGGGCTTGACAATAAAGTCGTCAAACAGCTCGAAGGTGCCAAGGCCAAGATAGACCAGCGTTTCTATCCAAAGTACGATCTCAAGGCTAAGGGGTATATCGTAGAACTCAGTTGCAGATAGCATTGCTCGTGTTTCATCCTTTTATTAGAAATCGTTACGTCGACCAAACGTCAACATGTGAGGCTCGAAAACTGCAGCAAACAACAGGCTATCGCACAGCCACCCTAACGAGATTGACTGAGCTGCAAAATTCAAATAGCCTAAGATAAAACCTAACGGCCCAAAGCATGTTTCCATTGTGTCTACGATCGCCTTCACAAATAAGAACAGCGGTTCGTTCATTGCAGCCGATTTTCCGTGCTTTTCTGCTCCCGTCTTCTTTACTACTCGCCTATAGCAGCCAGCTTCAGGCAGAGCCGGTTGAAGAACCAATTATAGAACTAATTGAAGAGCTCATTGAAGAGCCAATTGAAGAGCCAATTGAAGGGCCAGTTGAAGAGCCATGGGAAGCCGCCGCACCGGAAGCTGATGACCCCAAGGTTAATTGGCTTGACGGCAGCCAAGGTTACCTCACCGATCAAACTCAAATCCTGGCCAATTGGATGGATAGTTTCTTCGGTGATTCGGACTACGATTCCGAACAAGCGGAGTCCATCATTCGAATCGAACTTGAGCATGATTGGAACAGTGAAGATGGCAGCAGCTTTGGCTCAAAAATTCGCGGCCGAGTACACATGCCGAGACTGTCGAAAAGACTATCGTTGGTATTCAGTGGCGATGAAGAACAAGATGGTAACTTTAGCGACACACTACCAGGCCAACAAGAAGACGACCGCATTGGCTTTCAATTCGCCGGGCGAGAGACCTCCAAGTCTCGATTCGACTACACCCTGGGTTGGTCGAAAGGCCATCTTCGACCCGGCATCAAGTATCGTCGTCAAGGTGAGCTTGGCGAAAAAACGACGTATCGTTTAACCGAACGCATCCAATACGAGCATGAAAAGAATATTTATTCCCGCACCAATTTTAGGATAAGCCGGTTACTCACAAATAATAGCATTCTAAATTGGTCATCACGGCTCGTGTATGGCGAGCGGACGCTCGGTGTCGAATGGGCAACGCAATTTTCAATGCTTTATCGCTACAAACTGGATGATGACAGACCCATTGCCATATCGTATTTCGTTGGCGCGTCCGGCGTCACCCGTCCTGATAGTTATGCCAGCAACTATAGCGCAGGGTTACTGTATCGACGCCAATTTATGAGGGACTATCTCTTCTTGGAATTTGAACCGAGCGCCAACTATCGAAAGTTGACGGCTGATGACGGTCGCGAGCTTTTTTGGCGAGCGGTGCTAAAACTCGAAATTGCGATAAGCAAACAACCGCTAAATTTGATCTGACCTGATTGTGCGCCTCGTTTAACGCCGTGCACCCTTCAGTTACGTTAGGTTAGGTTTAGTTTAGTTTAGTTTAATTTAGTTCCGCTCAAAGACTGTCCGGCGTAAAAAAAGTCTTCCATTACCCACCATCTAACACCCACCTCGTAACACCCACCACCTGAGATTTTCTAACGTCGAGCTAAGACCTCTCGTCGACCTACAAGGCAACATTGTCTCCGCCAAGGCACCAAAAGCTTCAGACCCAGGGTTAAGCAGATTATTCGAAGCGCTGGTGTGGCCGCATGGCATCATCAGTTACGGATTAGCCACTGCAATCTTGCACAAAATTAAGTACATTGGGCTTAATAGTTAATAATAAGAGATAACCCCGTATGTCCACACGTCTTCGTTCACCAGAAATCACCGCGTCTATTAGTAACGTAGACCCCGCTGTCGGCCCGCAGCAACAGCTTGCTCACCCAGACCACATTGCGCATTCTGAAAGGCTCGTACGCAAGCTTTATCAAGTGCGCGACAATGTCTGGTGTATGGTCGGCAATGGCTTGTCGAATCAAACCTTTGTCGAGGGCCCCGAAGGTCTTATCTGTATCGACACGGGCGAATGCGTTGAAGAAATGCGGGAAGCGCTGGACGAGGTTAGAAAGTTTACCGCCGCACCGGTGGTTGCCTGTTTATATACGCACTTCCATTACGTCAATGGCACAACGGCGCTGCTGTCGGAAATGAAGGATGCGGGCAATGCTGAGTCACTGCCGGTCTACGGTCATAGCCGCATCGCCGGTAACATTGCGCGCTATGGAGGCGAGGTAGGACCTCGAATTATGCGTGGCCTGGTACATCAGTTCGCCATTTCAATGCCGACCGAAGGTGCCGACGGTCTCGTTAATGTCGGCCTAGGTCGATTTTTCAGAAATACTGACCACGCCCCATTCACCCATGGACACCTGCCTGTCACACACAGCTTCGATGAGACGTTGAAGGCAGATATTGCAGGCCTGAAAGTAGAATTTACCCATGCGCCGTCAGATGCCGACGACTCCGCCACCATTTGGTTTCCTGAACTGGGCGTCTGCGTCAACAATCTGGTCTGGCCCGCACTGTTCAATGTCTTTGCGATTCGCGGCGAAGAATACCGTGATCCACGGATACTGCTATCCGGTCTCGATCACATGGCTGAACTGGGCGCAGATCATTTGCTCGGCGCACATGGACCACCCTTTAGTGGCAAGGCGGACATCGATGATGTCCTCATCGACTATCGTGATTCCATTCAATTGCTCTGGGATCAAACCGTGCGAGGCGCAAACAAAGGCTTAAGTCTTGATGAGTTAACCCGTTTTGTTCAACTACCTGAACGCTTCAACCGCACCTATTTTACCCGTCAGTTCTATGGCTTGGTTGAACACCACGTCAAGCAGATTCACGCCGGTTTGTTTGGCTGGTTTGATGAAGACGTCGCTAACCTTTTCCCTTTGGAACCTACCGATCGGGCAACGCGGATCGTTGACGGATTCGGCGGCGCAGACAGGGTGCTTGAAATGATGCAGCAAGCCATGCAAGCCGACGATTATCGATGGGCGCTTGAGCTGGGTGCCTGGCTTGAAAAAGCCACCGATGATCAAACCAACAAAGATGCACTCGCCAACGTTATACGAACAATTGCACAACGCACGACATCCGCCAACGTAAGAGATTGGTGTTTAACAAGGGCGCTCGAACTGGAAGGCAAATTGGATCTAAGCCGATTCCGTCAGCATCGATTTAGAGTCGATGAAGTCCTCGCCAAACCACCAACAACCTTCATCAAGGTATTGCGCGTGTTGCTGGCGCCTGAGCGAACCCTTGATCTCGATATGGAAGTACGCTGGCTGTTTGACGATGGTTCAACAACGGGATTGAAAATCAGGCGCGGCGTTGCAATACCCACCACGGGCGAAACAGCGCAGCATCAGATCGGTCTGACACACGCCGATTGGGCGACGATACTGGGCGGCAAGTTAACCTTTGCAGCAGCGCTGGCAGAAGGAAAAATTCAGATTGGCGGTGACGCCGCAGCAGTCGCGAGTTTCTTTAGTAGTTTTGATCACCCGTCATTTAACGGCTGATTGAGCACGCAAGAAAATTACCGATTGTCTGACTAGCTGAGATCAAGGAAAAGAAAAAAACAATGAGTGATATCCCTAAACCGTCAAAGCCTTTCGCGGGCAAAGCATCACGCTTGTATGCGGATTCAGACCCAAGCCCACTCAACTTAAAGAATGAAGTGCAGGGCGCGCCAAATATTTTACTGGTGATGCTCGACGATGTGGGCTTTGGCTCCTGCAGCACGTTCGGCGGTCCCATACCGACACCGGGTGTTGATAAGATTGCCAAGCAGGGTCTGAGCTATAACCAGTTTCACACGACGGCACTGTGTTCACCGACGCGGGCATCCTTGTTAACAGGTAGAAATCATCACAGCGTTCACATGGGTGGCATTACCGAAATTGCCAACAGTTTCCCCGCCTACGATAGCGCTATCCCGCCTGAGTCAGCGACTATTGCAGAAATACTCAAGCAAAATGGCTATTCGACCGGTTGCTTCGGCAAATGGCACTTAACGCCGTCATGGGAGCAGAGCCCGGCGGGGCCTTTCGATAGATGGCCAACGGGCATGGGCTTCGAGCGGTTTTACGGCATTATCGGTGCAGAGGCGTCCCACTGGGAACCGGCTGCGTACGATCAAACCACACCGATTGAACCTCACCTTGGTAAAGAGGATTATCACTTTACCGAAGATCTTGCTGACAAGACCATTGAGTGGCTAGAGCGACAAAAAGCCTCCGCCCCTGACAAACCCTTCTTCTGCTATTTTGCGCCTGCGGCTGTTCATGCACCTCACCATGTTGCACCGGAATGGATAAAGAAATTTGAAGGCCAATTTGATCAAGGTTGGGACAAGCTAAGAGAAGAAATTTTCCAGCGCCAACTTGAACTGGGTGTCATTCCGCCAGGCACAACTCTGACGCCTAGGGCGGATGAAATTCCTGCCTGGGATGATTACCCCGACGAATACAAACCGGTCGCCAGTCGTTTGATGGAAGTGTTCAGTGGCTTTCTTGCCCACACCGATGCCCAGGTCGAACGGGTCATTGATGCGGTGACGGAACTCGACTGTTTCGACAACACACTGGTGATATATCTCACCGGTGATAATGGCGCGTCAGCAGAAGGCACGGTACACGGCGCATGGAGCGCACCCTCTTTTCAAAATGGCGTGCATGAAGACCCGCAATGGTTGCTGGAACATATGGATGATTTTGGTACGGACCGCTGTGAAAATCATTTCAACGTTGGCTGGGCCTGGGCGCTCGATTCACCCTTCCAGTGGATGAAACAGGTCGCCTCGCATTTTGGTGGCACGCGAAATGCCATGGTCTTATCGCTACCAGACCAAATCAAAGACCAAGGTGGATTACGATCCCAGTTTCACCATGTGATTGATATTGTGCCGACGATATTAGAATTGGTCGGTATTGATGCGCCAGAAAAAGTAAACGGCATTACCCAAAGCAACATTCAAGGTGACAGCATGGTGTATAGCTTTGCTGATGAAAAATTAAAAAGTACCCACGAAACCCAATACTTTGAGATTCTCGGCAACCGCGGCATCTACCATGATGGCTGGATAGCCTCGTGTTTCCACGGCAGATTGCCGTGGATTCGTTACGCCGGTTACGCGTTCGATGGCCCCCAAGAAATTTGGGAGCTGTACAACATTGAAGATGATTTTTCGCAGGGTAATGATCTCGCCGCATCGCATCCTGACAAGCTCATTGAAATGAAAGCACGCTTTGACGAAGAAGCTGAAAAGAACGGCGTTTATCCGTTGCGGGATGCATCCGCTGTCCGCACCGGAGACTACAGTGTGCCGCATTCTTTGGAAGGTCACAGCAAAATGACCTACACCAAGGCGCATGTGCGCATGCCCGAGAGCTCTATCATCAATCTAAAAAATGCGTCCTACAATATCGACGCTGTCATTGAATTATCGGGTAAACATAGTCAGGGCGTCATCGCATGCCAAGGCGGCAATATGGCGGGCTGGAGTCTGTATCTCGATGAAAATGCGCAACCCTCATTCGTCTATAACTGGTTTGGTCATGAAATCACGGTCATTGCGTCAAACGAGCCCTTGACCCAAGGTACGCACAACATCAAATTGCACTATGAACATGACGGCGGTTTCGGCAAAGGTGGCTTGGCCACGTTGCACGTCAACGACCTAACAGTCGCAGAAGGGCGCATCGATAAAACCGTACCGGTGGTTTACTCCATGAGCGGCGAGACCTTCGACGTTGGCCGCGATGCGGGCTCGGCGGTTGGCCCCTACCCGCATAATTTTGAATTCAAAGACAAGATTATCGGCGTCACGCTAGAGCGACTGTCGAGTAAAGATAAGGCAACCTTGGATGCGGAAACAAAGGGTAAATTTAAGGCGGGCTTGAGTACGCAATAAGCGAACATCAGGCAACAAACGGTCTACGCTGGTACTATTTTGATACAACGGTAGCGCAATGTTGGTGACTTTTGACCCTAGGCGCTGCGCAACCCATCAACACGAGCCAAGTCAAGACCGGGTCCAGTGTAAAGCCAAGCAGCTAAAATCTATTGGCGTTTTACCGAAAATTCAGCCAATAGCGATTACCAATCCAATCGGTGTACTATCTATTGCATTCAGATTTGGAGCTGACCCATGACAAAAACAATTATTCGCGGTGGTTCAATTTTCGATCCTCATACGATGGACATCCAATCTAACGAAACCCTCGTTATTGAGAATGGCCTCATCAGCGAATCAGCCGACACATCCGGGGCTGACGTGGTGATCGATGCTGATGGGCAGTTTTTGATGCCTGGCTTTATCGATGCTCACGTACACTTTCGGCTTGCGACACTCAATTTTGCGCGTTTGTCGCAATGGACCGAGGTCCAATTCGGTATCGCTATGGCGAAGCTGAGTGAAGAGACGCTCGCACGCGGCTTCACCACAGTGCGCGATCTTGGCGGCGATGTGGTTGGACTAAAGCGCGCTATCACCACCGGCATGACCCGTGGTCCTGATATTGTGCAAGCCAATCTAATGATTTCCCAAACCGGCGGCCACGGTGATGTTGAAGGTGGCGTGTTGGCTGTACCCGATTGTGCCTGCCAGATGCGCCATAGTGCATTTGGCATCGTTGCAGACGGCCCAGATGCTGTTCGAAAAGCGGCGCGTCATGTATTACGCGCGGGCGCTGACTTTATCAAAATTCATGTCTCCGGCGGCGTTGCCACGCCCATGGACCCACTGGATTGCACGCAGTACACCGTTGCCGAAGTTCAAGCAGCCGTGCAGGAAGCAACCAATCGCAAGACCTATGTCGCGGCGCACGCTTATACGCCTGAGGCTATACAGATGGCCGTCAACAATGGCGTTAAATGTATTGAGCATGGCAATCTGTTGGATGCCGAAACGGTCAAAGTAATGGTTCAACGTGACGCTTGGTTGGTACCCACACTTGTGACATTTAAGGCTATGGCATCTGAAGGTAAACGTCTGGGATTACCCGAACGAAACCTCGTCAAAAACAAAGCGGTATTGGCCTCAGGACTCGAGTCGCTTGCACTGGCAGATAAGGCTGGCGTGAAAATCGGTTGGGGTACAGACCTAATCGGCGAAACCCAAGCCATGCAGCGACACGAGTTTGCGATTCGAGCCGAGATACAATCAGCTGAGTCCATATTGCATGCCATGTACGTCATGAATCCCATCATACTAAAAAGACCCGATAGCATCGGTCGTCTGGCGCCCGGCATGAACGGCGATGTCGTTATCACGCCGATCAATGCGCTGCAGGATATCGCTGCATTGGCCGACGACGACGCGATTACCCAGGTCGTTAAGCGCGGCGTACCGGTTCATCATTAAAGCAAAATTTGAAACGGCGCATTTGCTAAATATCGATTACCGTCAACGTGGCAAAACACTCAATGGGTGTTGCATTAAAATTGGATTAAAATTGCATTAAAAATGTCGTCACAAGACCACGCGAAGAATGAGTCTGACTCAAAAATGAATTAGACTTCCATCGCAACTCTCGAACCAACATCGACATCCAGCATTAGGAACAACGTGGCCAAAAAGTATTACGTCATTTGGGAAGGCAGAAGCAAAGGCATCTTCGAGGATTGGCCGACCGCTCAAAAATCTGTCGCCGGTCATAAGGGCGCAAAGTTCAAAGGCTTTGAAAGCCGTGCGCTGGCCGAAGCCGCTTATAGCCAAGCACCCGAAAAAAGTATCGTGTCATCCAAGTCGAGAAAACCCGCAACAAAACGGGCCGCCTTTGTACTCGATGAAAATTTTGATATTCACATTTTTTGTGACGGCGGCTGCGATCCCAACCCAGGCCCTGCGGCGTCCGGCATTGCTGTGTATCAGTCAGCTTCTATTATTGCCAAATACCACGGCCTGTATCATCAGGGTACAAACAATACTGCTGAGCTCAATGCACTGCATCAAGCCATGCAACTGGCCAAAGGCTTTCTTGCACAGGGTTTGAAAGTTCAAATCCTCAGCGACTCGTCCTACTCGGTCAAAGCCATGACCCAATGGGCGCAAGGCTGGCAACGCAAAAACTGGACCCGGGGTAAAAACGAAGTGCTGGCGAATGTCGAGCTGATCAAAACCATGTATGCCTGCTATCAAACCCTGCCCGAAGACATCAGCATCATTCATGTCAAAGGTCATGCCGGCGTTGAAGGCAATGAGATCGCCGATCGCATGTGCTTTGTTGCCATGCAAAACAAAGTCGAAGACTTTGAAGAATATTTGGGTAGCGAGTCTATTGATGAATTATTAGCGATCAACGCCAACTAGTCGTCTGAAATTAACGTGCACCTTCGAACACACGCATCTCAACCTAGGCTAGATTCATAAATGGATTCAACGGATCTCATATTCACCTTAGTCAGCTGTATTTTCTTTATGGCGTTGGTGGCGTGGGTGTCTTATATAAAAACCCGCGGTGAGGTCGACACGCAGGAAGGCTACTTTCTGGCCGGCCGAGGTTTAACCGCCATCTTCATTGCAGGCTCGATGCTGCTGACCAACCTTTCGGCGGAACAACTGATTGGTCTAAACGGTTCCGCCTACGGCTTTAACCTTTCCAGCATGGGTTGGGAGGTCACCGCCGCCTTTGCGACCATCTGTATGGCGTTTATTTTCCTGCCTCGCTACTTGGCCGGCGCCTTCACAACACTACCCCAGTTTCTTAATGACCGATTCGATGATGGCGTACGGCGCATGTCGGTTGTGCTTTTTATGGTGGGTTACGGTCTGGTCACCATCCCGTCGGTTTTATACGCCGGCTCCATTGCTGTGTTGCAACTGTTTAACGTGCCGGAGTTGCTCGGGCTTTCGTATTCCTCATCGTTATTTTTAACCATCTCGGTGATCGGTTGCATCGGCGCCCTGTATGCAATTTTTGGTGGACTCAAAGCCGTGGCGGTATCCGATACATTAAATGGTATTGGCCTGTTGATCATTGGCGTTGCTGTGCCATGGCTCGGTCTGTCCGCGCTTGGCCAAGGCAGTGTGTCCGAAGGCTTACAGATTATTACCACAACGGACACCCACAAACTCAATGCCATTGGTGGCCCAAGCGACCCCACACCCTTTGCCACGTTGTTCACCGGCATGATCTTCGCCAATCTGTTTTATTGGTGCACCAATCAATATGTGATTCAGCGAACCCTGGCCGCGAAAAATCTAGCGGAAGGTCAGAAAGGTGTGTTGTTCTCAGGCTTCTTTAAGGTACTGGTGCCGTTCATGATGATGATTCCCGGCGTCATCGCCTTTCATCTTTATGGTGATGGGCTGCAGTCAATCGACCTTGCCTATCCCAAACTGATTAAAGATGTACTACCGCTGTGGGCAACGGGCTTCTTTCTTGCGGTATTGCTCGGCGCTGTCTTTAGTTCATTCAACTCATTACTTAACAGCGCAGCGACCCTGTTCTGTCTCGACATTTACGCGCCGATGAAGAAAACCGCCGTGACAGACGCACACATGTTGCGAGTCGCGAAGATCGCCAGCATCGTCATCGCGCTGTTCTCATTTATTGTGGCGCCACTATTACAGTTTGCGCCGGACGGGCTGTGGCAAATCATTCGTATCTTCACCGGCTTTTATAACATCCCGGTCATTGTGCTGGTGTTGGTTGGTCTCTTTACGCGGCAAGTGCCCGCTGTCGCCGCCAAGGTTGTCATCGTCTTTCATGTCATCAGTTACGGCCTGCTGAAGTTTGTGTTCGACGATATTGTCGATATTCACTTTCTGCACCTGTACGCGATTTTGTTCTTTATCGAAGTTGGCATTATGTTGACCATCGGCTACCTGAAGCCGCGTCTCGTGCCTTGGTCTTATACCGCCCAGAACCTAGTCGACATGACACCCTGGCGGTACGCCCTGCCCTGCGCCGCGAGTCTGATGTCTGCGGTGATTGGCTTGTATCTGCTGTTTTCACCGGTCGGCTTAGTCGACGGCATCACCAACTTATTTTGGGGTTTGATCACCGCGCTGGTCTTCGCCAATATCGCGGTATGGTGGTGGAGTAGTCGACAAACGCGCATCCCAGTCTTTATAGTGGGTGCGGCGACAAAAAACATTGATTGAACGCGACTGTTAAGCCTGAATTTTGTACGAACTGACATTAGACCCATTGATATTGGACGAGCTAAAACGTGACTGAACATAAAAAAGTCCGCCTGCGCGCATTCGAGAATGCCAGCAGTCAGCGCCATGTGCCTGAACAGGATCGTTATCTTTACAAAGCGCCGATTGCCAAACATCGTCTTGCCATTATTGGCACCGGCACAATTGGCCAGGAACACATGCGTGTTGCCAGCCTACTTGGCCGTGCGCAGATTCATGGCATCTTCGATCTTGAAAGCCACAGCATGGATATGGCCGCAAAAGAATTTTCCCGTTACAACAAAAGTACACTGGTGCGCTACGACAGCGTTGAGGCCCTCTGCGCAGACGAACAGGTTGATGCTATCTTTATCTGCACACCTAACTTCACGCATTTCGATGTGTTAAACCAAGTCATTCATACTGGCAAACCCATCTTCCTCGAAAAGCCCATGGCAACGTCGCTCGCCGATGCAAAAGCCATCGTTGAAATGTCCGCGCGCTACAGCAACATTATTCAGATTGGTTTGCAGTACCGTTATAAAGCCCAATATGTCGAAGCCTTTCATGAAGCACTGGCGCGCAAGACACTCGGTGAAATCAAAACAATCGCCGTCAGTGAGCATCGGCCGCCGTTCCTCGACAAGGTCAAACAATGGAATAAGTTCAATGAGTTTTCTGGCGGTACGTTAGTCGAGAAATGCTGTCACTATTTCGACCTGATCAACCTGATGGCACAGGCACGTCCGCAGCGCGTTTTTGCCAGTGGCGGCCAAGCGGTTAACTTTACCGACTTTGAGCGTGACGGCAAAAAATCCGATATCGACGATCACAGCTTTGTCATTATCGAGTATGCCAATGGTGTGCGGGCGAACTTTACCCTGAACATGTTCTGCGCAGACTTTGATGAAGAAATGATTGTCTGCGGCGAACATGGCAGACTCATCGCCGCCGAAAAGTCCGACTTTCAACATCAACAGCCAACGCAGACATCGCTGACCATTGAGCTCGGTGAAACCGGCGCATCACGCAAACAAGACTTGGGCTACGCGTCGGGTATTGAATCAAGCGGTCACCATGGCTCAACCTTCTATGAACATGCTGCCTTCATCGACGAACTCGAAGGTAAAGATGTCAAAAGCGCGACCGCACAGCAGGGCCTGTGGGCCATTGTTGTTGCCAGCGCCGCTCAGGTATCGATGCGCACCGGTGAGGCGATTGATATCAACGCGTTTCTTACCGAACACGATCTGATCGCGACGCTTAGTGAATAGCGCTCGCGAGTAGCAAGAATGAAGAACAATAAGTAAACCAGCGATACAAATAAATCAAACAAGAAACATAACGCAGTGGATACAGTCATGAATGAAGCAGTACTTAACGTCGACGAAAATCAAATGCCCGCGGTGGGTCTTGGACTGTGGAAGCTCGATAAAGCTGACTGTGCCGATGTCGTTCGGGGCGCAATTGAAATTGGCTACCGGCATTTAGACAGCGCCGCCGATTACGGCAATGAAGAAGAAGTCGGTGCCGGCATCAAACAGGCATTGGCCGATGGCCTGTGCCAACGTGAAGACCTGTGGATTACATCGAAACTGTGGAATACCTTTCATCGACCCGAACATGTGCGTGAAGCCTGCGAGAAAACACTGGCGGATCTTGGTGTCGACTATCTCGATCTCTATCTGATTCACTTCCCCATCTCGCTGAAGTATGTCGGCATCGATACACGCTACCCACCGGAATGGATCGCAAACCCAGATGCGGATAACCCCGTCATGGAAATCGACCCTGTACCACTGGCCGACACGTGGCGCGCCATGGAAGCCCTGGTCGCCGATGGTTTGGTGAAACAGATTGGTATCTGCAACTACACAACCGGTTTGCTACATGATTTGATGGCCTACGCGAAGATCAAACCCGCCATGCTGCAAATTGAATCGCACCCTTATTTGACTCAGGAAGCGTTGATCCGTACCGCGAATAATTACGGCATAGCCGTGACGGCATTCTCGCCACTGGCAGCACTGTCCTATGTTGAATTAGACATGGCAACAACGTCAGATACGGTTCTGTCACAAGCCGCCGTGCTTGCCGCCGCCAAACGGGTTGATCGATCACCGGCGCAGGTTGTACTGCGCTGGGGTATACAGCGCGGCACCGCCATCATTCCGAAATCGAGCAAGTTGGCGCGTCTGAAAGAAAACCTGGCGCTGTTTGATTTTGAGTTAAACGGCGATGAAATGACGGCAATTTCGGCACTCAATGCCAACCGTCGCTTCAATGATCCCGGTGCCTTCTGTGAAGGCGCATTCAATACATTCCACGCTATTTACGATTAGGTTGTTAGATGTCCTCATTTATCGTTGAACAGGTGCGCACGGAAACTCAGCATAATCATGCTGACGTGTTTCCGCTGATTTATGCCAAACAAGCGGGTGAAGACTCGCTTCTGAAAGCCATTGCTTGGGTTAAGCAGAATCAAACGGCTTTGATGGAACAGCTTTCCAGGCACGGCGCTATTTTGTTCAGGGACTTCCCCGTGGTGTCGGATATCGATTTCGATGCGTTCTTGTCGGCATTTGATTTGCCCAACTTCACCTACGCAGATTCACTGTCGAACGCGGTACGTCGCAATCGTACCCCTCAGGTTTTTACCGCTAACGAGGCGCCACCAAGCGTGTCGATTTTTCTGCATCATGAAATGGCGCAAACACCGATCTACCCGGCACAACTGTTTTTCTTTTGCGAATTGGCAGCGGAACAAGGCGGCGCGACACCACTGTGTCGCTCCGATCTTTTACTTGAGCGTCTGCAGCAACAGCTACCCGACTTCATCGCGGCTTGTGAACGTTTAGGCGTTCGTTATTCCAACATCATGCCGTCGCAGGACGACCCCGAGTCAGGCCAAGGCCGCAGTTGGTCTAGTACCTTGAGTGTTGATAACAAAACTGACGCCGAAGCCAAACTTAAATCCTTAGATTATCAATGGCAGTGGCTTGACGACGGCTCACTACAAGTCACAACCCCGGTGCTGCCGGCGGTAAAAACCTTGGCTAACGGTCGACGTGTTTTCTTCAATCAGCTTATCGCCGCTTTTCGTGGTTGGAAAGACAGCCGCAATAAATCGACGCGATCGATTTTCTTTGGCGACGGCTCAGAAATTCCGACCGAGCATATGGCGGTTGCAATCGAACTGGGCGATGAACTGTCCTACGACATGCAATGGCAAACCGGCGATGTTGCCTTGGTTGACAATTTTCTGGTGATGCACGGTCGACGCCCCTATACCGGTGAACGACGCGTACTGGCCGCCCTCGTCGCAAGCGATGCCTCTGGCTAGGTCGGATAACGTCTGGCCCATCGCGCTTGCGATCATCAAAAACTCAAACATTCCTCTCAACAGCCCTTTAAATGCAGGTCTTGAAGTCTGGTACCCAGAAAGGTACCATTTCTAAATGACAAACAATCAGACTCAAATTCAAGTCACTGACCAAGCCGCACGCCGGTCGATCGACAAGGCAATCGACAAGGCCGCAGCCAAAGCGCAACAGTCAGCACGGTACGCGCAAAAAGTTGCTGAACTGCTGAAGTATGTCCGTGGCAAAGCCGGTCTTTCCGCAAGGGAGCTGGCGCGCAGCGTCGGCAGCTCACATTCGACTATCTTGGCATACGAAGCGGGCAAGAAAGTGCCGGTGACAACAACCTTGATGCGTCTTGTCCATGCCTGTGGCTATTCCATGGACTTCACCCTTTCACCCAGACTTCGAGGTGATGAGGACAATCCCAAGGGTGCAGAATTACAAGCGGTGCTTGACCTTGCGTCAGAATTTCCAGCGCGTCATTCAGCCACACCCGACAGCAAAATGCCGGGTACCTTATGAGCAGTCTGACGGAGAAAATAGTCGGCTTGCACGCAGCGTTAGCACTGGCGAACATACCCCATGGCTTCGGTGGCGCACTGGCTTTGGCGTGGTGTACACAGCGCGCCCGCGGCACCATTGATATTGATTTAAACATCTTTGTTGATACGCAAGCTGCGGCAACCGCGTTGGCTGCATTACCGCAAGAGATTAGCTGGCAGCAAAATGATCTGGACGTGCTGCTACGGGAAGGTCAGGTTCGTGTTTGGTGGGATAACACACCCCTCGATCTCTTCCTCAACACCTTGCCACTGCACAAACAAATGGCGCGGCGATGTCGTTGGGAATCCTTCGGCGGCGCATCCGTACCCTTTTTGTCCTGCCAAGATATTGCGGTGCTGAAGGTTTTCTTTAATCGCACCAAAGACTGGGCAGACCTAGAGGAGATGCAATCAGCCGGCACCTTACAGGCACCTTTAATTACCGCAACAATCATTGAATATCTGGGCGCTGATGATGAGCGCATCACTAAATTGACGGCACTGACTGCTAGCGACTAACCGTCATTTATAATCGCGACTGAAGACAGCGGTGTTAAAAAATCACATGCACCGCCACGTTCACATTCAAATTCACATCCACATTCACATTCACAAATCCGATCACAGAAAGCGCGAGTCCTATGCCCTACTCAAATGAACCGAACGCTAACGACGAACATCCTTTTGTCTTTCATATGGTCGAGGTGAAAAACTGGCGCCAAACGATCACCACAGACAGCATCTACTATCCGCCAACCTATGAAGCCGATGGCTTTACCCATGGCACAGCAAACCCGGCCAAGTTGTTAAGCGTCGCCAACCATTTTTATACCGACATCGTTGGCGATTGGTATTGTTTGCAAATGACCGAGCAGAGTCTGGCAGACACCGGCGTTAAAATAATTTTTGAACCCGCCGCCGCCGTGGGTAATACAGCATCAACCAATGAAGCCGCCAGTGGCGAACTGTTTCCGCACATCTATGGCGGTATTTCGCCCGCGGCGGTTATCAATATCTTTCCCATCAGCAGAGACGCGTTCGGCGGCTTTAGCCGTATCGAAGGGGTATATCCTGAGTGATATAAACAGACAAAAAACGGCGCCTGAGAAAAACATCAACATGTAAAGACTTTATAAAGATGGATAAAGATTTCTTAATATTTTATGCTCTTTTCAAGTTAAAAAAGAGCGTAAAACAATGAAAACAGCGACACTACTCTCCCTTATTTTTACCCTCACGGTCAGCATAAACGTCCACGCCAGCGAAACTCAGAGCGGCAAGCACTTTGTTGCAGACAGTCAGAATCAAATGTCAGCGCTCTGTCTGGCGGCACTTGAATCTGAGCAAGCCGTTTTGGATAAAGCGCGACAACTAAAGATCAGCCGACGTCAGGCAGCACGTGTCACTTGTAACGACATGCGCATCACCGACTTTGCGCGCAGCCACTCGAACTACGACATCGATGCGTCAACAATCGCGACGGTTCAGTAACGCATTGCCCATTGAAACCCGAGTGCAGCACTGACACATAAGCCAACAACCTGTAGCAGCCCGCCATGCTTATGGCCTGCTACAGAACCCGTTCCATCTATCGTTACGATTTTTTTCTAACGATACCCATGGTCTTTAACGATACAGTGCAACCTTAAAGCTGACCGAGTAACTCATGCCAGGATCATATCGCTCATAAAGTTGACCGCCTTGCGTCAAGCGCACGTCCTCATCCAGCAAGTTTCGAACCTTAAGTTCAACTTCCATTTCTGTGTCGTAAGCATCAAAGAAATATTTCACCAACAAATCTAACTGACCACGGTCTTCTTCTAAAATATCCGGTGCGTTGTCAGCGCCAACCAAAGCGATGCGATCACCGGTGTAGTTGTAGGCCAACGAGCCTTCCAAACCAAGATCGTAGTCTGAATAGGTCAGGATTAGATTGCCGAGAACGTCCGACTGGCCAGTAATACGACGTTCGTTGCTATACAGCCGCGCCAACTGACGTCCGCCGGTCAGTGGCACATCGGCGGCCGTTTCACCGGCACCTAACAATGTCACATTCGAATCGATAAACGACACATTGGCGTTTAGGCTAAAGCCTTCCCACGCTTGGCCCCAGCCGAACCATTGATCGAATCGTAAGCCCTTTCGAAATTCAAGTTCGACACCTTTCAGCTCGGCTTCTTCTGCATTGAACCAGGTGAAGATGTCATTTTGAGCCTGCACCTTGCCAATCTCGACCGGATCAGTGAAATCTTTTTTAAAGACACCGACTGACATTTGATCCCTATCTTCAAGGTACCATTCCCATCGCACATCAAAACTCTGCAACGAGGCCTGCTCAAGAAAAACGTTACCGCGATAGAGATTAGAATCTTCCGGGTTTCGAATCGTCGAACCGGTTATTTCTAACAGACTGGGTCGGTTCACCGTTTCGCTGTAGGCAAGTCGTATCTGCATATCATTAATGACTTCCCAGGTTAGCGACATGGAAGGCAAGGTATCATCATACTTCTGCGTGACCGCGTTAGTACTGTCGGGCAAGGTGTTGCCACCGTAAGCATCCGCATTTAACTCGGTACTCTCTTGCCTTACGCCTGCCTGAACACGAATCCGCGGCGTCAATTGTGCATCCATACCCAAATAGACCGCATCAACACGCTCGCCCGACTGCGCAAAGGGGAAGATGCCACTGGCATTGGCTGCACTGGCAGAAAAGTCGCGTACATCAAGGTAACCTGCGCGCCAGTTATCCAAACCAAAGAATTGACCCGGCGTTTGTAACGCAATGAAAGAAGGCGAGCCGGGGGTAATATCAAACCGAAACAGGCGATCAACACTTTCTCTGTTTCGCTCGTACCGCGATCCGCCGAACTTAACGATCAGCTCAGATTCAAGACCAAACAGAAATGGCATCTCGACATCCAAACCATATTCTTCGATATCGTCCTGTAACTCGGCGTAGTTTCGCTCAGGCGCTTGAAACACTTCGCGCAGATCGCCCGCCGCCTGACGTGAAGATGTCACCATTTCATCCAAACCGTCATTATTCACCGCGTAGGTGTAGGTGCGTGTATCAGGTGATAGCCTTTCACCCGCACCGTCGACGATGCGCCAATCAACCGTTGCACCACTGACCCACTCACCGATATCAAAATAATGTTCACCTTTGAGCATCAATGACTCAATTTCGTTTTCAGTCCATTGCAAGCGATAGCTCTCTACCTGCGTGCCGGAGGTCACATCATCTTCTGATGAGACGCCAATAAACTGTTGAGTCTCATCATCGCTTTGGCGCAGTATTGTGTAAGACAAGGCCACTGAGTGATCTTCGTACTCCATACCAATGTTGTAGAATCCACTTAAGTTGACGCGGTGACGTGTCGTATTTTGCTGGTAATCAACGGTTTGATTGCTGCCACCGTTTACACCGGTAAACTCATAACGCGCAAAATCTTTGTTAATATTCAAATAGGTATTTCTATATTTGCCGGCGCCGTTGAATCCAATACGCAGACCGTTATCAAAATCATGCACCAGACCTAATTCAACCTCACCGTCATAACCGGGTTTAACTTCTTTTTCGCGAATATCCCAAAAATTATAGAAAGACGCACCGAGGCCTCTGTCGGCCGGGAAATCAACATCTTCAAAAGCTTCACTGCTCAAGGCGGCAACATTGTCGGGTTGATCCCGCGTGCCATCATCGTAACCCCAGTTATCCCACTCGCCACCGCGGTAGAATAATCCGTCGCCGCCTGTGGTTTCAGAGTTGCCACCCATTTCAGCAGAGATACTGAAGTAGTTTTCATTCGGCGTCGCTTTCGTGCGGATATCGACGATACCACCACTAAAGTCACCCGGGTATTGAGGCGAATAGGTTTTTTGTACCAACAGATTATCAACAATCGACTTTGGTACGAGATCCAGCGGTACGGTTTTTTGAAACGGCACGGGTGACGAAATACGGGCACCGTTAAGCAACGTGGTCGAATAGCGTTCACCCAAACCACGCACGTAAACATACTTGCCGCCAACCAGACTTAGCCCCGTCACGCGCGCCAATGTACCACCGACACTACTGTCAGCAAGCAGCGAAAGTGCCTCTTTATCTAGCACATTGGCGATCTCTGACGTGTCGCGTCGTTCGTCAGGGATAAATTCACCGATGACAATGACTTCCTCAAGCGTCGGCGCAATGATGAGCGGCTGCACATCAGCCGCCACTGCCTGTTGCAATGGGCCTGTCGCCGCCAGTAAAACAGCCATGGATATAATTATTCTGTTGTCATTCATAACGAACCTTAGGTTAGTTTTTTCAACACCGGTTTTCTAAACAAAGAAAATAAAGAAATTTATAAAAATCAAAAAATCAAAAAATCAAAAATTAAAAGAACCAACCTGTCATCACGACAAGTTGGTCTCATTTTTCTCAAAGGACGCAGGCTATTGCAGACCCGTGGTCCATCCCTGTGACCAAGCATTAACGTTCGAGCCACCGATGGCACTACCATCAGTATCAAATACGCCTGGTAGGGTCACCGTTTCGACCGCCGCGCCGTCTTGCGAAACGTTGATCGAACCATCAAGGAATGTTTGTACGGTACCGTCATCGTTATCAACAACCGATGTACAACCTAAGCTCACACCACTGAAGGTTATGCCGGTATTAAGTTGGTTAAGCGATTCACCTTCCACCCTTAAACAACTGGCACTGCCCGATACTGTCGAGTTATAAAGATTCAAACCGGTACCGCGTCGCAACCTGATACCGCGTTCGTCGCTGTTACCGACAATCGACATATTGGCAATCATTGGGTTTGAACGCGGTGTCGCAAGCTCATCGCCTTCTCTGTTATCCGCTTCGATACCGTTGTCACCTGCATCACTGGCTTGAACGATATGGACATACTGCAGCACACCCTGCCATCCGTCGGTCCAGTCGAGGCTATCGTCAGCATTACCGACCAATACAACGTGGCTTGCATTGACGTTGCCGCCAAAGAACTCGACGCCGTCATCAAGATTGTTATACACCTGAATGTAGTCAACTAAGGTGCCCGAACCAACGCCTTGAAAAGCGATACCATTTAACTGATTTTCGGGATCAACGTTAGAGCCGGCATACTTCACAACAACATAGTTAAGCTTGCCGCTGCTATCCGCTGCATCAGCACCACCAAAGGTGCCAGAATTTGCTTCACCTTCTTTGACACAGGCCTGCGTACCACCGCTGGCACCTTGCGGACAGTCATTGATGGGCGCGTTGCCGTTGATGACCAAGCCGCCCCATAATCCTCTCGTTACTGAAGGATTGGCGATCTCACCATTGATGTCGTCCGCTGCGGTAAAGATGACGGGGGCGTTAGCACTACCGCTAGCAATAATCTGCGAGCCGCGCGAGATCACAAGGAAATCCTCAGGATCGTCACCAATGATGGTTGTACCGGATTGAATACTCAGGATCGCTGAACTGGTGTTATCACCACCGATGAATACCGCACCGTCTAGCACGTACAAGTTATCGCGAGACAACGCTAAATCGACGTTAACCACGCCTGATATTTCACAGGTCATTGTTTCGCCGTCGATCATCGCAATCTCTGTTGTGCCTACGGGACAGCCATAGCTGAAATCAGCATCCGGCATACCAACTGTCCAACCGGTGGTCCAGTCGTTATCATCGTTTTCAACCGCACCGATAAAATCGGTCTTATCAAAGAATGTATCCGCAACAAGAACAACAGAAAGATCTACAGCACCCACCAGGTTACCGACCAGCGAGATGTTCTCACTTGCCGCAAGTTCAGCCGTGATCAGATCAATCTCGTCACCTTCAACAACGGCGTCGCTACAACTAAAGCTGACACCACCAAAGGCGATACCGGCACCGAGCTGATTGAGTGAATCACCTTGAATACGCAGGCAATTGGCGTTGCCCTGAACGATACTGTTGTAGAGCTCAAGACCCGTGCCTCGACGCAACCGAATCGCACGTTCTGACGCACTGCCGTTAATGCTCATGTTTGCAATTCTTGGCAACGAACGTGGCAGCGCCGTTTCATTACCTTCTCGGCTGTCGGCTTCAATGGCGTTATCCGCCGCATCGGCCGCTTGATTAATCAGTAGGTACTGAATGCTACCCTGCCAGCCATCTGTCCAATCCAGCGAGTCATCCGCGTTACCCGTCAGCACGACATACTTCGCATTGACCGTACCGCCGAAGAACTCAATGCCATCATCAAGGTTGTTGTGAACCTGAACATAATTTACGTCTGTGCCACTACCCACCGCCTGAAAGGCGATACCGTTGAGTTGGTTTTCAGGATCAACATTTGATCCAGCAAACTTAACAACCACGTAGTTAAGACGGCCACTACTGTCGTCAGAGATCGCGCCACCAAAGGTGCCGGAGTTCGCCTCGCCTTCTTTCACACACGCCTGCGTGCCACCTGTTGCGCCTTCTGAGCAGTCATTGATGGGCGCGTTGCCGTTTATCACCAGACCACCCCAAAGACCACGATCAACATCAATGTCTGCAAGCCCTTGCAGGTCATCTTCAGCTGTGAAAATAATCGGCGCGGTACGTGTACCGTTGGCGACAATTTGTGAACCGCGTGAGATAACCAGAAAAGACTCAGGTGATGCGCCATAGACGGTTGTGCCGGCTTGCAATGTCAACACGGCAGAATCTGCGTTGTCGCCACCGATGACAACTTTGCCAACCAATTGATAGAGGTTGTTACTGGTTAACAGTAGATCGGCGGTAACAGCCCCGGAGAGCTGACAGACACGTTTGTCATCAATCGTTTCTACAGTTGATGTTGTACCGTCTGGGCAGCCAAAATCAGGCTGCGTTGTATTGCTGACAGAGCCACTGACGGTCCAACCTGCAGACCAGTCGGTTGCACCAAAGGCACCGACAAAGTCTGTGTTTTCAAAAAATTCATCCGCGATCATGACGGCATCAACGTTATCGCCATTCTGCGACACATTGGTTGCCCCATTAAGATAATTTTCAACCGCACCATCGTCATCGTTGGCGTGCGTTTCCGCACAGGCAAAACTGACACCGCGCATGATAATTGTCGGGTCTGTTGCCGCACCAAGAATATCTCTGGAGGTTCCATCGACTCTCATGCAGCTTTCAGAACCGTCAACAAAGCTGTTGCTCAATGTCAGTCCCGTTCCCCGTCGTAGTCGCAGACCGTTTTCATCTGATTTGCCTAAGACAGTCATGTTGGCAATTTTCGGATTGGATGTCGGTGTTGCACCTTCATTACCTTCTCGGTTATCCGCTTCTATTGCGTTATCGCCCGAGTCGGTTTGTTCTATATAGAGATACTGAATGTTTCCCTGCCAACCATCGGTCCAGTCAAGCGAGTCGTCCGCATTACCGGTTAAGACAACGTACTTTGCATTAACAGTACCGCCGAAGAACTCAATGCCGTCATCAAGATTGTTGTGAACCTGAACATACTCAACCGTGGTTGCGTCACCGACGCCCTGGAAAGCGATGCCGTTGAGTTGGTTTTCCGGATCGACGTTTGAACCGGCATAACGAACGCTGACATAACGAAGTGAACCAGAATCATCATTCGCATCAGAACCGCCAAAGGTGCCAGAGTTTGCTTCACCTTCTTTTGTACAAGCATCCGTGCCTGCCGTTGCACCCTGCGGACAATCATTAATAGGTGCTCGGCCATTAATAACCAGACCGCCCCAAAGACCGCGATCACCGTCTTCAACATTGCCATCTATTTCAGCGCGTGCGGTGAACACGACTGGCGCGGTTGCCGTACCTTCAGCGACAATCGCACAGCCCTGCTCAATGACCATAAAATCTTCAGCACTGCCACCGACGATAACGGCGCCGGCTGGCAAGTTAAGGATGCAGCTAGAATTAGGCAGCACACTTGCTGTTGCGCTTGAGCTCGTTGCGGGAGGTGATACGCGCAACGCACCGCCAGATATTTCGAATACCACATCGTTACCCAGCACCAAATTCGTCGGGTCGATCGCGCCACCGGTTAACGCGGCGACATCAATCGTGAAGATCGCCCGGCTACCAAAATCGGCGCTGGTTTTTGCACCAGAATCGGTGATAACACCTGTTAGTTCAGTCGGTATGACCGTATCAACGGCGATTACTGTACCGTCACCGCCATCGTTACCATCACCGCCGTTATCGCCGTTATCGCCGCCATCACCAGGCGACTCGACTGGCACTTCGACAACAACAGAGCCCGGCGAGGCATTACTACCGCCGCCACCGCAAGCTGACACGATGAGCGTCATCAGGGTTAAACCCATGACTTTGATTAGATCGGTCTGTTTCATATTAGCCTTCCCGTTCAACAATTCAGTTCAGTTCAATTGCGTTCAATAAAAATCGGTGGAGCGCGTCATCGCAACTTCAAACACCCGCGCATTGTCATAGCCGGGCATTAAGGAATAATTAATGAACTTAAAGAATGGGAGAGAGTTTGATTAAGGTTTTATTAATAAGTTGGGTTTAGCTGTCGCAAAGCATGTTTTTTTGATTAACGCTGTCCAAACAAACGGGCGTAAGACACGTTTAGGCTAAAGGGTTAAAGCGGTAACCGATGCCCCTGATCGTTTCAACCATGTCGGCCGCACTACCTAATTTCATTCTGATAGCACTGACATGCACATCGACGTTGCGACCAACCAAACGAATAGAATCGCCTAAGGCCATTTTTAGCAGTTTATTTCTGTCTATCGTATTGCCGGGATGCGAAACCAAAACAGACAACACCTGAAATTGCATCGGTGTGAACTTCAGCTCCCTTCCCGCCAGCTTTGCTTTACATGTGGCAAGGTTGACTTCAAGTTCGCCATAAACGTAGAGCATTTCTG
>Ga0307994_1000133_pt1 | contig 58815 bp, 45 predicted proteins | sample EllFjometagen261_FD_203171 | JGI IMG/M metagenome (GOLD analysis project Ga0307994, IMG submission 203171) | Marine microbial communities from Ellis Fjord, Antarctic Ocean - #261 | ecosystem: Environmental > Aquatic > Marine > Unclassified | place: Southern Ocean | collected 2014-11-02
TTCCCATCACGTAAGTGAGTAAGATCCCTAGAAGATGACTAGGTAGATAGGTCAGAGATGGAAGCATGGCGACATGTGGAGTTGACTGATACTAATCGATCGAGGACTTAACCACAAAGAGTCATTTATTAAATGAACAACAATTGGTCGATATTCGGCTTTCTTGACATCAATTCTTTATCTAGTTTTGAAGGAACAACCCTTCAATTGAATATTCGTCTGGTGATAATGGCGAAGAGGTCACACCCGTTCCCATGCCGAACACGGAAGTTAAGCTCTTCAGCGCCGATGGTAGTTGGGGGATCTCCCCCTGTGAGAGTAGGACGTCGCCAGGCAAATGTGAAAAGAGTAGCTCATTGAGTTACTCTTTTTTAGTTTTAAATAATTTCTGGTTCGAAGAACAAAATGGGTTTATTTGAATCTTCTCAACCGCACTGCGAGGGGAGGGAGGAGAAAGATGGTCGAGCACGCGAGGGAGTGGAGACCGGAGTGTGGCCCTCACACGAGGATCTGAACGAAGTAAAGTGGACGAAGAGATTCGCAGCGTATCACTGGTTGTAGCCTTCTTCGCAGATGGTAGTAGGGGGCTCCCCTGTGAGAATAGGAAGGCAATAGGCAAAAAAGGCAAGAGTAGGTCATTGGATTACTCTTTTTTGGCTAGATTGAGATGGGGTTATTAGTTAGAAGACTATTTAGTGATTTATATAATTTCCCTCAGTTGCACTGCGAGGATAGGAAGGAAATAAATTACTTCTGTAAAGTAACCAAAGAAAATCAGTACCAAAAAATTTCTTGTATTGTCACTTCACAATATCTTTACATTCGGAGAAGTTGACTTCTTCATCTATTAGTTCTACGATATTAGTAAATAGAGGTTTGACTCGAAAGGGTGGTATGTTTGAAAGAACCATCTAGTGCAATTATTGATCAGTTTTTAACATGGCTTGAACTAAAAGGGAAATCATCTAATACCATTTCGACTTACCATCAGGAACTTAAGAAATTTGAGAATTGGCTGCAAGAAATTCATCAAGAGCTCGTCAAGATTACTAAGGAGGACGTTCAGAACTACATTCTATTTTTAGAGGAGACCGGGAAAAGCCCCATCACGACGGATAAAATTCTTGGAGTGATTCGAACCTTTTCAAAATATTTGAAAAAACCGGAAATAACTTTGGATATCACTATCAAACAAAGTACAAAAAAAGATGAAATTGAGTTTTTGTCCCTGAAAGAATGTGAACAGTTATTAGCAGATGTGAAAGGGAATGAGAATGAAAGAAATATAGTAATAGTGTATATGCTGCTTCATACTGGAATACGGGTGTCTGAGTTATGTGCGCTTAATAAAACGAATGTGGATTTGCAGCTTGATCAACTTACGGTTACATCTGCAAATAATGAAGACAGAGTAATTCCACTTTCTGAGGAAGTAAAATATCATCTTTTGCAGTATTTGCCGTTTAATCCAACAGAGGAAGCTTTGTTTGTTTCAAAATCGAATGAAAGGCTGACAGAGCGGTCTGTTCAGTATATGCTGAAAAAATACGGGGTCAATGCACAAAAACTTCGTCATACGTTTTGTCAGCAATTGATTAACAGAGGGGTTAGCTTAGAAATCGTATCAAAGCTTGCTGGGCATAAAGATATTAATGTGACTAAGAAGTATGCCAGGTCAAGGATTCAACAAGCTGAGTATGAGAATGCGATACGGAATACTTTTTCTAACAAAACAATCGATTAAATCAATGCCATAATGCCTTGTGAAAGTAATCGCTCAGTGATCAATTTCTCTGAGCGTTTTTTATTTTTAAACAATCATACTTCAATACATAGGAATTAACCAAGGGAGATACTATCGTTTGTAATATTATTTCTTAACTTTATTTGTTGATCGGCTATTGTTTTCTAGTAGATAATTATGATAAATCTTCTTGGATATTAAACAAACGTTTAACGAACTCTTTAGTTGTTGAGGAATTAGCACAATAAAGTATTAAACAAACGTTTGATTTAAAAGAAGTTCTAATAGAGAGAACGCTCGTATGAAAGAAAAAAGGATGCGAACCAAAGTCCGCATCCTTTTTCTATGAGTTTAAGATACCGACTTACCCAAAATCGATATCTTAGTAAGGGTGCAAGTAGCTAGCTTACAACCCAAAGTCTTATCGTACACTACCTTTATATCATTTAATACACAGGGATGTCGACGTGTAAAAAGTGGAATTGGTGTATTCAAATTACATTTTTAATTTAATTTAGAAATTTACTAGGTGTTTATACACGTATATAAATTCCCTGAAACCTCTTATTTGTTGATATTTACTGCTATATTGCGGTTAGATAGAATAATTAATGAGAAGAAAGTCCATTTTTTTGAAATTTATTTGGTATTCACCATTTACAGCTTTATTGAAATGGTCAAGGGTAGGGCTAGGAAATAGCTTTACTACTTGCAAGCATATTCCCATCAACATCAAGAATGTATACGGGATCAGGATAATTGAACAATAATTCATATATTAATCAGTTGTTTATCATCAACTAGATCAATTTGAGATTTTCTAAGAAGATTAATAACATTTGACAAGCAATCTTTCTCCTTTCAAACCAAAGATAGGATTTTCGACTTAAAAAGCGGCATTTCCTCAAATTATGAGATATTTCTCAAAAATATACAAATATAAATGGAAATAATTTAACATTAGTATATAATAGTAATAAAGTCTCATATATATGAAGATTCTGATAAAAGGGGCTTTATTAAAAAGGAAAAGGAAGGTGTTTTGATTGAAAGGTTTAGAAGTGCTGGTTACTCGAAGGACGGTGGCGGTTTGTCCTGCTTATGATGGAATTCATCAGTCAATCATTTATGACTACTCGGGGAGAAAGACGTTCAGCAAAAGATCAGTCATGGAGATTTTAGATGACTCCTGTATGGCTTACCGGTCTACATATGACGGCAGGATCAAAGCCGTTCGCCATGCTACCAAGTATTTACGAAAGACACCTCTTATGATTTGCCCGCAGGAATTCATCTATGCGATACCTACAATGGCTTCAACACACTATGATTGTATATGGTTATTCTGCCAGCATATCGAGTCAACGGCCACTTCAGATGGAAAAACATACATCCAGTTTACGAATGGCGAGCAGTTGGAAGTCAACTGTTCTGAAAAAGTGATCACCAAACAACGTGAACGGGCGGCTGCCACCATGAATCACTTCGCCTGCTTCCCATCCCGCAGAGCTTTGAGAAGGACCGAAAGCGAACTATATCTTCCAGGATTTCATCCAGGTCTGCTTGATTCCGCAGACATAACAAATGATTCGCAGATCGATTTTTGAGGGACGGACCTCTGAATATAAAAAAAGAAATCATGAAGTAATGAAAAAACAGGAGTAGGGTGATTATACCAACTCCTATTTGTCATTTTCTTTTACCATTGCCCCTTATTTGAAATCTTCCCCTCTTTTACCATGAAAATTATCGGTCTATTCTAAAATAAAATTTTATATAATAAAAAATACAATTGAAATTTAATTTCAATCATGATTATAATAGAATTAATGAAAACGGATACAGACTTCTGGGAGGAATAACTTATGAAAGATCAATTTTTTGAATTATCAACAGAGAAGGTTAATCAGAATACGCTTGGAATCGATACAGCGAGTACAGGTGAGATTCTTCGCATGATGAATGAGGAAGATCAAAAGGTCGCTTCAGTTGTTCAAGAAGTGATTCCTCAAGTTGAAAAAGTAGTTGATGATGTTGTGAAATCCATCTCTCAAGGCGGGAGATTGATCTATATCGGTGCAGGCACGAGCGGCAGGCTCGGTGTGCTGGACGCGGTGGAATGTCCTCCGACCTTTAGTGTCAGCAGTGACGTCGTCGTCGGATTGATTGCCGGCGGAGAGAAAGCATTCGTCAAAGCGGTTGAAGGAGCAGAGGACGATGAGGGGTTAGGCGTATCCGACCTGAAAGAAATCGGGCTGACAGAGGCGGACACGGTCGTCGGGATTGCCGCGAGCGGACGTACCCCGTATGTCATCGGTGGTCTAAGATATGCAAGGGAACTCGGTGCGACAACGGTTGCCCTGTCTTGTAATACGGGCTCAAAGATTTCTGCTGAAGCAAAGCATGCGATTGAAGTAGACGCCGGACCGGAAGCATTGACCGGATCCACCCGATTAAAAGCCGGAACTGCACAAAAAATGGTCCTCAACATGATTTCGACAGCGGCGATGATCAAGCTGGGTAAGGCTTATGGGAACCTGATGGTCGATGTGAATATCAGTAATTACAAGCTTGAACAGCGGGCGATCGGAATCATCGAGAGTATCACAGGTGCTGACAGAGAAACGGCAGCAGCAACTTTAAAGAATGCGAACAACGAAGTGAAACCTTCCATTGTGATGATCACTCTTGGCTGTGGGTATGAAGAAGCGAAGAGCCGATTAGAAGATGCCAATGGATATGTTCGATTAGCCATTGAAAAATAGGCTTTTTGTATAGGGGTACCTGTCCAGAAACCTTCATAGAAATAGAAGGGGAAAAAGAATATAAAGAAAACTTGAAAGGGGAAGGTGAAAAATGACGAATAAAGAATTGGCTGGCGTTATTTTAGAACGGTTTGGCGGTGCTGATAATATAGCAAGCTATGAAAATTGCATGACCAGACTGAGAGTGAAAGTGTATAACGAAGATCTGGTCCAGAAGGCGAGCATCAAGAAGATCGAGGGAGTACTGGGATTTGTAGAAGACGAAACGTATCAGGTGATTTTGGGACCGGGTAAGGTTAACAAAGTGACAGAAGAGTTCGGGAAGCTGGTATCAGAAGGCTCAGGTGATGTTGATCTGAAAGCTCGTGCTGCGGAGCAAAAAGCTGATTTGAAAAAGAAGAACAGCACACCATTTAAATTACTTCTGAGACGCGTGGCAAATATCTTCATTCCACTGATTCCTGCGTTGATTGCGTCAGGATTGATCACAGGATTTACGAAGTTCTTCGTTCAAGCCGGCTGGCTGAATGGTGAGTCACAGCTTGTGATGATGCTTTCCATTATTGGTAGCGGATTATTTGGTTACCTGGGTATCCTGGTCGGGATGAATGCGGCGAAAGAATTTGGCGGTTCAGCGGCACTTGGAGGGTTGGCGGGTATTTTGATCATCAACCCGGCCATTGGTGATGTGACGTTATTTGGAGAAAATCTGCTTCCCGGCCGTGGCGGACTGATCGGAGTATTGATTGCGGCCATTTTCATGGCGTTCGTGGAGAAAAATGTACGCAAAGTTATTCCACAAGCAGTGGACATTATTGTGACACCAACGATTGCATTACTTGTAACAGGATTATTAACATACACGGTATTCATGCCTGTAGGTGGATTTATTTCAGATTTAATTACGAACGGACTTCTTTCACTGATTGAAATGGGTGGTTTGGTTGCAGGGTTCGTCCTCGGTGCTACGTTCCTGCCACTCGTCGTAACAGGATTGCATCAAGGATTGACACCGGTTCATCTGGAGCTGATCAACACAATCGGGGACGATCCGCTTCTTCCGATCCTTGCAATGGGTGGAGCAGGTCAGGTCGGAGCAGCTTTCGCCATCTTTATGAAAACAAAGAAGAAGAAGTTGAAGAGAGCGATTGGCGGAGCTCTTCCGGCAGGGATGCTCGGAATTGGTGAACCGCTCATTTTTGGTGTGACGTTACCATTAGGCAGACCATTCCTGACGGCTTGTTTAGGTGCAGGATTCGGTGGAGCTTTCCAAGCGTACTTTGATGTCGCGACATTTGCGATCGGGGTATCAGGATTGCCGCTAATTTTCCTTGTGAATGCAGGAGAAATTCTTTACTACATCATCGGACTTTTAATTGCCTATGCAGCAGGGTTTGCTATCACGTATCTGGTTGGCTTTAAAGACGAAATGGCAAGTGAGTTCGAATGATTGGGATCTCCGTCTATTTATCTGACGAAGGAGCCGAAGTGAGAATTCTTCGCGCTTCTTCATCAGGTATCAAGCTGGCGTTTACCTCTCTTCACATTCCAGAAGAGTCGGCTTATAGCAGGAAGCATGTCAGTTATCTTTTATCCATTTTTCAAAGAGAAGGGTTCGAAGTGTTTGCCGATGTATCGAAGAACACGCCCTCTATTTTAGGATTGAGCCGTTTCGAAGAGTTAAAGGAATTGGGTGTGACGGCTCTACGGCTGGATGATGGATTTACAGCTGAAGAGATGGTCGCGTTATCCCGTTACTTTCAGATTGCCATCAATGCCAGTACGGTTGTGGCGAGGGAGCTTCAAGAGTGGATCTCTAGCGGACTGGAAACAGGAAACATGATTGCGTGGCATAATTTCTACCCCAAGCCTGAAACCGGATTAGATCAGGATTACTTTATGAAGCAGCAAAAACTGTTTGAAGCTCTAGATATTCCGGTTTATGCCTTTATCCCGGGGGACGAGGGAAAAAGAGGACCGTTATACAAAGGTCTCCCAACTTTGGAGGATCATCGAGATCAAAACCCTTATACGAGTGCCATACAATTGAGGCACTGCGGCGTCCAGGGCGTATTTATAGGCGATCCCGAATGTTCACAAGAACTACTTCGTAAGCTAGTGGATCATGATCAGGAAAATGTTATGGAGCTTTCGTATGACGGCGGCGGTGAAATGGAAGGAGAATATCAACTCAGACCTGATCCGGGAAGAGATGTGTATCGACTACTCGAAACAAGGACGAATGGCGATGTTCCGCCTTCAAATACCGTAGAAAGACCACGTGGCACCATCACCCGGGACAATGATTGGTATGGACGCTATAAAGGGGAAATGCAAATTGTCCGAAAGAACCTGGAGAAAAACCCTGCCGTAAACGTAGTCGGCAAAATTCGTGATGAAGACCTTGATCTATTGGAATTATTGGAGCCTGGTCAAAAAATCCGTTTGATAAGAGGGACTGACCTCTGTATGTAAATGGTATAAAAATCTTCTAATGATTGTTCATTAGGAGATTTTTTTTGTTTCATTACGATACATCTTCTATTCGACACGGTCCATACTAATTAGAAAACGCTTGTAAAGGAGGGACGACATTGAAATTAGACAAAAAGCACATGCTATTCATTACGGGACTGGCGGGTTTGATGGTTCTACTTTGGGTGTTGTTCCCTCCTGTCATTTCGGGACGGGACATGGAAGAGAGAGCTCCTTCTACAGCCATCGCCGCCCATTGGATCTTCTCGAAGGATTATATTCAATCCGGAACCATCACCGGGAAGGATCTAGTGATGAAAGACGTAAGTGGCAACAGCAATCATCTCCGGTTAATCAACCTTGAAGACGCCAATCAAAAACTTCCTTTCATCCGCTGGTCGGAGGAAGATTACGAACAAAAGGATGAGGTGGAGACCTTACAATTTCATCACAAAAAAAGTGATGCTGGAGGTCAATACTTTCAAACCGGTAAAGATGCCCCTTTGAATCATAATCGTTTTAAAAATGGATATACCATCGAGGTCATATTCAAACTGCCGAAACAGTTCTCACTGAAAGACCACGGTGGCATGAGCATTATGTCAAGGGGTGGGCAACGCGCCAACTTATCTTTATCCGACTATAAACAAATTCACTGGACCAGTCATCCCATCAATCTTAAACGCACCGAAACAGATTGGTCCCTTGCCCTTGATAGTGAAGAAGAATGGTATCATGTAGCGGTCGTCAATGACGGGAAAAATACTAGCATCTATATAAATGGAGAGGCCGACTTCAGGCACTCCACTGCTGAAATGATCGGGATAGATTTTACCAAAGGAAAAGGATGGAATATCGGGGCGTCAGAAAAAGAGAATAAAGCGGATGCTTTGTTTGCTGGGAATTTACAGGAAATCCGCATCGCCAATCGATCTCTTCCACAAGAAGAATGGCTTATCCAGCAAAAATCGGGTGACCACGTCAAAAATGGGTCCAATCGATATCAATCCTTACGAACGAAAAAGAAAAATTATTCCTTTCTTTTTGTCCCGGATCCACAAAAAACGGTGCGTTATAAACCAGAAATTTTCAAAGAACAAATGAGATGGATTTCAAAGAGATATGATAGGTTAAACATCGCTATGACCGCTTTCTTGGGAGACATGGTCGATCAAAGTGACTCGTTGGAGGAATGGGTCCACTCTTCTACAAGCGTTGGGATCCTCGACAAGAGAAAGGCACCGTATGTGACGATTGCCGGGAATCATGACTACGGTAAAGGAGATCCGTATCTTAAATATTATGGGTCAGGGCGTTTTACAGACAAGTCGTATTATAAAGATTCTTCCCCTACTGGATATAGTTCGTATTCCATCATTAAAGCGGGAAGCTATCATTACTTATTCCTATCTCTCGACATGGAACATATGAAGGAGGACATTCCCTGGGCAAAAAAGGTTCTAAAAGCACATCCAAAAACACCGACCATCCTTCTTTCTCATCAAATCCTCAACATAGAGGGAGTCACTCCCATGGAGACAGAGAGGGGGACATTGGCCTGGGATGAACTGGTCCATCCATTTAATCAGGTATTTATGACGGTCAATGGCCATCATCATGGCTCCACTCACAGAGTGAAACAAAATGCAGCAGGTAATCCCGTTTTACAAATGCTTGTCGACTACCAGTCAAGCTATCACGGGGGCAATGGATGGATGAGATTTGCAGAATTCGATGAAGCAGATGAAGTGATTAAGTTTAAGACCTATTCCCCATGGGTGGATAAGCTGCCACGGCCGCAGAAATCGTATTTTGATGTGGCGTATTTAACGGGGGTGCGTGATCAATTTCAGATACCTTTTGATTTTGAAGAGCGGTTTGATTTTGTACGATGATGGTTGGGGCTTGTATACTTAAAAGTGCAAGGGAGGATCTTCATTCTTTGATTTCTTCTATGTTCTTATGAATAAACATATAAATGACTCTCACCTTATCCCTTTATTTCTGTTATAGTAATATCAACGAATATTTCGACAATAACCGGAATGAAGGGACTGCCATTTGATGACTAGTGCTTCTGCCATGCTAATAGAATTTCTTGAAAATCATTCAGACGAATTTTTACATAATTGGCGAAAGAGTATCGTCATTTCAGATAATGATCTATACAAAGAAGAAGTGTTGAATAATGGAGTGAAAATGTTTCAGTTGGTAAAGCGTGCGATCGAAACGCCTCTCAGTGAAGAAGAAATTACCTATCTCGCCTATAAGACCGCCCTGGAACGGGTAAACGCAAACGTGAATATAAGTGAGTTTGTTTATAACGTGAATGTTGGGAAAAGTATCATTATCAAGTGGGTGAGTAATTCCGGAATTGAACTCCGGGAATTGCAGCCCATCATTGAAGAAATCAACGCCCTTTTCGATCGATTTTCTTACTTAGCCGTTAGAAAATATACGGAAATTAAAGAGCAGCAGCTCCAGGAAAAGGAGTTGTATATCGATCAAACCCATAAAGAGCGGCTGACGATCCTGGGCCAGATGAGCTCGAGCTTCGTCCATGAATTCAGAAACCCCCTCACGTCGATCATCGGGTTTACCAAGCTCTTGCAAAACGGTTATCCTGAATTACCTTACCTCGATATTATGCAGCATGAGCTGGAGCAATTGAATTACCGGATCTCTCAATTCCTCCATGTATCGAGAAAGGATTTGATTGAGAGTACAAGGGAAGAGATCATTCTTACAAATCATCTGGAAGATACCATTGAATTTCTGTATCCGAGCCTTCTGGATGGTGATGTATCCATTGACTTTCAGTGCGATGCTGCCATCAAGGTGTTGGGAAACAGGGATGAGCTTAGACAGGTCTTTCTTAACCTCATCATGAACTCGATTGACGCCCTTCAGGAAGTAGAAGGAGAACGTCAAATCACCGTTTCATGCGAAGAAGAAGCAGGTAAAACAAAACTGGAAATCTCCAACAATGGCCCGCGGATCAAAGAAGAAACCATTGAAGCCATTTTCGAACCTTTTTACACGACAAAAGACCTCGGAACGGGAATCGGTCTGTATATTTGTAAAAAGCTGATTGAAAAGCATGATGGGGAAATCCGCTGTCAGTCTAACGATGAGTGGACGACGTTTACGATCGGGATACCTGTGGAATCGAATGTAGTATTGTAGAAAGGAAGACCCTCATCCTAATATGGTTGAGGGTCTTTACTGTTCATACGTTTTTCTTACTATTTGAAAACTGAGTGACAGCAGGTCTACCAATCGAGTAGTAGTCAATATTCGCATCTATCGCTTCTTCAAGTGGAAAGCAATTTCGTCCGTCGAATACTAAGGGAAGGTCCATTAATTTGGAGATGGTTTTCAGTCGTAAGACCTTAAACTCTTCCCATTCCGTTACAATGAAGAGCATGTCTTGATCTTCTATGGCATCAAAGCAGTTATCGGCAAAGGTGACAGTGTCTCCCAGCAAGGATTTCGCATTATCTTGAGCAACCGGGTCGTAAACGGTCATCTGTACACCCTCCTCAACTAAAAGCTTGATCATTTCAATGGATGCCGCTTCTCTTATGTCATCGGTATTGGGCTTGAAGGAAAGGCCCAAAATACCGGCTCTTTTCCCCTTTAATTCTTTCACGTGATCTTTAGCCATTTGAACCAATTTCACCTGTTGTTTGGCGTTGACTTTTATGACAGATTCTAATAATTCGAATTCATGTTCCATTTCACCTGCGATTTGAACCAACGCATTCGTGTCTTTCGGAAAACAGGAGCCACCGTATCCAATCCCGGCTTGAAGAAACGCTGATCCAATACGCTGATCCATACCCATTCCCCTGGCCACGTCTTCAACGTTGGCACCCAGTTTTTCGCACAGGTTGGCGATTTCATTAATGAAACTTATCTTTGTCGCTAAAAAAGCGTTAGAGGAGTATTTAATCATCTCAGCACTCTCGATGGAGGTGTGTAAAATCGGTACTCCAAACGGTGTGAACATTTCTTCAAGTTTCCTCGCAACTTCTTCATTTTCCGAACCGATGACGATTCGATCACCGTTGAATGTGTCATGGATAGCGGATCCTTCCCTTAAGAATTCAGGGTTTGAAGCAATCATAAAGTGATCTGCCGAGAACGAGTAAGTGTGTAACCAGGATTTCACCTTGCGATTGGTTCCTACTGGTACGGTGCTTTTTGTCACAATGATGGTTCCGGGATGGTGTATGTGAGCACCGATTTTCTCGGAGACATCTTTAATAGCTGTCAGATCAGCAGAACCATCCTGATTGGAGGGAGTTCCAACCGCAATGATGATGATCTCGGCTTGCTGGCAGGCAATGTCAAAGTCTGTCGTAAATGAAAGTGTTTGGGCTTTCATATTTTGTTGAATCAGGGCTTCTAAACCAGGTTCATAAATAGGGGACATTCCTTTGTTCAGCTTTTGAATTTTCTCTTCATTTACGTCTAAACAGGTGACGTGATGTCCAATTTCAGCAAGACTCGCCCCTGTTACCAGTCCCACATAACCGGCCCCGATCACTGATATCTTCATTGCGATCCCACCTTATTCAATAATTCCTTGAGATAGACCGTCAATTGTGACTGAAGTTCAGGTCTTTTCATGGCGCATTCAATCGTTGCTTTAATGAATCCCAGCTTGTCTCCGATGTCATAACGATCCCCGGTAAATAATTTTGCGTACATGGGGTGTTCCTGATTATACTGGTTTAATGCGTCTGTTAACTGATATTCTCCGCCAGTCCCCACTTGTAAACTCTCTAAATAGGAAAAAATATCAGGGGTTAAAATGTACCTTCCCATAATGGCCAGGTTTGAAGGGGATACAGTGGGGTGAGGCTTTTCCACCAGCCCTTTAATCCGGTAAATATCCTCAAACTTGTTATCCTGTTCATAAAAAGGACTCACAATTCCATACTTTGAAACCTGGTCTTCCTTTACTTCCTGAACGCCAATGACAGGTGCCTGATATTTATTGAACGATTGAATCAACTGACTGACACATGGTTCTTCTGAAAGGATCATATCATCCCCTAACATAACCGCGAAAGGATCATCCCCAATGAATGAACGTGCGCAGAGGACAGCGTGCCCTAATCCCAATGGCTCTTTCTGCCTGATATAATGAATGTTTGCCAGATTAGCAATCGATTGAACCTCTTCAAGAGCACTCCATTTTTCTTTTTTCTCCAAAGTAGCTTCCAACTCATACGATTTATCAAAGTGGTCTTCAATACTTCTTTTTCCTCGACCTGTAATGATGATGATGTCAGTAATGCCCGAATGGACGGCTTCTTCGATAATATATTGGATTGTCGGTTTATCTACAATGGGGAGCATTTCCTTCGGTTGCGCTTTCGTTGCAGGGAGGAATCTTGTGCCTAATCCCGCTGCCGGAATGATGGCTTTGGTGACTTTCTTCTTGGGGGTCAAAGATGATGATAATAATAAGGAAAGGTCGGACTGCTTCATACTATACACCTCCGAAATAGATCTCTTACCATTTTATCAGAGGAGGGCTCTATTTATCCTTAGAAAAGGTTGGGTTTACGAAGATTTAACATATGCCCTGAAATAATCATACAGATTTCTCCGAAGATGGTACTGGAAAACATAAGAAACCAGCTTTAAGTGTTTAGAATAAACTTCAGAAGTAAATTTAAAAAACCCCCTCGATTCCACTCGAAAAGGTCACTTCAACTTCTCAATATCCTCAAGGATCTCCTCATAAGGAGGATTCGACACTCCTTCATACTGCTTCAACAGAACCCCATTCTCACTCACCAAATAAAAAGAAGTGCCATGAACGAATTGATCAGAGCCTTTCACTTGAGCAGCAGGAGTTTTAAAAGAAACATTGGCGAAAGATTCGATCTCGTCACGAGAATATCCCGTCAAGAAGCTCCAATTCTTATCATCCAATTCATATCGGCCAGTATATTCCTTCAACACTTCAGGAGTATCATGTTCGGGATCCACACTAATCGAAATCAGCTGGACTTCCCCATCCAATCCCGCTTCCGCTATCTTCTTTTGAAGCTTCGACATATTCGCCGTCATCGGGAGACAAACGGTATCGCAATTCGTAAAGATGAAATCAGCAATCACAATCTTTCCCTTGTTGAGCTCACCTAAAGACGTGCTCTCCCCATTCTGATCCACAGCGGCCAAGTCACCGACCTCTACTTTCATGGGAAAAGACTCCTCAACATTTTCACCCTGGCAGCCAGCCAATAGGAAAAGAGATAAGGCAACCGCAGCAATAATAGACTTTACTCTCACTTAACATCCTCCTTCTGAAACAGAGGTCCGTCCCTCATACCAGAAGAGGGACGGACCTTGTCAGGTTAGTCTATGAATTGTTTGTCAATCAAATCAGTGAATTCCGGTTTTTCTTTCAGGAACTTCAGTTCATAGGATGAGTCGGCAAATGCTTGAACGGCATCGGAGTCCACTTTGTAAGTGAAACCGATTCGTTCCCAAGCCTGATCGACAACTTCTTTGCTTAGCTCTTGGCCGGTTACGTCTTTCACATCTTTAATGGTGATTTCTTTTGCTTCTTCCGGATTTTCAGCGATGAAAGAAGTTGCTTCTTTATGTGCGTCCACGATTTTTTGAATGGTATCCGGGTTTTCTTTCACTGATTTTCCAGACGCTACAAGTACGGAAGCAGGAAGTGTTTCACCGAATGAAATTTCGTCATGATCGATGATGATGTTGGCACCTGTTTCCTGTTGAATCACGGCTGCCCAAGGTTCCGGCGCTACGGCAATATCGACTTTCCCTGATTTCAGCATATTGGCATATTGTGCCGGGTTTCCTGTCACATGTTTCATGGTTCCACCGATACGTTGAGATTCAATGCCATGTTCTTTTAAGAATGTTTCGACCTGAACATCATGAGTGCAACCGACGGCGGGGGTGATGAAGGATTTGCCTGCAAAATCGTCCACGGACTTCACGCCGCTTTCCTTACTTGCCAGAACCACCGTTCCACCAGTGGATCCCCCACCGATGATCTTTACGTCAGCACCGGTCATGTAGTTGTTCATGGCTGGACCAGGCCCGACAAGACCCGCATCAATTTCACCTGTTTTCAAAGCGGTCATAAACGATGAGCCATCGGGGAAAGTTTTATATTCAATGTTTGTGCCGTCTCCCAACTGCTCTTCATAAAACCCTTTATCCTTCGCCACCATAGCGGGAACGTGGTTAATATTCGGGAAGTAACCGATGACGACCTTCTCGCTGACGTCACCGCCTGAGCTCTTTTCAGTACCGCAGCCTGCCAAAACACCTAGGAATGTAAAGAAAATCGTTATGAGTAGAAATGCTTTTTTCATTTTGTAACCTCCTGTTTTTTATTAAAGAGGCAGGTGATAAGTACCTGCCGTAATTTCTAGGGCAATGTTTATGACTCCAATCCCCAACGCTTAATCACTGATTTCTCGATACGCTGGAAGATCAGTTGATCAACGATGGCACCGATGACTCCAATGATGATCATGACGGCAATGACCAGACTCATGTCCCCGAAATCTGATGCGTATCTGAGCGTATACCCAAGACCAGGTCCAGTGCTCAACAGTTCCCCGGCCATCAAAGCTCTCCAGGCAAATGCCCATGCAAGACGTGAACCCGTAACTACATAAGGGATCGATGCGGGGAAGATGACTCGAATGAATAAGTCCAAACCTCTCGAACCCATTGTTTGTGCTGCTTTTAAAAAGAGGGGAGAGACGTTTTTTATGCCCATTCGAATGTTGAGGGCCATGACGAATGTTCCACCAAGAATGACGACGAAAATGACCGCTTTTTCATTGAGTCCGAACCACATGATGGCCAGTGGCAGCCACACAATGCTCGGTACACTCTGGAATGCCAGCAGTAAAGATCCCAGCGTATCGTCGGCCGTCTTTGATTTGGCGAGAAGAACGCCGATGCTGGTTCCGATAACGAGCGATATCCCCAATCCGATGAATAAGCGCTTGAAGCTTGCAATAAGGTCAATGATCAAGGTTTGATCGGCAATCCCAGTAAATAGGGCCTGGAAAACGGAAGTAGGAGAGGGGAGGACAACTTCTGTCCATAATCCGAATCGTGATCCCGATTCCCATAGGCCTATAATGAGGGCAAAAAAGATGATGCGTTTAAGAGCTGTGTTCATAGGCCAATTCCTCACTTATCACTTTGTCGATTTCCTTCTTTAAATAGCTCATGATATGTTCTTCGATTTTTACCATTTCTTCTTTATGGGCATCCCGTGGACGGGGAAGATCCACTTTGATATCTGCCAAGATCGTACCGGGGCGGGTACCCATGACGATGATCCGGTCTGAAAGCTTAATAGATTCCGAGATACTGTGAGTGACGAACAGGACGGTTTTCTTTGTTTCCATCCAGATTGTTTCAAGCTGATGGTGAAGACGGGAGCGCGTTTGTTCATCCAGTGCCCCGAATGGTTCATCCATGAGAAGGATTTCCGGGTTCATGGAGAGAGCACGTGCAATGGCCACCCGCTGCTGCATTCCCCCTGAAAGCTCATGAGGGTAATGATCCTGATAGTTTCCCAGCTGGACCATATGTAAGTACTTTGCGGCTTGCTGCTTCGCTTCTTTTTTTGACATCTCTTTTTTCAGTGGGAACGTCACGTTGTCACGGACATTCAGCCATGGAAAAAGTGCAGCTTGCTGAAACACCATCCCCCGGTCTTTTCCGGGTTTCTTGATCGGATTGCCCTCTACAAGAATCTCTCCCGAAGTCGAGCCGGTCAGTCCTGCTACGATGGAGAGGAGAGTGGACTTTCCGCATCCTGAAGGTCCCAGGATTGAAACAAACTCACCCTTTTCTATCCCGAGGTTAATATCCTTCAGTACATCGGTTGGTTTTCCTGACTTATCGAGGTATTGCTTATTGAGATGGTTGATCTGTATAAACATATAATCACCCTTATCTTATAATTCATATTAGTTTAGTCGGAATATAAATAATACAATTATAGTATATTGGGTGAGGTTGTCAAGGTTTCCTTTATTTTGGAGGAAATGGATAATTGGCGAGCTTGTCAACCTTCAAGAGCAATTTGTAAATAAAATGAAATAATATTCAAAAAAGTGAAATATATAGGGATTCATTATCGTCTAATATATAAAAAGAAAAAGCGGGGGAATAGGATGTCCAACAATAGGATGGTTGCAGAATGGTTTCACCTCTATAGTGATGCAATATATACGTTCCTTGTATATCGGATGGCCTCGACTGATGTGGAAGATCTTGTTCAGGAGGTATTCATTCGGGCACTGAATTCCGTTGACTCATTTGAAGGAAAAGCGAATCCGAAAACATGGTTATATTCCATTGCCAGGAATCTTGCACTCGATGAACTTAGAAAGAAGAAGAGGAGCAAATGGTCCATTACTTCTTTTTCCGCAAAAAATCATGAAGCCGCTTCATTAGAAACACCTGAATCTCTTTACTTTCTGAATGAAGGAAATCGCGAACTTCTAACCATTATTCAGAAGCTTAAATCTAATTATCGGGATGTGTTGGTTTTAAGAGGAATAAATGGCATAGACGTAAAAGAAACGGCCACCATCCTTAATTGGACGGAGAACAAAGTTCGGATCACCTATCACCGTGCGTGTAAAAAGCTGCAATCCATAACAGGAGGATATAAAAATGAAGAATCATAATGAAGACAATCTATCAAAAAAACTTCCCCCGCTTCAATTAAATGACCAGTCAAAAGAACGGATTCATACAGCGATACTTCATCATGAACCTTCACCGACTTCACGGAAGAAAGTATGGAAAGAGGGCAGACTTGGAAGCTTTGCGGCTGCCGCTGTTGGGTTACTGGTTTTTTCAATCTTGACGGTATATATCATTTCCGAAACAGAGAAAGATAAAGCCAATCAGTTATTTGCCGATGCTGAGGAAAACATTCAAGCGGTTTATGAAGAAATGGAAATGAACCTGCAAGAATCGGGAGAAGGCGGATTACTAAAATCGATTGAACCTTCAGAACTAAAGTCGGCTCAAGTATCACTCCGAAATGCTGAGAAGGAAATTTTGAAAAGTGGAGAAGAAAAGGAAAGGGAACTGCGTCAACATTTAATCCCGATGATGAAAGAAATAGAAGATTATAACCAAACCGTTCCCGTGGCCAATGAGCTTCAACAGAACATTAATGATGTGAGCAGTCTCCTCGAGAAAAGTCCTTTAGAAGAAAAAATGACAGAAAAGGTAGCTCTCATCAAAAGCGAACTGGCAGAAAAATTAAAGGGATTCGAAAAACTTGAAAGCTCATCCCTTAGAGCGTTTTTTACTAATCAATATTCCACACAGGTGAATCGTATCGAGGAAACAGTAAATCAATATAAGAAAGCACAAGAAGAAATTCAAAACCTAAAAGATATTGCCGAAGAACAATCTTTAAACGAACAGGATTTCTCAAAAGAAGCAGAGAGAATGATGAAACAGGTCAACCTTTTGCCGGATAATCAGACGACTGATGATATGAAAGAAGAAATACTGTCGGCAAAAGATGCGTTCTATCAGGTGAAAGAAGCAGTGGAAGAAAAAAAGCGTCTGGAAGAAGAAGCGAGTCTTGAAAAGAAACAGGAAAGCAGCGATGGATTGAGAAATGGCTCTTCAGCTGAGAAAGAAGATGATACAATCCAAGACAGTCCTGAAGATGAATTATACCCGATGGAATTTACCATGACAGATTCTAATGGACATAAGTTTAAACTAAGTCGTAATTTTGACATATATAAAGTTGGTAAGGAGTATGATGAAATTGCGAAAAGGTACGGAGGGCGTTTCTACTATACTCCAAGTTCAGACATGACACACGTTATTTCAGGCAGAAAGATCATAGCGACCGTTTCTCTCGTATCTGCAGCTGACGTGGAATATAAAGACCTTTTTATTGATTTGATGTCACACCGATCCAGTAAATACACACGGGACCAATTCGCTTCCATTGTAGAAAAGGTTATACAGAGTGGTGAGCCGTATAAAGTTGAGGAAGGGAACAAAGGAGAGTTACTTTCGGTGAAAAATGGGAAATTGTTTTATCATGCATGGTAGAGTGACTTATGTCAGAGCTATTCGTGTACTCGATTGATTATAGAATATGATGGATTTTTATTCTATTCTCACTGATTTCCCCATTGCTAAGAAAAAATGTTGAATTAATTTATCGAAAAAGGTCGAAAAAGCAATCATTGAATCGTGATTTAGAGAACCACACCTTTTGGATAAGGTGTGGTTTTTTCTGCTTGGCGGGAGGTGTCGATATGAGAGTATAAGAATACTCGTTTTTAACCAGGGGTGACAGGGTAACACTATAGTAAATACCATTATTTTCTTTAATTAATAGGAGGGACCCGATTTGATCAGCCAAACGAGAGATATTGTTCAGAAGTCATTGGATGCTTTACTAGAGGATGAGTCTTTTTTACCCGAAGTGAAAGGTGAGACAAGAAAGAAAGCGTTTACGTCATTAACTTCCATTCTGTCGACACCGAACCACGTACATAAATCGTATTTGAGGATTCCGTTGGAGGATGAGAAGGTGGTCCGGATCCCTGCTTTTCGTGTTCAGCATAATAATGCCCTGGGACCATATAAGGGCGGGATTCGTTTTCATGAGACGGTGAATGAGGAAGAGGTCGTGAATCTGGCTTCCTTGATGACGTTGAAGAATGCCCTTCATGATGTTCCATTCGGTGGAGGAAAAGGCGGGATCATCCTGAATCCCCGTGAGTATACGGAGAAGGAGCTTCATCTGATTGCGAGGAAGTATGTCCAATATTTCAGCGATGTCCTTGGACCCGATAAAGATATCCCGGCTCCTGATATGGGATCGGGGGAACGTGAAATGGACTGGATGATGGCGGAGTACAAGAGCATTCGGCCGGGGATGCCTTATAGAGGAAGCTTTACGGGGAAAAGTGTTGTGAACGGGGGATCGTTAGGCCGAAGAGAGGCGACGGGAAAGGGTGTTTTCTTTACATTCCGTTATCTCGTTCATGATTTTGTGAGGGAACAGAAGAGTCTATTAACGAAGACGGATAATGTCTTTGCCAAAACGGCTCTCGATTTTGAAGACCGTGCGTTAGCGATTGCTGTACAAGGGTTTGGGAATGTCGGTTCGGTGGCGGCATTAGAAGCATATCAATCCACTCATTTACAAAATAAAGTGGTGGCGGTGAGTGACCGGAATGTGACGTTGTTCAACTCGGATGGCCTTGATATTCCGGCATTGGTTGATTTTACGATGAAGAATAAAGGAGATCTTCCCACGAAGGATGATCAGTTGAAGGAAATCGGCGTGAAGGCTGAGATCCGTGGTCGTGAAGAGGTTCTGTACCTGGATGTGGACGTCCTGATGTTAGCGGCGTTAGAGGATCAGGTGCACAAGGAAAATGTAGAAAAGGTGAAAGCAAGAATCATCGTGGAAGGGGCCAATGCTCCAATCACAACGGAAGCGGATAAATATTTAAGTGATAAAGGAGTCATTATCATCCCTGATATTCTGGCGAATGCCGGCGGGGTCATCGTCTCCTACTTCGAATGGCTGCAAGGACGGGAAACACAATTCTACACAGAGGAAGAAGTATTCAACCTCCTCTACGACAAAATGAAATCAACCATGGACACCGTCCTGCCACTATTCTTCGGCGACCCATTCCCCCTTCGCCAAAACTGCTACATTCACTCCGTCATGAAACTATCCACGGTTCTATACAGGCAAGGGAAACTTTATTAAGAACAAGGGACGGACCTCCATTCCTAGGAGCTGGTACTAGGAGTCGAGGTCCGTCCCTCTTTTAATATATTTTCATATAGGGTGTCCTTCACTCTCCCTTACCCCTATATAAAGGGTGAAAGGAGGTGAGGCACATGGCAACAGCGGATTTGAAATCTACGAGAATACGACTGGCTTACAATGATGGCCTGGACGAGAAGGGGAATCCTAAGATTGCGTACAAATCGTACAGCTACATCAATGCACTGGCAACGGCAGATGAGATGAACAGCGCTGCTTTATCCGTGGCAAGTCTTTCATCAAAAGGATTAAACAACATCGAGAAGGTCGAAACCTTCGACATTAACGAGTAAGGACAATCGATAGTTTCATAGAAAGGGGGTAGATGCAACATGGCAAAAGTATTAGAACTTGAATTTACAACCGAAACGGGGAAGTCAGCTAAACTATCCATCAATGATCCGATCGAGCCGATTGATACGGTGGCGGTGAAAGCAGCGATGGATAACCTGATCGCGACCAATGTGTTTGGAAGTTCGAACGGAATGTTTGTGAGTGTGGAAGGAGCTCGAGTGGTCGAGCGTAATGTGACGGATTATGATGTGATGTAATCGAGTGAAAGTGTTCTCCTTAATTGGGGGACACTTTCTTCATGTTCACAAAAATTCTCCACCCTATTCCATCAACAAAGATAACGCTTACATAAAAAACTATGCAAAATCCCCTATTGACTTCCCCTACGATACCCAGTATTATCCTCTATAAGATAAAAATTTAGAAAATTACATACTTTCAATTATCAAGAGTGACCGAGGGATCAGGCCCTATGACGTCCGGCAACCTCCAGTATTGGAACGGTGCCAATTCCTGCAGAATGATTTCATTCTGAGAGATAAGTCGAGATAAACAGGCGATGCTTCTTTCAGTTGAAAGAGGCATTTTTTATTGGACAAAAAAGGGGTGTGCACATTGATCGAGATTCGAAATCTAGTTAAAACCTACAGTACAAAAAAGCAAACGGTGGTCGGTGTCGATAACGTTTCCGTGAAGATCGAAAAGGGTGAGATCTTTGGAATCGTCGGATACAGTGGAGCGGGGAAGAGTTCACTCATTCGTTGCTTGAATCTATTAGAAACCCCTACATCAGGAGAAATCATCATTGACGGACAGGATTTTACGAAGCTCACGTCCAAACAATTAAGACTCGCCCGTCAAAAAACGAGCATGATCTTTCAACATTTTCACCTGATCAAATCCAAAACGGTGTTTGACAATCTGGCTTTTGCCTTGAAAGCGGCCGGTGTACCGAAAGCGAAAATCAAGCCCAGGGTTGTCGAGCTCCTGGAGATGGTCGGTCTATCGGACAAAGCGGACGCGTATCCGGCTCAGCTCAGTGGAGGACAAAAGCAAAGAGTCGGGATTGCAAGGGCCCTTGCGAATAACCCATCGGTTTTACTTTGCGATGAAGCGACATCGGCACTCGATCCGAATACGACGAAATCGATATTGAAGCTATTGAAAAAAATCAACAAAGAACTGGGTTTGACCATCGTCCTCATCACCCACGAGATGGAAGTGGTGAAAGAAATCTGTGACCGGATGGCCGTGATGCAGGATGGAAAAATTGTAGAGGAAGGTCCGGTATACGACCTGTTTGCCGAACCGAAGCAGCCTTTAACGAAGCAATTCATTGAAACGATCCTTCAATTTGAACTCCCGCCGCACCTCGTGGAATCAAGAAAAGGAAAGCTGATCAAAATCCAATTCAAAGGATCGATCGCAGAGGAAAGCGTCGTTTCAGAAGTGTTCCAGAAATACAAAGTAAGAGGCAATATCCTTCACGGCAAGATCGAATATATTCAGGAAGTGCCACTGGGGATTTTCATCATGGAACTGATCGGCTCCCATGACGAGATCGAAGCCGCGATCCGGTTCATCACGCTGAAGACGCAGAGCTTGGAGGTGCTTGAGAATGCTGCCTGATTCATTGACTGCGATTTTACCAGAATTGAATAAAGCCTTTTTTGAAACGGTATATATGGTGGGGATTTCACTCGGAGTTGCGATTTTAGTGGGATTACCACTTGGGATTCTTCTTTTCGTAACAGACAAAGGCTTGTTTTTACAAAATAGTTTGATCAAAAAGGTCGTTGGATTTGTCGTCAATATGGTGCGCTCGGTTCCGTTCATTATTCTATTAGTCGCACTCTTACCATTAACCAAACTATTGACCGGAACCACGATCGGACCGACGGCAGCATCCGTATCACTCTCTGTTGCGGGAATTCCGTTTTTTGCGAGAATGGTAGAAACATCGCTCCGGGAGATTGATAAAGGTGTCATCGAAGCTTCGGTTTCAGTGGGGGCAAGCCCTTGGATGATCATAAAGGACGTGCTGTTACCGGAAGCTCGTCCGGCGGTGATTCAGGCAATTACGATTACAACGATCAGTTTAGTTGCCTATTCAGCCATGGCCGGCATCGTCGGTGGAGGCGGAGTCGGGGACCTGGCGATCCGCTTCGGGTACTACCGATATGACAATACGGTGATGATCACGACCGTCGTCATTTTAATTTGTTTGGTTCAGCTCATCCAGTATACGGGTGATGTGTTTGCACGATTAGTCGATAAACGATAACTACACTAGGGGGAACAACAAGTGAAAAAGTGGATTTTATTCGTAGCATTAGCGGTAACAATGAGCATTCTTGCAGCTTGCGGCGGGGACGAGGCAAGTTCAAGTGCGGAAGATAAAAAAGAGGTGACCATCGGAGCGACATCCGGACCATACAGTGATATGGTGACAAAAGCGATCAAGCCTGGTCTTGAAGAAAAAGGATACACGGTTGAAGTGAAAGAATTCAGTGATTACATCCAGCCGAACAACGCACTGGCCCAGGGAGATCTGGATGCGAACCTTTTCCAGCATAAAATCTACATGGAAACCTTTGCGAAACAGCATAACATGGATTTATCCGAAGTGATTGTCGTACCAACGGCTCCAATGGGAATCTACTCACAGAAGTTTGATTCGATTGAAGACATCAAAGAAGGCAGTGCGATTGCCATTCCAAACGATCCGACGAACGCAGCACGGGCCTTTCAGATTCTGGAGGATGCTAAGCTGATCACGTTAAAACCGGATACAGATCCATTGACAGTATCAGAAAAAGATATTGCTGAAAACGTGAAAAACCTCCAGTTCAAACCAATCGAAGCAGCGCAGCTTCCAAGAGCGGTTGATAGTGTTGATCTATCTGCGGTTCCAGGGAACTATGCACTGGCTGCCGACATGGACTTACTTGATGCACTTCAGCTGGAGGACATGCCCGATCAGTATCGAAACCGAGTGGTTGTGAATACGAAGGACGTTGATTCACAGTTGGCGAAAGACATCAAAGCAGTCGTCGAAGCAGACGAATTCGAAAAAATCATCGACGAAGAATTTAAAGGCTTTGGTAAGCCTGAGTGGATGGAGTAGAGGGACGGACCTCTAATCGAAATTTTTAATGTGAGAAAGCGATAGGGACGGGCTTCCGCAGAATGCGGAGGTCCGTCCCTTACTTTATAGGCAACACTTCTTATATTTTTTACCGCTTCCGCATGGGCAGGGGTCGTTACGTCCGACTTTGTCTCTGTTTTGGACGGGCTGCGGTACGAGGAGTGGTTGCTCTTTCATTGATTGGTGTTCCACGTCTTCAATGAAACTTCTCCACTGTGGAAGTTTCGGATGATCGATCCCATTCATGATACAGTTGACATAGAGGGATTCTTCCAGACAAAGCATTCCTTCATCATAGCCTTCCTTGATGAACTCTTCGATTTTTGAAATCCCTTCCGTTGATAGCTGGTGGCATAAATAATCTGATATCAGTGTTTTAGCGGTTATATCATTTGTTTGGTCAAATAATCTCAAGAGAGCATTTTCCGCTTCTTTGGTTTTGATTCTTCCAAGTACGTCCAGGGTGTAGAAATAGGTATTTCCGTAAAGTGCTACTTTTTCAACCTCACGTACCACCTGCTTCGTTCCTATTTTCACCAGGGCATTGGCCACTTCCTCGAATAATAGATCACTTTCATCTTCATCTTTAAAGAGGCTCACTAACTGAGGGACGACGCTTTCTTCACGAAGTTCACCAGCTGAATAAACGGTGTATATCCCGTTAAAACCAAACCCGTCTTCCTCCTCTTCATTTTCTTTCAATCCAATCTGTATTTCCCAGATTTCGATCCCGCTCTTTTCTATCAACTCTTTGATGATCCTCTTACCATGATCATAATGAGCTTGGGTATATCTATCATTATCCAAGTAAAAAGTGATGTCCGCGAGCTCCATGTAGAGTTCCTCAATCGTTAAAGAGGGCAGCTTCACGATTTCTGCTAATTGGGTTTCATCCACAAAGAGTTTTACATCATTCTTCTGTGCAATCACCAAATTGGTATCAGCATTTAGCAGTAGCTGTGTATAGAACAGCTGATCATCATCCATTTTGTCCAGCCGGTTTAAACGATCGATGACCTCCATCATCCCATCCTCATTCAATGGCATGTACATTAAGTAAGGAAGAACCGGGGAGGAGAATTCCGACACCGGTCCGCGGTCAACAGCTTTCAAACCGGTCAAAAATGTATTCCCATCGACTAAATAGGTATCCTCCAACATTTCTATCGCATATCTCTGTACAAATGGATCCTCACTCAAAAAATAAGGCTCGACCCTTTCAACAAAACGATTCATCCAACCATCCTTTATCATAATATTTTCTCTTAGTGTAAAGGGTGGGAGTGGAAAAGGGAAGAGGGACGGACCTCTAAAATCAAATCATATTAGATAAGAAAGTGTTAAGGACGGGCCTCCGCTTAGAAAAATGGAGGTCCGTCCCTAGTTTTAGTTTGCTGGTGTGACATATGGTGATGCTATATATCCGTGTACTCCTGTTTGAGGTGCTTTGACAGGGTACCAAACGTATCCGTTAGGGGAGTTTGAGTTTGAGTGATATACTGGTGACGCGAGAATTACAAGCCGCTCAGATGGTTTGAGAGGTATTAACTCACCACTTGTACTAGGCATCTTACGGAGTCCTTTCCCAGTATATTGTACTTCATCACCTGCTTTATAATAGTAATTGGACGATGTGAATTCACCCTTCAGAGAGTAACTTTTCTTTTTAAACTCAATAATATTATTCGTTTCATCCCCATAATTGAAGTCCTCAATTGCCATTGGGATGTTATCGACTTTGGGTGCGGTATCATCATTACTATTCATATTGGCGTAAACTCTATCCTGATAAGAAGCATAGTTTCTATCAAGCGTTTTTTTGGAGAACGGGCTGTTTGCTGAAACCGTTCCATTGTATGCCATAATGGCAAAATACCAGCTTTCGAGAATTTTTGGATTGTGTTCACCTATTTTAGGTAAGACACTAAGTTTTTTCTTCTTTTCCAGGATTTCAATACCAGCTTTAATATTATACGGAATATCGTTCTTTAATCGATCAACATCATAGCCTTCTAGACTTGTGACTTGCATGACCCCAATGCCTTTCCCGTCATTACCGATAAGTGGTTCGCCATTATCTTCAAAGTGAACCCATGCACCACTTTCTTCAGTGGCAATCGCTTTAACAACTTCAGGAGGAACGATGGTGTTTGCCTGCAACGCAGCCTGTGTGAGTAAACAATTCATCACCTGGTAGTCAGGATTTTGTTTTGTAGATGAATCGTAACCGCATGAATTAAGGGGAAGTCGGAAATCATCGCTAAGTGCACGGGCAAGAAAAGCTGAGAATTCTCCCCTTGACAGTTCCTTATCCGGATCGTAGCGATCTTCTGAATATCCCTGACCAATTCCATGTCCAACAATTTGTCGAATCGCTAGATAAGATGATTTACTAATTGGAACATCGATGAAATTGATTATTGCTTCATCCTCAAGTTTAAATGCACGGGAAATAAAGTTGGCCATATCTCCGCGTGTTACGAATTCATAAGGGGCAAACTTACCAGCTGTCCCTTTAATAGCGCCTTTTTCGTAGGCAGACTGTATGTATCCGGACCCTTCAATTCCTTTTGGAACATCAGAGAATGTTGTATCTTTCGGGTCACCATTATACTCAAGTGCTCTGCCAATCATGATAGCAGCGTCTTGCCTCTTTACTGGATTCTCTGGCTTGAATTTACCATCGGTGTACCCTTTTATAATCTCTTTCTTTAGAAGGAACTCAATCTCTTTATAAAATCCCTGACCCTCTTTGATATCAGACAACCCCTCAGCCTGCCCCATTCCAGCACTACTAACAAATAATAGAATGCCTAATAACATAATACGAAATATTTTTTTCATGTCATTCCCTCCTCACTACTAGAATAATAGACTTGGAAATGAAATGGAAGGATTATATAAATGTTTCCAAATAAAAGAGTGAAATCGATTATTGGTAATTGTCTGAAAGTGTCGATATATTTGTTTTTAAATATATAGATAATTCTGACTAGTTATCTTATCATAGAAATATGGAAATAAATATAAAATATTAAGGGAGGGAGACATTTGCCAGTCTACTATATGAAGGAATTTTGGACACCCTTAAAATTCTTTGGAATTAAGTTCTTTAAAAGTGAAGAGAATGTAATTTACATAAAAGTATTTCACACACCAAGAAGACGAATTTTTGGATAAGCTAATAATGAATAACCGTCCGACAAAGGCAAAACCATTGAAAAGTGGTGGCGCAAAACTATAGGGGCTAAGGTCGATCAGACTATGCTTGCCAGTTACCGAATTCGGTTTGTTATGAATGTTAACCTAAATAAATAGGTTTTTTTTATTGCCTAAAATACTCGGAAAATGAAAAAAGAGAAGCATGAGCCCCTCTTCTTGAATTAAATATCTAAATGTTTTTGTAACGTTGTTTGTATGGAATGTAATTCTTCATCAGGGATGAGATAATAATAGATTCCATCGATCTTTTCTCCGTACCCGTCTTTAATTTGGATTTGTTCAATGTCTTTAGATGCATCTTTATAATGCTTTTGAATATCGACCATTTCATCAAACGTTAAATTTGTTTTGATATTGCTTCCCAGAGCATCAAAGATATCATCAAATTTCCATAAACTTGATACGCTTGCGCCTTTTTGAATAACCGCTTGAATGACTTGACGTTGTCTGAGCTGTCTGCCGAAATCTCCACGTGGATCTTCGTATCTCATGCGAGAGAAAGCCAATGCTTCGTCCCCGTTTAATGTAAGCTCGCCTTCCGGGAAATCATATCCATCATGGCTGAATTTCAGATCGTTTTGGACTGTCACTTCCCCCACAGCGTCAACGATTTCCTGAAAACCTTCCATATTAATTTGAACAAAGTAATCAATCGGGATATCCAGGAGGTTCTCAACGGTGTCCATGGACATTTCGACTCCACCAAATGCATAGGCATGGTTTATCTTATCTTCTGTTCCTTTTCCAACGATTGTGGTTAAAGTGTCACGGGGTATACTGATCATTTTTACCGACTTTTCATTCGGATTCACTGTCAAAACGATCATGGTATCAGATCGACCAGAATCATTTTCCCGCTCATCCACACCTAACAGGAGAACAGAGAAAGGTTCTTTATTATTAAATTCAATTTCTTTAGTACGCTTAGAGGACATGTCCCGCTCAATTGGTGAATGAATTGTCTCCACCGCTTTGTTAAGAGAGTGATAAATGCTGTATGCATATGCCCCTCCACCAATAATGAACAAAAGTAAGAGGATTCCCACTACCTTTGTCCATTTTCTTTTTTTTCGATCTTTTTTATGTTTATCACTTCTCAAGGTTGATCCCCACTTTTAGCTGCTATTTTAATACTATAATAAATCAATAACGGTTGTTGGAAAATGGTCTATTTTAAGAATATAAGTTTAGCACAGGTAATAGAGATTTAATACAATTATACAATACAATTTTTTGAAATGGGAAATTTACTTTTGGAAGGTATATTAACAGGAGTATATATTGCATAATAAATAGAAAGTTTGAAGCAGACGACACACTCTATTTCTATTAAAAGAACAGGGTTTCTGCTCTTTTAGTAGATTATGCTATATACTTATCGAGTTTATCTTCTTTCATTCCTCCTTGCCTTTGTTTAAATATAGATTGACTTATAGCACGGTGGTGATCAAATTTCTTTGTCGTTTTTTCCTTTATGTCTTTGTTTAGGCAACAATCCAGTAGCGCCAGGTAGTAGGCGGACTTTAGAGTATGCCAATAATATAGTAGAGCCCGAATAAATCTCATCGATTTTCCCCCTTGCTGAATATGATATGCCCCAATTAATTGATAAGAGTTTCATTAACTCTAGTATAAAAAGCCCGCTTTATAAAATGAGTCATATGGCCCTGTTGTTTATCTAGGGTGATTTTTAGCGTTGTATTTCCCTAAATCAAAAAGAATTGCAAAAATATATTCTTTTGGGAATATGATAGGGAAATCTTATGGTGGTGGTTAAGTTATATTTCTTTACTCTAATGGTGACAATGCTGTTAGAGGTGGAAAAATGAAAATGTTTTTAATCTTTTTGTTTGGTTTTCTAATTTTTCTTTTGACGTGTACTGAGAATGTACATGAATTTGTTTTTTATCAGCAACTACATTTCCAGTTCAATCCGTATCCTGACTTCAATCCATTTCTGAATTTTACAGGCTACCCTTTTGGTTCTCCTGTGTATATCACCCAGAAAATAGGACACGGCCTGTTCTTTTTCCTATTCTCCTTGTTGCTGAGTCGTGTAACTAATAAATTCCTCACTGTCATAACAATCTCAATCCTCTATGCGCTCATAACAGAAATCGCTCAATTATACTTCTCGCGAACCGGCTGCCTATTGGATGTTTTCTATGATTCTTTAGGTGTCTTATCTTATTGTACTGTATGGCTAAATTCTTCAAAGAAGGAATATTACCAAGTGGAATCCTGAAGGGGTGAACCATGTTCATTCCTTCAAAGGTAAAGAAAGAAGTTAATGAAAGCGTATACAAAAATAAAGACAATTTACTCTAAATTTACACTATTATGACAAATACTGTTGTATACTTGAAATTGGTGGCGAATCTTCCACTTTATTAAACTATGAACAGGAGGAAGAGTATGAAAAGCAAAAAAATGAAGCGTCAATTGTTAAGTGCAACAGTTGCTTCCAGCATGGCTTTAGGTTTGTTTGCACCTCCTTTATCTCAGCAAGTATTTGCTGCGGAGGAAGGGTTTAAGGACTTAATCATTTCTGAGTATATTGAAGGATCCAGTTACAATAAAGCAATTGAACTATATAACGGTACTGGTGAAGCAATTGATTTATCGAATTACTCCTTGGAATTACATAGCAATGGTGCGGAGACCACCGATAAGGTTTTAGCGTTATCCGGAACACTTGAAGCAGGAGAAGTTTTAGTGATTGCCCATAAAGATGCAGGTGCTGAAATTCTTGCCCAAGCTGATATCGAGGATAGTTACGTGATTAATTTTAACGGTGACGATCCGATTACCTTAAAAAAGAATGATAGCATTATTGATTCTATCGGTCAGACAGGAGTAAAGAGCAGTTTTGCAGCTGATGTTTCCATTACTCGCAATGCTTCCGTTGTGACGGGAGATACAGACGTAACCGATGCATTCGATCTATCTGCAGAATGGACGAACCTAGGAAAAGATGTATTCAGTGATCTCGGCAAGCATCTATCAGATGAACCGGCTCCTGAACCAACCCCTGTCGAACTCTCCACCATCGCTGAAGCTCGCACAGCTCCTAAAGGCACGGTTGTTAAAGTACAAGGTATTGCGACAGCAGCCTTTGAAGCAGGCGGACAAACGAACCTGTTCATCCAGGATGGAACAGCTGGTGTCATCATCAGGGCAAGCGGACTTACTGCCGAGCCGGGTGACGAAGTAATCGCAGAAGGTAAACTGGGCGATTATTATGGAATGCAGCAAATTGAAGCGACTGCTTCTAATGTTGAAGTTACAGAAGAAAACAAGGGCGTTCCTTCACCAGCCTCTCTAACCTCTACAGACCTCTCAGCTGAAAATGGTGAAGATCACGAAGGAATGTTTGTTGAATTTACGGATGTGACAGTGGAATCCAAAGACACTAACGGTAATTTCACTGCATCAGACAACTCTGGTGAGTTCGTCATCAAACCAAATGACAGTGCGATGCTTGAAGTTGGCAAAACGTACGAAATTCTTCGTGGAGTGATTGACTATAACTTCGACGAATATAAACTGGTCCCGCGTAATACGTCAGATGTCATTGAGACAGCCTTCTCTGTAACCGCTGATCCTGCTTCAGGATCTGTTGTGGAAGGAACGGAGGTTACACTTCAAACGGCAACTGAAGGTGGATCCATTCATTACACATTGGATGGAACGGATCCGACAGCTTCAAGTCCGGAGTATACAGCACCGCTCGAACTTAATGCGGATTCGACGATTAAAGCAGTTGTTGTAAAAGAGGACAACACAAGCGATGTTTCCACTTTTACTTACAAAATCCTTAAATCTGCTGATGGCTTAAGCATTCATGATATTCAAGGAGATTCCCATACCTCTCCTTACGAAAATATGACCGTCTCTAACGTTCAAGGAATTGTGACAGCGAAGGCAGGTTCCAATGCATTTTATATGCAGGAAGAGACACCGGACGATAGTCTGGCGACTTCTGAAGGAATCTATGTTTATGCAAAGGGTAATTCTGTCAAAGTCGGAGACAAAGTAAATGTGGCAGGTCAGGTAAAAGAGTGGAGAGAAGATGGCTACGATGATGCTAAAGATCTTCTGACAACTCAAATTACAGCATCAGACGTTACTGTAGAATCTTCAGATTATACAGTACCTGCAGCCATCATGATGGGGGTAGACCGTGTACCGCCGACTGAGATCATTGAAGATGATGAAATGACCTCTTTCGATCCAGAAACTGATGGACTGGACTTCTATGAAAGTCTTGAAGGAATGCTGATTGAAATCCCGGATGCCACGATTACAGGTCCGGTAAAATATGATGAACTTCCTGTAGTGGTGAATACAAGCGAAGATCAACTTCGCACAAGAGCAGGGGGAGTATTGATTTCTCCTGAAGATTATAACCCTGAGCGCATGCTGATCGACGTGGACGGCAGGAATATCAATGTGAAAACAGGTGATATGCTGGATGGTTCCGTTATCGGAAACGTAAGCTATGATTATAGCAACTTTAAGATCCGTCCAACAGGAACTTTCCCTACAGTAGTTGATGGGGGAACAACGCAGGAAGTAACGTCGATCACTCCTGTAAAAGAAGATCTAACGATTGCTACTTATAATATTGAGAACTTCTATGCTGGAATTGAAGAAAGCAAAGTTGAGAAGATTGCTGACTCAATTGTTTCGAATATGAAAACGCCGGATATCATTGGCCTGGTCGAGGTTCAGGATAATAATGGACCCACAGATGATGGTACGACAGATGCAAGTGCATCATACGAAACAATCATCAAGGCCATTGAAGAAGCGGGCGGACCGACTTATGAATTCACCGATATCGCTCCTGTTGATAAAACAGATGGCGGGCAGCCTGGTGGAAACATCCGTGTAGGTTTCATCTACAATCCTGAACGTGTCCAATTAACAGAAAAAGAAGCCGGGGATGCGGTGACTTCCGTGGGTGTAAATGAAAATGGACTTACTCATAACCCGGGACGCATCGATCCAACAAACGAAGCATTTGACGATTCCCGTAAAGCTCTTGCAGCCGAATTCATGTTTAACGGTGAAAAAGTCATCGTCGTAGCAAACCACTTTAACTCCAAAGGTGGAGACGGAGCTTTATTCGGTGCAGATCATCCGGTTGTGCTTGGTAGTGAGGTACAGCGACTGAAACAAGCCGAGGTACTAAATGATTTTGTAAATGATGTGAACGAAAAGGTCGAAGATGCAAATGTTGTGGTCCTTGGTGACCTGAACGACTTCGAATTTTCTGCTCCAATCAATACTCTCGAAGGGGACGTCTTGACCAATATGATGGAAAAGCTCCCTGCAGAGGAACGCTACACGTATATTTATCAAGGAAACTCTCAAGTTCTTGATCAAATTTTAGTAACCAATAATCTAGCGAACTCAACAATGATTGATAGTATCAACATCAACTCTGATTTTAGCGAGGAAAATGGACGCGCAAGTGACCATGACCCGGTCCTTGCTAAAATTCAATTCGAAGATGAAGACGATGATAACGGTGGTACACCTACTGACCCAGACCCTACGGAACCGGAAAATGGAACCCTGACAATCAAGCAGGATCCTTCAATGATTGATTCAGGTGTTCAAAATCTTGATAGTGAGAAGGTTGCACAATTAGTCGGAAAATATAGTGGTGAAATTGAGAAGATCACTTTCGAATTGAGCACCGATGCTCATGCTATAGAGGTCCCTATAGAGGTACTACAAGCCATTAAAGATAACAATGAAGACACCGTCATAGAAGTAAAGACAGCATTCGGAACATATATGCTTCCTATCAATGAGCTGGATGTGCAGAATATCGAAAGCGCAAGGATTGTGGTCAAGAAAGTGACAGGAGCTGAAACTGGTAACCTGAATGTTGTTTCTCCTATCGTTGAATTTAATGTAGTAGTGAACGATGGGGAAAAAGAAATAGAGCTTTCGCATTTCGATCAATATGTAAAGCGTGGACTTATGATGAATCAGGAAGTTGATCCAAGCAAAGCGGTCGCTGTTATGGTAAAAGAAGATGGAACAATTAGAGCTGTTCCAACTTTATTTGATGGTAACAAAGCTATGATCATGAGTCAGACCAATAGCCTCTATGCAATCGTCCAAATGGATAAAACATTCAAAGATGTTAATGATGGAGTGAGTTGGGCAGAGGAATACATTGAAACATTATCTTCTAAACACATTATTTATGGGAAAACTGCAGATCTTTACGATCCAGATGCAGATATGACCCGTGGTGAATTTGCTGCTTTAATATCCAGAAGCTTAGGACTAGTGGCTGATGCTCCTTATGCAGGTCAGTTTAAAGATGTTTCAGGAAACGAAGCAGTAAACAAAGATGGAGAATTAGTGGCAGCCTGGGAAGCTGGAATTATTAAAGGTAAGGAAGATGGTACCTTTAAACCAAATGATAAAATTTCCCGTGCAGAAGCAGCCATCATGATTGCGAGAGCCATGGAATTTGTCGGATATGATGAAGCTGATTTAGATACTGAAAAGGGTTCTGACCAATATAAGGATTCTAAGTATATGTCTACTGAAGCTCAAATGGCCCTCGACCTCGCCACTCAGGCAGGCATTATGAACGGTATGACTGGTGGAGTATTTAAGCCAAATGACTATACGAAACGTGATCAAATGGCAAAAATCATCGCGGAAACATTGAGATTTGTTGAGTTTATGAATTGAAATTGAGCATTCTAAGGCATCTACTCTTGATGGGTAGATGCTTTTTCCATTTTGTAACTTTTTATTTTGTTCGCCGTTTAATTTTATACAACACTACAAAGGATGAGTCGATGAAAAAACACTTTAAATATGCTGCGATCTGCACTTTGTTTTTATCGTTATCTGCTTGCGGTAGCGGTAGTCAGGTTGGAAAAGTCAATCAAAGTCAGGATAAAGCTCAAACACACACATCTATACCTGAAAATGACTCGGGCTGGAAAACCATTGAGACCATTAGTGACCGAAATATCATAGCAAAACTTGAGCAAAACATTCAAGAAACGCCTAAATGGAATCAAACTGTCCAGGAAGTAAAAGAACGGAAGGATTATAAAAAAGGTCAATTTGGTAAACCATCCGATGAACTAGCCGAGGAATTGGCCATTCAAAATATTGCAGCGAATATCGTTATACCTCTGCTAGAAAAAACATATGGCGGATATAAAGGGTTAGATGAGGCGGGAGTTATCTTCGCTGAAAGAAAAACGCTGGGAGCTAAGCAATCAGGATTCTGGATTGGGATTAAAAAGCCGGATGACAGATTGAAGAAATTCATGGGCGAAATGCAAAAGAATGTTGACGCTGGAGTAATAAAAGCAGAGTATATCTATATTTTTCACACACCACATACAACGGCAGAAAATAATGTTCTAATGAGTAAAGTAAATGAAAAAGTGAAAGTAATAGTAAAAAGCCACGTAACTCCGGATCGTTTAGCCGGGGGAGTATCGGTGGATACAGTTACCGGGAACATAGAAATTGAGCATAATTTCCTCACTAAAGAACAGAAAGAAGGTTTGGTAGATGCTTTCCCAAGCCGGAAGGTTGTCTTCCATCAACAAGGTCGACTTGTTCCTAAAAAGGGTGAGAAAGACACAACATATCCTAAAGAAAAATTCACAAAGAGTGCTTCAAAAGAGGGACAATATGTCATGGGCTTAAGTGAAGATAGTATGCTTATTGTGTCTGCAAAGGCCATGGACTTTAGTCAAAGTGGGGGAGAAAAAGAATTTTATTCAGCAGTGAATTATAATTTCCCGGCAGCTTCCCAAAAATTAAGTGTCGGTCAAAGAGTGAATATAGAGCCTTCTGGTCCAATTATGGAATCTTACCCAGGTCAGGGAACAGCCCTCTATGTGGATGTTCTGCCGGAATATAAACCGGATAATGCAGATTTGTCAGAATCAGAGGTTGTTCAGCTTGGAATTGAGAAAGCGAAGAGTGAAAAGAATAACAATATACTTGCTATCCGGGATATCTCATACAACGAGGTAGAAGATTTGTGGATCATTGAATTTAAAAGGGATGCAGAAGTAATAGAGGTTAAGATTGAAGATAAAAAGGAATAGTTTATTTAACAAAAGAGTTCATGGAATCAGAACTCCACGAACTCTTTTATCAGTTATAAAATCGCTTGAATCCGTCAAACTTGGAACTCCAATAGGAATCACTTAAACTAGTGATTTCAACGCCATTATCACCGGCATGAATGAACTGATTATTCCCTATATAAATTCCTAAATGAGATATTCCTTTTTTATAAGTGTTCTCAAAGAATACTAAATCACCGGGTTTTGGAGTGCTCACGTAAAAAGACCGGCTATAATAGCCTTCACTTGAGTATCTTTTTATCGTGTGACCGGACTGTTTATGTACATAATAAATAAATCCACTGCAATCAAAGCCGGCAGGTGTCGTTCCGCCCCATACATAAGGAGTGCCAATGAGCCTTTTGGCATTTGTGAGCAAATCCGGAGTATCATGAGGTGCCATGTCTGGTGATGAAGCCCCAACAGAATAACCTATGGTTAGAATCTGGCCAATCTTTATGCGATCATGAGTAAGATTGTTCCTCGTTTTTAACTCTTGGATCGAAACATTAAATCGATTCCCGATTGCTGACAGAGTATCACCTGACTGAACCGTGTATGTTCTATTTTCTATCGTATTAACAGGGGAAGTGCTTTTCTCTTCATTAGGAGTACCTATAGTTTTGGCTATCTTCAATTGTTGCCCAATATAAATCGTATCTTTTGTCAGGCCATTTAGTTCTTTTATTTGTTGAATGGTAATGCCGACTTTTGAACTGATATGAGATAATGTATCTCCTGCTCTTACTGTGTATGTACCAGTTGGGTGACTATCGGGTTGGATAGGTTTAGGTTTATCAGACGATGAAGTGCTGTTTGATACAAGCAGTTTCTGTCCTGGGAATATCATATGACTCGAAAGATTGTTTCGTTTCATTAGCTCTGATAAAGACATGGAATATTGAACGGCAATTTTTCCGAGAGTATCACCGGAGTTTACAATATAAGAATTGGTTGGTGCAGTTTCAGAAATAGTCTGATTTGAATTAGGTTTTGAAATGACTTCTTTAGGGAGAGAGCTTGTCTGTGCGACCTTAAGAACCTGGTTAGGGAAAATCGTATCTTTTGTCAAATTATTGATTGCTTTTAACTCGTTCACGTTCGTATTGTACTTTTTAGAGATGGACCATAAAGATTCACCAGCCTCAACTTTGTGGGTGCTGGCAGAGGCGTGTACCATGAAAGCAGTAGATAAAATAGCCGTTGTCGTCACTGTTACAATCGCTTTTTTCAATCTATTCGTTCTCCTTTTCAACATAGAATTTTGGTTGATTACGACATTTTTTATCATATAGTGGAAGTTTTTAGTGATAATTAGAATATATCATAAAATTTTGTATGGAAGTCGAAATTTTTTTGAAAGTTATCATAGGAAAATGGATTCATATAACTCGTGCGTTTTTTGTGCGTGAAGACTAGCAAGAAGAAAGGAGTATTACGATGTAAACAAAGAAAAGCACTGGCCAATGTTTCGCCAGTGCTTTTCCCTTACTTAATTCGTAGCAGTTTCCTTCTCCCGCTCAATCACTGCCAAACGCTCTGCCACTTCTTCCTCAGTCAAACCATGCTCTTCAATGTAGCGGTTTTCAGGGCTCTTGCGGCATTCATCCGAGCAGCTTCTCATATATTTATGCTCATTTTCTTCAGAGCAAAGGATTTTTCTGTTACAAGGCGGGTGGGCACAGTTTACGTAGCGCTCACAAGGTTCACCTGTGTAGTAGTCTTTCCCGACAATGACATGCTCTGTCTGGTTGACAGGAACACCGATACGCTCATCGAATACGTAAAGCTGACCGTCCCATAGCTGACCTTTCACTTCCGGGTCCTGGCCGTAGGTGACGATTCCACCGTGCAATTGCGCTACATCTTCAAAGCCTTCTTTCACTAACCAGCCTGAGAATTTTTCACAACGGATACCACCTGTACAATACGTGATGATTTTCTTGCCTTCCAATTTATCTTTATTATCGCGGACCCAGTTCGGAAGATCACGGAAGTTTTCGATATCGGGCTTCACGGCTCCTCTGAAGTGTCCCAGTTCATATTCATAGTCATTACGTGCATCAAGAAGGATCGTATCCTCCTGCTGGATTTGTTCAAAGAAATCCTTTGGCTCAAGGTATTTACCAGTGAGTTCATTCGGATTCACATCATCTTCAAGACGAAGTGTCACTAACTCTGGACGGTGCTTCACTTTCAATTTCTTGAAGGCATGACCATCAGTTTCGTCAATTTTGAACACAGTGTCCGAGAAGTGAGGATCCTTTCTCATCGCTTCCATATAAGCATCCGTCTGTTCAATCGTACCGGAACATGTTCCGTTGATTCCTTCAGATGAAATCAGGATACGTCCCATAAGGCCAAGCTCCTCGCACAATTGTTTATGCTGGGCCGTAACCTCCTCGGGATTCTCAATGGCTACATAGTTGTAATACAGTAGTACTCGATAATTTTTCATGTTTATTTCCACCTATCGATATATATTTGCAAGATATAATCTTAGGATTCTGTTCCTTATTACTCTTACGATGTACTATTATAACAAATTTTTAAAGAAATGCATTATGTATGGTGGAGAAAAGATGGGGATTGTGAGGAAAAGGTGGTGGAAATTGGTTCTGAGCCTGGTATTAGAAGTTGGATGTCAAGGGATGCCTGCCGATTGGGATTTATATGACATCTTCCTATTTTCAGCTTAGCTGTCCAACATCCGCATATCTCCCGCTTTGTAAAATCCTATCAGTAATACCTTCAAAAAAATTTCATCGTTGCTGCTGATTAAAAAACAAATTTCTAAAAACTTTCTACATCCACATAGGATTTTCCAACTTTATATAGAATATATCTATTAACGGTATTATTAAGGAACTTTTCCTTAAATAATCATTCGACCGAAAAAGGAGATTTTTCATGAAGTTAAAGCAGCTTGTCCAATCAGTAGAGAATGAAGTCATTGAATTACGCAGACACCTTCACCAATATCCTGAGGTGAGTGGAGAGGAATTCGAGACATCGAAAACGATTCAGAAAAAATTATCCGAGGCAGGTATCCCTTTTGAAACTGGCTATGCCAAAACAGGAGTGCTTGGCATCATACAAGGAGAAAAGCCGGGAGGCACGGTCGCATTAAGAGCGGATATCGACGCTCTGCCAATCCAGGAGGAAAATGATCTTTCCTACAAATCCACCATCGACAACAAAATGCATGCGTGCGGTCACGATGCTCATACGGCCATGCTCGTTGGTACAGGGAAAGTATTGAATCAACTGAAATCGGAAATAGCAGGTACGATTCTACTTATCTTTCAACCGGCGGAGGAGAATGCCCCTGTAGGAGGGTCTCAGGAAATGATGGACGACGGGGTATTCGATGAATATACGCCTGACGTCATTTTCGGGCAGCATGTTTGGCCGGATTTGCCAGTCGGGGAAATCGGAGTTCTCCATCATGAAATCATGGGGGCTTCGGATCGCTTTAAGATTACCGTTAAAGGTTCTGGAGGACACGCAAGCATGCCTCATCAGTCCAATGACGCCATCATTATTGCCAACAACCTCATCACCCAGCTTCAAACGATTGTGAGTCGGAATACAGATCCCATTGATTCTGCCGTCCTCACCATCGGGAAAATCGAAGGAGGCTATCGCTACAACGTAATAGCGGATGAAGTAACCCTTGAGGGAACCATTCGAACCTTCAAACCGGAAGTGAAAGAAATGGTGAAGGACCGTTTTCACTCCATCATTGAGGGTGTCGGAAAAAGCTTCGGGGCTCATATGACCATCGACTATTTAGATGGATATCCCGCGACGGTCAACACACCTCAATGGGCGGATGAAGTGCGTAACGCTGCCCAAAAAGTACTTGGGGAAGAAGCTGCACCAGTGGTCTCACCGTCTCTGGGAGGAGAGGATTTCTCCCGTTTTCTGAAGAAATATCCGGGTGCCTTTTACTGGCTGGGAACATCTGTGAAGGATTCTGAACCGCAATACCCACTCCATGACCCGAGATTTAAATTAAATGAAAGTGCAATGCCTAAAGGGGTTGAAGTGATGGCCCAGCTTGCACTGGATACGTTGAAAAAGCTTGAAAAGAAGGGGTCTTGAAAGATGAGAACTGTTGAATATTTTATCAATGAAATTTCGCCGACACTCACTGCCTTCAGACGCACCTTTCATCAGAAACCCGAACTTGGATTCACTGAATATGTCACCACCTACCTGATCGGAAAAGAATTAATCAACCTCGGCTTCACAGTTCACCTTGGAAAAGATGCACTGGAGTCCACGGAACGAATGGGGGTTCCCTCACCAAACTATTTAGCCGAACAAGAAGAACGTGCCATAAAAGAAGGTGTGGAAGAGAGCTGGCTCGACAAAATGAAAGGCGGTCATACAGGATTGGCTGCCACATTCGATACAGGTAAGCCCGGTCCTCATATGGCATTACGATTCGATATCGATGCTCTGCCCATCAAGGAATCGGATGATCCCGATCTCCACCTCCCGACAAAAGAAGGCTTTCGTTCCCAATATGAAAGTGTCATGCATGCCTGCGGTCATGACGGTCACGCTGCCATCGGCCTGGGTGTGGCTAGCTTCCTGTCAGCATACAAAGACCAGCTCTCTGGAAGGTTCACTCTCCTCTTCCAGTCAGCTGAAGAAGGTGGACGGGGAGCAAAAGCCATGGTGAAAAAAGGCTGGCTGGAGAATGTCGATTATTTTGCAAGCGGTCATATCGGAATCCGGGATACGAAGCTTGGACGAGTGTATGCCACGACGAATTCTTTTCTCGCTTCCTCCAAAATCAACGTCACTTATAAAGGAAAAGCGGCCCACGCAGGTCTCGAGCCTGAAAAAGGGAAGAATGCTTTATTGGCAGGTGCTGCAGCAAGTCTTCACCTTTACAATATCCCGCGCCATTCCGACGGGGCGACCAGGGTCAATGTCGGGAAGCTTCAAGGGGGAGCAGGCAGAAACATCATTGCCGATGAAGCTCAGCTTGAAATGGAAACACGAGGGGAAACGACTGCCATCAATCAGTACATGGTGGAAGAAGCTCTGCGTATCCTTCAAGCATCAGGAGACCTTTATGGTGTGGAAACCGGAATCGATGTAATGGGAGAGACGGTTGAAGCAGCTTGTAACCCTGAATGGATTCAATGGTTAAAGGAAGTGGGCGGGGAAAGTCCATTTATATCCGAAATTCATGATGGGTTATCTTTAAAGGCATCAGAGGATGTTACTTATATGATGAATGAGGTGCAGAATCAGGGTGGCAAAGCAACCTTCATGGTATTCGGAACCGGATTGAAAAATGGACATCATCATCATCAATTTGATTTTGAAGAAGGAGTCTTAAATGTGGCAGTGGATTCCTTTGCACGTCTTATTCTAAAAATATCTCACATGAAAGAGGAGGTTACGAGTTGAAAGAATGGTTAAGTACAACTCTAAAAGCTTTAAATCTGGTTGACACGATGGAACAGCCCGATGGATTTACGAGATTAGGATATTCCAAGGAAGAGATCGCTTCTATGAATGTGTTTAGAAACGTTGCAGAATCCTTGGGGTTATTCGTACAGAGGGACCGGGCAGGGAATCTATTTGCCAGGTGGGAAGGGGCTACCGGCCAAGTTGTCATGACCGGATCTCATCTTGATACGGTTGAAAATGGAGGAGGTTATGACGGGGCAGCCGGTGTCCTTTGTGGACTGGGAGCCGTAAAAGCATTAAAAGACCGTGGTTTCAAACCCCATCACTCCATTGAAGTGGCCTGTTTTGCCTCTGAAGAGTCAGCACGTTTCGGCGTTTCTACCCTGGGAAGTAAGAGCGTGGCAGGAATTCTTGATAAATCAGTAGAAAACTTAAGAGACCGCCACGGGGTCAGCATTAAAGAAGCCGTGGAATCAACGGGCTTAGACTGGTCATCCGTTGAAAAAGCTGAACGATCAAAAGAGGAAATCCTCTCCTTCATCGAACTTCATATTGAACAAGGGACCCAAATCGAAGATCATGGTGCTCAATTTGGGATTGTCCGGGGTGTAGCCTGTCCGATCCGCTTGAAGATAAAGGTGGAAGGAATGGCGGGCCATACGGGAACGACACCGATGGGGAAAAGGGTTGACGCACTAGTTGCTCTTGCTCCCCTTATCACATTTGTTTCCGAAGAGGCGGAAAAACTATCAAAGCAGTCACAGAAACCACTCGTAGCAACCGTCAGCACGATGAACGTAAAACCGAACGTCATGAATGTCATCCCCGGTTATGCAGAAGCGGGGATCGATATTCGATCCGTCGACGATGACCTGAAGAGATCCATGGCCGATAAAATAATTGAGCAGTGTCGAAGTTTAGAGAATGAATTTAATGTTACAATCAACATAGAAACTCTTGTAGATAATCCTTCTATTCTATTAGATGAAGAGCTGACAGCCAGAGTCAAACAAGCCGGGGAATCACTGGGATACAACACGTTTGAAATGGATAGCGGGGCAGGGCATGACGTCATGAATATGGCAGCGAAATGGCCTTCTGCTTTAGTATTCATTCCCTGTGAAAAAGGGATCAGTCATCATCCAAAGGAACATAGCTCGTTAGAAGACTTGTATGCAGGAGTAGAGATTCTAGCTGAAGTATTGCGGCAAGAAGCAGGTGAATGATAGTTGATGATAAAAATTGGTGTCATCGGCCCTGATGATTCGATTCAGCGGATCAATCATGTGGCCACTCATTTTGACAATATAGAACTTATGAATTTTCCTTATCACGGGGTGAATGAGATAGAAGAGATTCTTGAGAAGAACCGCGGTCTAGTAGATCAATGGTTCTTTTCGGGACAATCCCCCTTCTACTATTCGCTTGAAAAAGGATGGATCACAGAAAAGGAAGGGAGCTTTCCGCCTTTACATGGATCCAGTTTCTTTGGAGCACTATTAGAAGCACAAATGAAAGAACAGACTCTATTAAATAAAATTAGTATAGATACAATTTCAAAAGAGGAAATTGAAACCGCGGTTCAATTCCACTCCTTTGATCAACTAGAAATCTCAACCTATCCATATGAAGGATACCGGAGTGCTGATGAGCTGGTAGACTATCACCGTTCACTCTACGAAAAAGGAGAAATTGAAACGGCGATCACGTGTATTCAAAGTGTTCAAAAGCGCCTCACTGAAGCAGGCATTCCTTGTTACCGTGTCGTACCGACGAATTTATCCATCCGGATGATACTGCAGTATTTATTAGAGAGGGCACAATCGAGGAAATATCAAAAATCACAAATTGCCATCGTTGGAATCGAAGTCATCTATTCCACCCAGACCTTGGACGAGTCCCATTTTTCTTATAAAATGAAGCATCAAGAGCTGGATCTGAAACGGAATCTCCTTGATATCGCCCAAAAGATCAATGGTTCCATGGTTCAATTAGGGGACGGATTGTTCTTCGTTTATACAACGAGGGGGGAACTCGATCTTCATGAGAAGGAGTCGGTTTTCACTACATTGACTCAGGAAGTGAAGGCCCATACAGATCTGGATATCCGTGTGGGATTAGGGTTTGGTGTGACCGTGTTGGAAGCTGAGCATCATGTCCGTCTTGCTTTTCAACATGCGAGAAAGCACGAATCTTCCATTGTCATAAGTGTCAATGAAGACAAGACGGTAACGGAAATTCTTCCATCGTCAGAGTCCATTACATACGCTCTCAACAATTGGGGAAATGAATGGAAGGAAGTCTTTAAAGAGGCCTCGGTCAGTTCAGCCATCGTCTCAAAAATCCTTTCTCTTTCCCGTCATTACGACAAAGAGGAAATCACATCCCAAGACCTTTCCCGCTGGCTGAAAAGCACCGAACGGAACGGGCGCAGAATCCTTACTGAAATGGAACGGATCGGGATTGTGGAAATCAGCGGCGAAGAACAAAGCGGCGGCAGAGGAAGACCAAGGAAGTTATATCGTTTTCAACTTAAATAAGTGGACCTTTAATTGAGGCTGGGACAAAAGTGTTCTAGTATAAGTGAAACCCGAACTAATTTGCATTATATTACGCAAATTAGTTCGGGTTTTAATATGTTCAATGTACTTTTAGATTTTAGCTCTCTCCAGCGGTTGATTGGAGTGCAAGACGAAGACTCCTGCGGGAAGAGTAGCTTATGTGAGACCCCGCAGGCTTGCCGAGGAGGCTCACGGGCTACCCGCGGAAAGCGTAGTCTTGCACGGAAATCATTAGCGGTATGAAGAACCTGCACTGTGCATCGATCCAGTAATCCGTAAATTTAAAATTTTCTCATAAATATTAAAAAATAAGAAGGGTTTATACAATCAATATCGAAATACTTATTAACGGAAGTAAAAAGGAATTATTCCTTAAAACATTATTTGAAGGAGTGACCTCATGACAAATCCCAATTTAGAGCCGAATTCACCCCAAAAGGAGAAGGGATATCTTCGAATTTTAGGTGGAATCGAAAAGGTAGGGAATAAACTCCCTGACCCATTCATGTTGTTTGTGTACTTATCTGTCTTTATTGTTTTATTTTCCTGGTTTATTTCAAGTCTGGGTGTGACGGTTATCCACCCGAAAAACGGAGAAGAGCTAGCGATCAAGAGCCTGGTCTCCGGAGAGGGACTCCAATACATCCTGACCTCCATGCTCGATAACTTTACCGGCTTCGCTCCACTCGGCCTCGTATTAGCGATGATGCTGGGGATCGGATTGGCGGAAAAAGTAGGTCTTCTTGAGACAGCGATTAAGAAAACGGTTTTAAACGCTCCAAAAGGATTGATTACATACGCTGTTATTATGGTAGGGATCATGGGGAATTTGGCGTCAGACGCAGCCTTTGTTATCATTCCCCCACTTGCCGCCATGATTTTCTATACGGTGGGAAGACATCCTCTGGCGGGACTTGCTGCCGGATTCTCCGGAGTAGGAGCAGGTTTTACGGCAAACTTTATCATTACCGGAACCGATGCGTTACTCGCAGGGATATCAACCGAAGCTGCCAAAGCATTTGAAGTGACTGTCACACCGGTGGATAACTGGTACTTCATGATTGCTTCTGTTGTCCTTCTTACAGCTGTAGGAGCTTTTGTCACAGAAAAAATTGTTGAACCCCGTTTAGGGACATATAAAGGAAAAGTAGATAAAACTTTAGAAGAAGAAAGTCCTTTGGAAGGGAAAGGGCTCCGAAATGCAACCCTGGCAGGATTAGCATTCATCGTCCTGTTAGTCGTCTCGATTGCCTGGCCGGACTCTCCGATGCGAAATGAAGATGGGGGACTCATCCCTTCTACCTTCTTATCCGGAATCATTCCCATCACGCTTTTCTTCTTTATCGTGATTGGGGTTGCTTACGGGGTGACGGTGAAGAAAATTCAGTCGTCAAGGGACGTACCCAAATATATGACAGAAGCAATGAAAGACATGGGCGGTTATATCGTATTAATCTTTGCAGCCGCACAGTTTATCGCTTACTTCGATTGGACGAATCTAGGAACATGGGTTGCCGTCAGCGGAGCGAATTTTCTCGAATCGATCAATATGACCGGACTCGCCGCCATCATCGGATTTGTCCTGTTGACAGCATTACTGAACCTATTGATCTTCAGTGGTTCCGCTCAATGGGCATTGGAAGCACCGATCTTCATCCCGATGTTTGCGACACTTGGTTATAACCCCGCGTTTGTACAAGCAGCCTATCGTATTGCGGATTCATCAACGAACATCATCACCCCGATGAACCCGTATATCATCGTGATACTCGCCTTCATGCGGGAATACGATAAGAAAGCGGGACTCGGAACCTTGATCTCACTCATGCTTCCTTATACGATTGCGTTCTTATCGGTATGGATCGTGTTACTTCTGACGTTTGCTTTATTGGGTATTCCGTTTGGTCCTGGGGTAGGAGTTTACTTATAGTAGTAGAGAAGGCCGGTTTATGAACTGGCCTTTTTTATTTGTCAAAAATAAATTATATGTGTCATTCTTCAAAATATGACAACTTTCGCCTCTCATTCAAGTCATCATCATAACCGAGAGATACAAGCATATAGATACTTTAAATTTGAAAATATTTGTTATTTTTGAAAGAATTAGAAGTGAGATGAAAAGTCTAATATAGGGGTTGTCGGTACATATGTATAGAAAAGCTATACTGCTTTGTCTCTTTGTTGCTTTCAGTCTATTGATCGCCGGATGTCAAGAAAAGCCCAAACCAACGAATCAGTTACAAGAGTATGTAGATTTGTGGAATAAAGAAAAGTTCGAAAAAATGTTTACAAATTACCTCAACAGCTCAACGAAAGATACATTCAAAAAAGAAGATTTCGTTACGAGATATAAGGATATTTATGAAGATTTAGAAGTGAAAGATGTAAAGGTTTCTTTCAAGAAACCGGAAAAAGAAGTGGACTGGGACAAAGAATCCAAAGCGGAATTCCCTTTGACTATTTCATTCAACACATTGGCGGGTGAGGTTTCGTACGAAAAAGAAATCACTTTAACCAAAGAAAAACAAGGTGAAGAGGAAAATTGGTTTATAGAATGGGAGCCTTCTTTAATCCTGCCGGAAATGGAAAAGGGAGATAAAGTAGGCGTGGAGAGTATATCTGCTAAGCGTGGCGACATACTTGACCGGAATCAACAGCCCCTTGCGATGAATGGAGAAGCATTTGAACTGGGAGTTGTTCCGAAAGAGTTTAACGAGAGTGACTTAAAGAAGCTTTCATCCCTGCTTGATATGTCAGAGGAATCCATCCAGGGTAAGCTGGATCAAAGCTGGGTGAAGCCGGAATTCTTTGTTCCCATTAAAAAGATCGCCCTTACTGAGCGACCTTTAGCTCTGGAAGTTATAGAATTAGGCGGTCTGTACTCTAAACGGGTGCCTGCAAGGGAATACCCATATGGGGAAGCGACCGCTCACCTGACCGGTTATATAGGAAAACTTACTGCAGAAAAGCTGGAGAAACTAAAAGGTGAAGGCTATACAGCTCAATCATTGATGGGTCTCAGCGGTGCTGAAGAAGTATATGAAGACCAATTAAAAGGAAAAGACGGTCAGCGCATTTACTTGAAGAAAGAAGAATCTGAAGAAGTAGTGACCGTTGCAGAACAACCGGTGGAAGATGGTAAAAACATCACCTTGACCATCGACGCCGAAATGCAAAAGAAGCTTTATGAACAAATGAAGAGTGAAGCAGGGACAGCGGCAGCCCTCAATCCTCAAACCGGTGAAGCATTGGCACTGGTCAGTACGCCAGCATATGATCCGAATGATTTTGTATTGGGCATGTCCTCTGAAAAATACAAAAAGTTGGCGGACGACCAGAAAAAGCCATTACGTAATCGTTTTCCAATTGCCTATTCACCTGGATCAACCATGAAGGGCATCACAGCTTCCGTTGGATTGAAATCCGGAAAGCTTGATCCAAATAAGGTCTATGATATTAAGGGGAAGAAGTGGCAAAAGGATGATTCCTGGGGAAATTACAAGGTCGTCCGTGTCTTTGATAATGAGAGTAAAGTGGACTTGGAAAGTGCGTTGAAATTCTCGGATAACATCTATTTTGCCCGAGTGGGATTAGAGATGGGGGCAGATACCTTTATTGCAGGATTAAAGGACTTTGGTTTTGGAGAGGAAATTCCATTTTCTTATCCAATTTATAAATCTCAGATCTCCAACGACGGAACCATCTCAAAAGAAGTCCAATTGGCTGATTCAGCCTTCGGTCAAGGGGAAGTTCTTATGAGCATCGTTCACCTGGCCAGTGCCTATGGCGGAATCATCAACGATGGGAATATGATGAAGCCGAGACTTCTTAAGGATGAAGAACATGAGGTTTGGAAAGAAAACTTGCTGACGAAAGAGCAAGCAGACATGCTGAAAACAGATTTGCGAAAAGTTGTTACTGAAGGAATTGCCGGAAAAGCGAGTGTAAAAGGGAAAGCAATCGCCGGAAAAACCGGAACGGCAGAAATCAAAGCGGAACAGGGAACAACCGGGACTGAAAATGGATTATTTGTTTCCTATGATCAGAATGACCCCACGATGGTGCTTGCCGTGCTTCTTGAAGACGTGGAAGACGCTGGCGGCAGTACGCATACGGTAGAAGTGACAAAAAGGTTTTATGATAGCTGGTAAAGTCGGTAGAATATGAATCAAAAACGGTGAGCAGTCATATGCTCACCGTTTTTCTATATTAGAGGGGGACGGACCTCTGGGTTAGGAATAGAAGGTCCGTCCCTCTGCTTCATTTTGACATCATGTTCCAACTCTCTCATTAACGACGATTCCGCTTTCAATATGTGCTATGATAGACGAAATAGCCCTAGAGGTTGAAATTCAACAGGAGTGATCAATTTGAATTTGTTTTTAACGGGATCGACAGGTTTTCTTGGTGGGAGGCTTATCAAGAACCTTTTACAACATAAAGAGAACGAAGTCTATATTTTAGTGAGAAATGTAGAGAAGGCTGAAAGATTAAGAGATTCTTTTCAAATGGATGAGCAAAAGAGAATTCATATTTTCCAAGGGGATATCACCATTCCCAATGCTGGCTTGAGTAAGGATGATCTTGAGTGGTTAACGGGGAAGATCGATGCGGTTTATCACCTCGCTGCCCTGGTGAAATTTGATTTGGAATTGCGTGATGAACTGTTTGCTGCTAATTACGATGGGACCAAGCATATCCTTGAATTGGCTTCTATTCTGCAAGTGAAGAAGTTTTATTATGTGAGCACGGCTTACACGGTCGGGAAGCTCGCAGAAGGGGTCGAGGAGCTTTATCCGGCAAATGGGGAATTCCACAACCCATACGAGGAAAGCAAAGTGAAATCGGAGCATCTTGTTTTTTCTTATCGAGACAAAATGGATGTGTCCATTTTCCGCCCGGCTATTATTGTGGGAGATTCCAAGACGGGGGAAGCGGACTCTCAATTCACACTGTACGGATTCATGCGTGCTCTCGGGGTGTTTAAGCGTAAGACTGCAAGGCGTCGGGGAGAAGAACGGACTTACAGACTGGTTGCGGAGAAAAACGGTACTTCCAATCTTGTTCCCGTGGATTATGTGGCGGACATTCTAAGCCTGGCTCCTGAAAAAGCCGAAGCGAACAAAATCTATCATATTACGAATCCGAATCCTCCTGAGAACATCGAGCTTTTGAAGATGTTAAAAGAGGCACTTCAATTTGAGAACTTATCGGTCGTGGAAAACACGGGGGATTATGAGTTAGATGAAGAGGAAGTAAAGCTTAATAGCTTGATTGATGTGTTCAAGGTGTATCTGGCAGGGGCGTTGACGTTTAATGATCGCAATACTCAGGAGCTAATAGAAGGTACCGGGGTTTCTCATTTGGATATGTCGAATGAGACGGTTGAGATGATCATTCGGACGGGTTGCGAACCTAACGGAGGAAAACTCACTGTATAAATAGAATGAGGAAAGCCCCAAAGGTGAGAGATCCTTTGGGGCTTTGCTTTTGTCTGAGTTGTTCTTGGGAATGTATATTATTAATCAGATGTAGGCCTGCAGCTCAAGATAGTGGAATTGTGACATATCAAAGTGGGCAGAGTAAATGTCTGTGATCAGCTTGAGGAAATACATGTGGAGACCTCCAATATTTATTGATTGGCGGTTAATGATATCTAAGAGGAAAGAGTGGGGTGAAAGGATCTGAGGTTATTGCTCCATTCCCACCCGCCGTTTTACTTTATGAAGTTCCTTTTTGTGGTCCCAGTTTTCTTTTACCAAAATCGTAATGTTATCCTGGGTGTCTTGTTGATTTTCTTCGAGGACGGTCATTCTGGATTCGAGATTGTCCATACGGGTTTCAAGCTTATCCATACGCGTTTCGAGCTTATCCATACGCGTTTCGAGCTTGTCCATACGGTTTTCGAGATTATCCATACGGGTTTCTAATTTCGTCATGCGTTCATTCATGTTGTTCTCAAATCGTGTCATTTGCCCTTGTAACTCTCTAATGGCTTGTAAAACTTGATCCATGTCAATTGTCACCTCCTTGTTGCTCATAGTATAACACAGAATCTGGGAATATTGCCTGCATAATCACTGGAAAAAATCTTCCCCAACAGATACGGTTTTGCTTTTAAATATGGTAATATAAGAAAATGTAAAGAGAGATATCAACGAACCACATTACATAGAGTTAGGAGAATGAATATGAGTAAAACACTTATTTTCGGACACAAAAATCCAGATACGGATACGATTACGTCTGCACTTGTATACGCTGATTTGAAGACAAAGATCGGGATGGACGCCGAGCCTGTACGTTTAGGTGAAGTGAACGGTGAAACACAATATGCCCTTGAATACTTTAACGTTGACGCACCACGTTTGGTAGAGAAGGTTGCCGGTGAAACCGACACGGTCATCCTTGTGGACCATAACGAGCGTCAGCAAAGCGCGGTAGACATCGAGGAAGTACGCGTTCTTGAAGTCATCGACCACCACCGTATCGCCAACTTTGAAACGGCCGATCCTTTATACTACCGTGCAGAGCCGGTTGGATGTACAGCGACAATCTTAAACAAGATCTACAAGGAAAAAGGGGTAGAGGTAACGAAGGAAATGGCTGGATTAATGCTTTCAGCGATCATCTCAGATTCTCTATTATTTAAATCCCCAACTTGCACGGACGAAGACGTAGCTGCCGCGAATGAACTGGCTGAAATCGCTGGTGTGGACGCTGAAGTCTACGGCTTAGAGATGTTAAAAGCCGGTGCTAACATGAGCACGAAATCAGTGGCGGAGCTTGTAACCCTTGATGCGAAAGAATTCTCGATGGGTAACGCGAAGGTAGAAGTGGCTCAAATCAACGTGGTCGATGTGAATGATGTCTTCGGACGTCAGGCAGAAGTGGAAGCTGCGATGGAAACAATGATCAAAGAAAAAGGATTGGATCTTTTCCTACTTGTTGTTACTGACATTCTGGAAAATGACTCAACGGCATTGGCTCTTGGAAGCAAAGCTGCGGAAGTGGAAAAAGCATTTAATGTAACACTTCAAAACAATACAGCCCTATTAAAAGGCGTTGTATCACGTAAGAAGCAGATCGTACCTGTGTTGACGGATGCGATGAAATAAATATCAGGTGAAGCAGTCTCTACGGGCTGCTTCTTTTTTATGGAAAGAATAGAGGGTAAAAGTTCTGCTTATGTGGTAGTGTTAAAATTGTATAATAATCCCACTAAGAGGACGTGTTTATATTAATGAGCTATCTTATTTTATTTTCAATGTTGTTGCTGGCCATCCTTGTATCTTCACCAGCGGTTAAAGGGAAAATTGGTGAAGGTAAAGTGAAGTACTACCTGGGTAAACTTAGCCCTGATCAATATGTTGTCTTACATGATGTGTTGATCCCTTCAAAAAATGGGAAAACAACTCAAATTGATCACGTGGTACTTTCCCAAGCTGGTATATTTGTGATTGAAACAAAGAATTACCAAGGGTGGATATACGGAAGCGAAAAGAGTAAGAAATGGACCCAGGTCATTTATAAGCGTAAGCAATCGTTTCAAAATCCCCTCCACCAAAACTACGGACATATTAAAGCGATTGAGCAAATCATCGGAGATCAAATTAAGCCCCCTTATTATTCAATCATTGCCTTTGATCCCCAATCCACGATAAAAAAGATGGATGTTAACTCTCCTCGATCATTCGTCATTTATTCCAATCAGCTTGTAAAACTAATTGAGAAACATGATGAAACAGTCCTTAATCGCCTTCAAATAAAAGGAATTTCCCAGCGGTTGGAGGCAAGTAAAATAGTGGAAAATGGATCTTCAAAAGCACATATAAAGCAAGTCAGGACCGATCAGCAAGAAAAACTGATGAAAGTGAAGGCAGGGGTATGTCCTAAATGCGGAATCAATTGGTGACGCGTAATAGTAAGAATGGAAACGGATCGTTTAAAGGTTGCAGTGGTTTTCCAAAGTGCCGGTTTATTGCTTAGTGATAGGGGAAAAGCATCTTGAACTTCTAAAACATCCACCACATCGCCTTAGAATGGATCCTTATAGTCATAAATAATTCACTTTTTTCGAGGATCCTGCTGGATTGCCATTAGAAATATACGAAACAGAGTAAGGTCCGTCCCTCATAATTTCCTCATAACTTCATTAAATTTCACATATATCGCCCATTGTCTCATAAAAATATGAGTAGACGAGTTTATTTGAGGTGGAGATATGAGGAGGAAAAGTCCCTTTCCTTTATTGTTTGTGGGGTTAGGTGTGATCATGATTATGATTTTTCTGTTTATCAGTATAGGAGATCAACATGCGAATAATCCTGAACAGGTGATTGAAGATTTTTATGATTTTGAGAAAGAAGGGGATTTCGGGAGTTCCTGGGAGCTATTTCATTCTGAAATGAAGAAAAAGTTTAGTAAGTCTTCGTATATCCAGACCAAAAATCATGTATTCATGGGACATATGGGTGTTGACACCTTTGAGGTGGAAATTGAAGAAATAACAGATGAAAAAGAAATCAAATTCAGCAAAGACGGGCCAATTTTTAAAAACGTGAAAAAAGGTGTAGTCTTAATGAAGTACGAGAGTCAATTTGGGAAGTTGATCATAACTCAGACATGTTATGCCGTGCAGGAGGAAGGGGAGTGGAAGATCATTTGGGATTATCAATACTGATTTCCTTCCTTTATTTCGAAACGACCTTTAGTAAAATTGTCCGTTTTTCATTGATTTTACAAAAAAAGAGCACTTCTCACTGGGAGAAGTGCCGTCAAAAGGTATTGTAATTTGTCGTTACATTCATTAAAACATAGTTTTAAAATATATGTATTTAGCTTCTCGCATTGTAAAGGCATTAATAAGGGGACAAAGCGGTTATTTAATCAATTATTCTAGTAAAATATAAATATATTAATATTTTGTTCCAGGGTTATTTTACAACCGGGGTTATCGCATCATCAACCCAGTCCATAATAAAGGGTTTTTGGTGTGAATTAATTTTTGAGGGGAAATCTCTTTTAGAAAGAAAGAGTAATTCAGTACTTTCATTGTTTTTCTTCAATAGTCCTTTGTAGTCTGTAACAAGAAAAATAATTTGTACACTGAATACTTTGTCTCCATTCGCGTAAGTGGCAAACCCGTTACTTCCCGAGTAAATTCCGAATAAATCCAGTTTTGTTATCACTAGGTTCGTCTCTTCATACACTTCCCTTTTTACTGTCTCTTCAAAGGATTCACCAATCTCCATTAGTCCGCCTGGAATTCCCCATACATCATCAGGAAATCTTCTTTGGAGAAGGAGATTTCCTTCTTTATCTTGTATGAATGCCCCACAGCCTACTGTTAAGAGAGTATCACTACCAATTTTTTCACGCATAATCTGGATATAATCATTCATTGAAACTCGCCTTTCTCATAATGGAATCAACCCTTATATTACTAAATTTAGAAGTTTATATACAATCGTATATATCGAATATGAAAATTGATATAGTATAAATAAACAAAAAAAGAGCATCTCCCAACAAAGTGGGAAATGCTATCAAAAGGTATTGTAATTTGTCGTTACATTTATTAAATCATATTCCTACATCTTATGTATTCATGATCTCAGGTCTCTATCCTTTGCTAATAAAGGTAATGGTGGTATTCCTTTAAGATTTCTTAAAAAATATAAATATATTAATATTAGTAGAAATGGAAATGCAGAGAGTATATCCCACTGCATTTTACTCTATTTAGATCTATAAATAACGATCATGATTGTTAGATGATCGATCGTAAAGAGGGATATCTCTATGATTATTGAAAGTATGGTGCAATGATGGATTATTCTGTAATAGGAAACAAGATAAAAGAATTAAGAAAAACTTTAGGGTTAACACAAGGAGAATTAGCTGAGGGCGTGTGTACCCAAGCCCTTATCAGCAGAATAGAAAAAGGAGATGTATACCCCAGTGCAACATCGCTTTATCAAATATCCAAAAAGCTGGGTGTGGATATCAATTTTTTCTTCGAGATTGCTACAATTCCGAGATTAGATTATGTGAAAGAGGTAGAGAGACAATTAGGGAAGCTAAGAAGAGCCAGGCAGTTTGAGGAAATGATTGAAATTGTAAATGTAGAAGAGAAAAACCAAGTATTCATCTCTCACCAATACAATTTCCAGCTTCTCCTTTGGCATAAAGGGATTTACCAATTCGAGGTTGAAAACGATGTAATTACAGCTTTAGAAACTTTGCAAACCGCATTTACACTCACCCGAAATCTGAAAAAAGCATTATCTGAGAGAGAGATGGAAATTCAACTTACAATAGGTGCCATTCAATTTAAAAAGAATAACCTTAAGAAAGCATTAGAATCCTATAATAAAGTTACACAATCCCTAAGATTAGAAGGAGAAGTGCATAACAAATCAATTAAAACCAGATTATTATACAATATTGCGAGGGTGTTGTCCCGGCTATCAAGATTTGAAGAATCCATCGAATACTGTCAAGAAGCGATATATTGGTGTATTGAAACGGAACATTTACATTTGTTGGCAGAATTACATTATCAAATAGGATATAATTATGAACTTCAAGAAAATTTCTTCAAGGCTCTATCTCATGTAGAGAAAGCGCTCCTGATTTTTGAAATTAAACAAGATAAAAAGTATTATACTTTTCTTTATCAGAAGAAATTGGAGTATTTAAGTAAAATAGAAGATAAGAAGAAATTATGAAATAGGTGATGGAAGGATATATGAGCATTAAAAGGGCTTGAGGAGATCTCCTCAAGCTGTGTTATGTCACTCTTTGTCTTCACCAATTATTTTTACTTCTCGTTCAAGTTCGACGTTAAACTTTTCTTTTACCGTTTTCTGAACATGTTCAATTAGAGAGATGTAGTCTTTGGCTGTTGCATTATCCTTGTTTACTATAAACCCTGCATGCTTTGTTGAGACCTCGGCTCCCCCTATGTTGGTACCTTGAAGCTCACTATCTTGAATCAATTTACCGGCGAAGTATCCAGGAGGACGTTTAAATACACTTCCACATGAAGGATATTCTAACGGCTGCTTTGATTCACGCTTATAGGTCAAGTCATCCATAATTTCCTTGATTTCATCATAATTCCCTGGTTTTAAGCTAAATGTAGCTTCAAGAACAATGTCGCCGTTTTCGGCAATATTACTATGACGGTAATCCAGTTCAAGGTCGGCTGCTGTCCGTTTGACCAATTCTCCATCACGATCTACTACATAAGCGTAATCCAGCACGTCGCTGATCTCTCCGCCATATGCTCCAGCGTTCATAAATAAAGCCCCGCCTACCGTCCCGGGAATTCCACATGCAAACTCTAACCCGGATAACTTTTCAGCTAATGCCCTTCTTGATACATCAATGATCGCTGCGCCGCTTTGGGCAACGATCTGGGAGACATTCGTCTTAATTTCATTAAAGTTCTTCAGGTGAAGAACCACTCCACGAATTCCTCCATCTTTCACGATCAGGTTCGATCCATTCCCTAGAAGTGTGAAAGGAAAATCCATTTTGTTCGCCAGTTTCACGACATTTTGTACTTCTTCATACGTTGTAGGCGTAAGGAAGAAATCTGCTTTTCCCCCGAGCTTCGTATAAAGATGATTTCGTAATAGTTCATCTGTTTTTATATTTTCCTCAGCAATGACGCCAGACAAGCGTTGATATACCTCATTCTTATTTACCATTCAAATCAGTCCTATTAAAAAAGTTAATTTTTATGTTCGTCATGTTAAATGAATCACTGTTATATTATATGCCTAATTGGGTAATAAGTTAAACCCTTTGATGCTAAAACGCTTCTTTTCCCCCAAATAGTTATTTGATCAGATTGTAATGGGCTGTGAATATTTTAATAGACAGACAACATCTAAATGTTTTAGCCTCATCTCCCCGGCTATAATCGAATTTTTTAAACATAAGAATATATTTCAATAATTAGAGGATATTTCCAATTAATGCCGAATCATTATGAGTGGTATAAATCGCTAGGAGGAATAAGTATGAATTCTTATTGGAAAAAAGGCCTTGTTACTGGGGTAGCGGCTACAATGTTGATGGGTCTTGCACTACCTGGCTTCACATATGCAGAAAGCTCAAAGAAGCCTTCAGTAACATTACAAGATTTTAAGGATCGATTAGGTTTGGAGAAGAGCGCATCCAAAATAAGCAGCATTACTAAGGAAGCAAAGCAGGCTTTCACAGAAGATCAGCTTATCATTCGCTATACTTCACCACTATCCTCCAGTCAGCATAAGAAGGCAGGAGGGAAATTGAAAAAACGTATATCCTCTCTCCAATACGATGTCATCACTGTCACTAATCGCGACAATCTGATGAAGGTGGCAGAAAATTATGCCAAGCTTCCTGGGGTACAGAGCGTAACGAGAAGTGCCCTCGTACAGAAAATGGATACGAAGGATTTCAAAGCATCCAGCATGTACCATTTAGATGCTCTCTCCATAGAAAAGGCTCAAAGCTTGTCTGGTAAACACAAAGTGAGGGTAGGGGTAATTGATACAGGAGTACAAGTAAATCATCCTGAGTTGAAAAGTAAAGTAATCGTGAATAAGAATGCCATGAATCCATTGAAAAAAGGACAGCCGGATGTGCATGGTACACACGTATCAGGTATTATAGCAGCTGAAAAAGGAAACGGCATTGGTGGATATGGGGTGGCACCAAACTCAGATATCGTCTCAATCGATGTATTTAATCGTTCTATGTTTGTGACAGATTATACGATTGCAGAAGGAGTGCTCGAGGCAATCCGACAAAAGGTGAAAGTCATCAATATGAGCTTAGGGACATATTATCCTTCTCCAATACTAAAAGACGCTATTAAACAAGCGACCGATGCAGGGATCGTTGTAGTCGCTTCCGCCGGCAATGATGGTGCAAATATGGTCAATTATCCCGCGTCTTTTGAAAATGTTATTAGCGTGGGAGCCACAAATGATAAGAATGAACTAGCTGAGTTCTCCACTTACGGAAAGTCAGTGGATGTGGTAGCACCAGGAGAACAAATTTACTCTTCAGTATTTGATTACGATAAAGATTCATCCTTTGGGAAGCTAAGCGGTACGTCTATGTCTGCTCCTATGGTTACGGGACTCGTATCATTAATATTGTCAAAATATCCGACCCTCACCCCCTATCAGGTTAACTATATCTTGACACAGACAGCCAAGGATTTAGGCAATAAAGGATACGATACAACTTATGGGTATGGCATGATTGATCCAGTGAAAGCATTATCTTTCAATCCCAAGAATATACCTGCTGACCCCACTTTATCAGTCAAAGAAGGGAAGCGTAAAGCAACTCTCTTACAAGTTCTGGATAAAGAAGTTCAAGAAGGTTCGTTTAAAAAGCCGAACGAGGTCTACTATTATAAAATTAATATGAAAAAAGATGAGTTTCTTCAACTGAATTTAAATGGGCAGGACCTATACGACTACACTATGGAGTTATCCTATTTCGCAGATGGTGAAGAGAAGCCGGAATCTACTACTGAAGTTAATTATGCAACGGAAAAAAATGAAGAAGGGGCTATTTATCAGGCAAAAGCTGATGGTACTCTGCTTGTTAAAGTAATGGATTCATATGGACACTTTAATATGAAAGGTGGATCTACCTTTAACTTGACAGTTGAAAGGTTCAATGCCCTTCCTGAAGATACAAATACGATGGATACTCCTGTTTCTCTTGGTGCGCTTCCCATCGAAACAGAATTAGAGAATTATTTTACAGACGAATTGTCTGCCGCTCCAGCTTTTCCTGACGAAGTGATGGAAGTGGGGAATGAACCAGCCTTTGACACCGAAGAGGATGTTTCTGAAGAGGATTCTTCAGAGGAAGAACAACCAATCACGGGAATACCTGGGGATTCGGATTACTATAAATTCTCTATTCCTGCAGATCCTAATGCGATGTCAAAAGTGATCAAAGTAAACGTATCGGAAGTAAGCGGCATTGACTCTACTATATCCCTTTACATGGTGGAGAGATATGAAGGAGAAGAGTTTGTGGAAATGGTCGATTCTGTTGGGGATAAAGGCACCAGTGAAGGAGAAGAGCTTTCATTCGAAGTGATCCCTGGACAAGAATATATGTTGGAAGTAACAAATAAACCATTATTTGACGAGTTCTTATTTATGATGGAGGGTGAGTTTGAGATAGATTATAACCGTTCCTATTCTTCACATGATCCATACGAAGTGTCGATTGAAGTGAAGGACCTTCCTGGTGATGAAGATCAATTCCCTAGAATGGATTATGTTCCTGGAGAAGGAGTGGAAGATGAAGGGTTCATTGACAAGTTTCAGGAGTATTCCAAAGAAGCGAAACTTAAGATGATGGATCCATACGGCATGATGATGGAAGAAGACAGCTACTACGACATGATTAAGGAGATAGCTGTACCTTACGAAGAAGGAATCAGCCAGAAAGGATATTCTCAATACTTAGGAGATGAAGACTGGTTCAGTTTTACTCCGGAAAAAGAAGGTTTATACCATTTAACGACAAAAACTAATGAAGGATACGCTACACCAATGCTTGATCTGTTTGTTTATAATGAGCAATTAAAGGATCTGGATATTGTTTTTAGTAATGGAGCAGCTTCTTACTTCGCCCCAACAATCTTGGAGAAAGAATCTTATGTTGGTCTGAAAGAAGGAGTCACGTACTACATGCGGATTAATGATCCGATGTATCGTCCAAGCTTCAAACCTTATGCATTTGAGCTTTCATCGATGATCCAAGGGACTAGTGACCGTTTCGAGAACAACGATGATTTTGAGTCGGCAAAGAAAATTACGACTAAACCTATTGAAGGGAATTTCTCAAGTTCCGGAGACATTGATACTTATTACTTTAAACCTGATAAGGAAGGTGTATTTGGAGTGACCATTACACCGGGAGTTATAGATTCCAAATACAATGATTTACCTGCCAAAGTAAAGAAGGCGATTGATCCTGTACTCGTTGTTCTTGAAGATCAAAATGGGAACGGCAAGCTTGAAAAAGAAGAAGAAGGAAATCTGACCTTCATCGATTACGGGTTTGCGGATGACGAAGAGCGAGGTGCGTTCAGAGCCAAGAAAGGGAAAGGATACTTTATTCTTTCACAAAATTATTTCCGGTTTGCTTCTTCTTTGGTCCCATATCAGCTAGCGGTTACCGAAGCAACTAAAAAAGATGAAGATGCCGGATCCGTATTGAAAAATAAGGTGCCATCAAAGCCACTGTCTTTACGAAATTCAAATGGTGTTTCATATGAAGCCGGTTATATGAACATGACCGGAAGTAAAGGGGATACAGACTACTATCGATTTAAACAAGTGAAAGATGGTAAGAGAATGTTCCGTCTGACACTCCCATCGGACTTAGACGGAGTCATTACCGTCTTGGATGCAAAAGGAAAACAGGTAGGGAAAGCCGATCATTACGGTAAAGGTGATATCGAATACCTTCAATTGAATTTGAAAAAAGGCACATATTATATCAAGGTGGAAGAAGTGAATGGGGATGCGAGTGTAAGCCCTTATAAAGTACATGTCTATTAATGTAAACAGAAAAAGAGGCTGGGACAAAAGTGTTTTAGTCTAGGTAAAACCCGAACAAATCTGCTTCCTAGTAGGCAGATATGTTCGGGTTTATTATTTATTTCCGATACATTTGATTTTAGCTATTTCCAGCGGTTGATTGGAGTGCAAGACGAAGACTCCTGCGGGAAAAGTAGCTTATGTGAGACTTGTCCAGCTATAGGGCTTAGAGGCAAATGTCATAAGGCAGATCGTCCATGAAGGCAAAGAACGCCTTCAAGGCCGCTCCGCCTTATGCCAACCGCCTCTGAGCGAAGCCCCTCCGCTTTTCTACCCGCAGGCTTGCTGAGGAGGCTCACGGGCTACCCGCGGAAAGCGTAGTCTTGAACGGAAATCATTAGCGGTATTAAGAACCTACACTTCTATTGTTCGTCTTTATATCGTGGCATTTTAGTTTTGTCCCAGCCTCTTTCCTACGATTAGTCAAGTACTAAATCATAAGTTGAAGGATTATTCAATATTATTTGTGCATAGGAAATAAACCTCAGCTATTCATAATTTTAAACTGAGGATATTCATGGTATAC